>Ga0209023_10000356_pt1 | contig 72872 bp, 74 predicted proteins | sample LakOneMetagenome_FD_187468 | JGI IMG/M metagenome (GOLD analysis project Ga0209023, IMG submission 187468) | Freshwater and sediment microbial communities from Lake Erie, Canada (SPAdes) (version 2) | ecosystem: Environmental > Aquatic > Freshwater > Lentic | place: Lake Erie, Canada... | reverse complement strand
CATATAGTTGCCCATAACTCATAAATATACGCAAGTCATAAAAAACTTACTATTTACAAGCTTGATTTTCATAAATATACAAAGAAATTAGCAAGTACGAAAAAAGCTAAAACTTTCGTATAATTAATTGTTTAATGCATCGGCAACACAAAAAACGCAAGTTTTACTTAGCTTTTTTTCGCATAATCCTATCTGATGGGCCTTCAATTTTACCAATGTCTTTTTTGCTTACATGAGTATAGCTCAAGGTTGTTTTTATATCATCATGTCCCGGTAATTTTTGTATGCAGGCAATATCAGTTCTTTCCACCTTCGTATCCCCATGAACCATGCGGACACAATATAACTGGTTGCTATTATTTTTGATGTTAGCCTTCTTCTTAAACACAAATAGTGGCTGCTCAGTAAATTGAAGCTACTTTTTTTTATAACATTCCGGTTTGTGAAGACCCGAGGCGGAGTAAACATAATGGCCGTGGCTGTAAATAGCCCCAAACACCTCCCCCTATACCCACTTTGAGGTATTGTTTTTCTCAAAAATATTTCAAAAATTAGCTCTTTAATTACCCTATTAGCTATGGCCAATCCGCCCCATGCACCGCCAACATTGTTCCGGTTCCGGAAAATGCCCCGCTACCCTACTGCAGCTTTTCCGGAGTTCCGGAAAGCTTCCTGCCCATGGCAGCGCCTTTTCCGGAGCAGCGGATACCACCCTGCACGTGGCAGCCCGTTTTCCGGGATACCGGAAAGCTTCCGCCGCCCGGCAACCGGTTTTCCGGCAATTATTACGAACAATCCATACTATAAAACAATAAAAATCTTACATTATGATCAATGCTATCGACCTGCGGAACCTGCGCAACAGCGAGTTTCTGCAATTTTCAAACGATTTTTTGGGCCTGGTACTGCTGAACGACCCCCGTGCCCTTAAAGTGCAGCCTCAATACGACAATCTTAAAGCTGCCGCCAATACCATCGAAGCCCTTTTTAAAGCAGACAGGGGCAGCCTTATGACAGATGAATTGGTAGCGCTGGACTTACGCCGTGATACCGCCATTACCGGCATTACCGGCTATGTGCAGTCTCTTACCTATCATTTTAAGGAAGACATCCGCACCCAGGCATCTGCCCTGGCTGCCAACCTGGCTAATTATGATGCCGGCGTAGCCAAACAAAATTACCAGAGCGAAACGGCCATTATAAACAGTATTTTAACCGACTGGACAGAGAAGCCTGCGCTGAAAGCCGCTGTTGCCGCACTTAATATTGCCGACTGGCAGGCCGAACTGGCTGATGCCAATACTGCTTTTAACGCCAAATACCTGGCCCGTACCCAGGAAATGGGTGCCGCATCACCGGATACCATTAAAGAAAAAAGGCAGGAGACAACCCTGGCTTACTATACCTTAAGGGATTTTATAAACAGTTACTATACACTGAACGAAGGCGCAGAACCATACCATAAAACCGTAAATGAACTGAATGCCCTTATCTCGCAGTATAATAACCTGCTGGCCGGCCGCAAGGGAGGAAATAATGATACACCTCCACCAGCTGCATAAGGCTGAAATTCAAAAGTCAAAATTCAAAGCACCCCCGCATTAAAGGGACTGCCTTTGAATTTTGACTTTTGACCACTGACTATCGACCATCAACCACAAACTACCAACCACCAACCACCAACCTTCCCCCTACTGCACCAGCACCCTGCTCATCCCCAGTCTTGCACCATTGGCATCCTTCAGCTCAACCCAGTAAATACCTTTGCCATGGGCCCTTATATCAACATCTATTTTTTGAAAATTGGTTGTTATTGGAAATACTTTGGTCATGATCTTTCCTCCCCAGTTATTATAGATCGCTAATGAACGTTGCAGGGTATTATTGGTGGCACCGTTGGGATCGTGATGATAAATTACCTGGAAGATACCACTGCCGGGGTTGGGGTATGTAAACATGTTTAAAGCAAAGGAGTTTGCAATGGTTACAAGATTAGAAACACCTACACCACAGTTATTGGCATCGGTAACTTTTAACTGGTAATCGCCGGGGCTGCCATAGTTTACAATAAGGTTGGCAGAGGTTGCTCCCGGCAAAACCGCATTATTATAATACCAGGTATAGGTTGTTGCCGGGTTGGGTGTAACCGTGCTGGAAATAGTACTGCTTTGTGCCGGCCCTATAATTAATGGGTTGGCAGCAATAGTTACCGTTGGTATTGGGTTGAAATTAATGGAAGCCGCATTGGAGAATATATTACCACTGCAACTGCTAATGACAAGTTTGAACAAATAACCATCCATGCCAATAGTTACAGGGTTTATAGTAAGCGTGGGTGTATTTACCCCGCTAAAAGCGCCTCCATTACTGATATTGTTCCAGAAAGCACCGCCACTGGTACTCATCTGCCATTGAAAAGCCATGCCGGCCCCGCTTACGCCAACCGAAAAAGCAGCAGCTCCGCCAGGGCTGCAAAATGCCTGGTTTGCAGGCTGGCTGGTAATGGTTGCCGGCAGGCCCACTGTAACCGTTACGGTACGTGGGGCTGATGTGCAGGTTGGTGTTATTGGCGGCGTAGCTGTTGTAGTTACCTGGTAAACGAAAATACCCGTTGGTGTGGGCCTTACCCACACCGAGTCAATGGCTGTACCGGCAATGTAAGGAATAGTAGCGGCAGGGTCTAAAAATAACCCGGCCGACGGAGACCAAATAGCCGGCGAAGCCGGAATACTGCCCGGAACGACTTTTAATTTCACAGGCGGATCGCTGATGCACTTATTTACAGCAGCGGGTGTTATTACCGGAGCAGGAGGAGTATAATTTACCTGCGCAGTAGCTGTGGTGCTGCAACCGGTAATAAGTTTAGTTCCCTTTACTGTATAAATTGTATTCACCGTTGGTGAAGCATAAACAACAGTCCTGCTATCGCCGGTATAAGGTACCGTTCCTATACAATCATTATACAAACCGGCCAACGGCGACCAGGTATACGTATCTGCATTACCACTTGCCGTCAGCGGCCCGTTACATCCCAAAGCTGCCACTCCCCCGCAACTTAAAATGGGCGTAACATTTACAACAGGAGGAACACAATTTATAGTAACCGTATTATCTGTACTGGTAGATGCATTGTTGGGTTGCGAACAGCCATTCTGGGCAACGCCCGCCGCAATAGTGGCTATAACGGTTCCGCTTGCTGTCATGCCCGATACAGCTACATTATAGGTAGTACCGTTTCCGGTAACAATGCCTGTTGTAGCGCCGGCAGTGCCGGATAAACTAACGTCACCTGTTGCAAACCCGGTTACTGGTTGGTCGAACAATACCGTAAAATTAATGGGTGATGAAGAAGTAGGATCAGCTTGTGCTGCTGCCTGGTTTATTGTAACAGCAGGATTTGGTAATACAGGTGTATAAGTCACCGTATTATCAGTACTGGTAGATGCCAGGTTAGGCTGCGTAAGACTATTGGTACATACACCTGCAGGAATAGTAGCTATTACTGTTCCGCAGGATGTCATGCCTGCTACCGCTACATTCCAGGTAGTTGGGCCACCAGTTGCTACTTTGATAAGGTTTCCCGTTGCAGTACCGGTTAAGTTTACACCTGCGCCGGTAAATCCGACAACAGGCTGGTCAAACACCACCAAAAAGTTAATAGGTGCATTATTTGTAGGATCCGCCTGAGCTGCCGACTGGTTAATGGTTACGGTAGGATTTGTCTGACCATTTGTTGTTAAAAAGGAAAAAAGTAAAAAAGCCGTAATTGTTAAGAGTAGTAATTTTTTCATTGGAGCCGGTTTTAAAAATTGCTTTTTAAAACTGCTCTTTTCAGTATGTGCGTTAGGGGAGAATTGCTTCATGCAGTAGTCATTTAGGTTTAGGTAGATTGTGTGTATCTAATGTACGTGTTATTATTGGCAAATGAAAGTTTTTTATCATAAATGATTCCCCATTTTCAGATCTGTTGATGGCAAAAAAAATCCCCCGGTAAATACCGGGGGATTGAGTATAACTGTTTAGTTATGTATTATTGGATAACCACTCTGCACATGGTTAAGCGGTTGCCATTTCTGTCAACGATCTCAACCCAGTACAGTCCTTTTCCTTTAGCTCTTAAGTCAACATCCATTCTGTCGTAAGGTCTTCCAATGGTATAGTTCTGAGACAATACCCTGTCGCCTTTGCTATCGTAAACAACAATACCCCTTGGTAACACATTGTTTGCAACGCTGTAGTACCTAACCTGGAACTGGCCACTGTTAGGGTTAGGATAGATGAAGCATCTTCCGCTGGCAGAATCTTTAATGGTTACAATGTTTGAGCTGTTGTTACAGCCGTTTACATCAGTAACCCTTAACTGGTAATCACCCAGGCCATCTACATCTACGTTTACAGAACCTGTTGTAGCTCCGGTTAACACCACGCCATTACGCAACCAGGTATAAGTTGCTGCAGGGTTTGGTGTAACGTTAGATGAAATGGTAGTTCTTAATCCAGGGAATAAGCTGGTATAAGGACTTGCAGTTAAAACGATAACCGGTAATGGATTAACAGTTAACGTAGCTGCTCTTGAAGTTTGTGCAGCACATGGTGCAGCGCCTGTAACCACGCAACGGTATAAATATCCGCTCATAGTTACCGGAGGAGCAGTAACAGTAAGTGTTGCAGATGTTGCACCGCTGTAAACACCGCCATTGGCCACGTTGGTATAAGTACCGCCGCCGTTGGTGCTTACCTGCCACTGATAGCTGTGAGGGCCAGTACCTGCTGTAACTGTTGCAGTAAAGGTTGCTACCTTATCTGTACAGATGGTTTGGTTAGCAGGTAAAGCTGCATTCAGTGTTGTAGGCTGGTTAACAGTTACAACCACTGTTCTTGGAGCCGAAGTACATGGCGTTACACTGGCTGTGAAAGTAACAGCACCGTTGAAGTTCCTTGGGTTGTTTGCTGGTGTGCCTGGTGCAGCAGGGCCGCCCCAACCAACATTACCATCGGTAATAACATCAACACCGCCGGTTGAATAAGCAACGATGGTACCGGTTCCGTTTGTATATGCCGGAACAGTAGCGCCGGTAAAGTCAAGCGCAATACCATAGGTAGTTCCCGGAGGAATTACCAGTGTTAAACCGGTCATTAACTGGTTCAACGTGTTGGCAGTAACGGTATTGTTGGCAGTACCAAACTGGTTCCAGCCATTGGCAGCACTGATAGCACCGGGGTTACCGGCAATTGGTGCTGCTTTGTAGAACACCCTTGATACAACAGCACCTGAACCAAATGCATTGCTTGAAATGCTGTTTAAGGTAACAGGATAGCCATTGTTATTTCTAACGTTGAATGCTACCAGGTTGTTACCGTTTCCGCCGGCCATTGGTGTATTAACCGTAGCTGGTGGTATTGGTAAGCTTTGTACAGTTGCCTGGTAAGGATAAACACCGGCTGGTGTTGGCCTAGTCCATACTGAATCTACTGCTGTACCCGCTACATAAGGAACAGTAGCAGCAGCATCAGAGAATAATCCGGCAGCCGGAGTCCATACTGCAGGCGTTGCAGGAACACCTTGTACATAAGTAAACTCAATTTCCCAGTTTGTTAAGGTTCCTACATCTATCGCACCACCATCATACATGGCAAGTGTATAAGTACCATTAACATTGGCAGGAGTAAGTGAACTGATCAGTGCAGCATAGTTGGCCATATTTGCAGTGTACCCGGTTGGTGCTGCAGGACCGTTACCGGTAGCAGCAATCTGTCCATCAGCCCTGAATGATGATGAGTACGGGTTTGTACCGGTACTTACAGCAGGAGCACCCGCAGCTGACGTAAAGATGGTATTACTGAATCCGGTAGTTACACCACCGAAAGTATTAGATAAGAAGAAATCGAGGTTAAGCACATTATTGTTTGGTGCTTTTAACGCAATTACCAGGTCACCAATGAAAGTGTGTGGTATTGTCATTTTAGCCCTCATACCTGTAACAGTTGCGTTGGCAGGAATACCACTCACGATGATGTTATGTGAAGCACCCGCCTGGCTGTTATCAGGAATTGCAACACTGATAGCTCCTGAATTGAATGCAACTGTTGTAGAAGTTGCTGTAGAGCTCTTCAGTTTTACCGCCGGATCTCCTAAACACATACTAACCGAAGAAGGTACAATGTTTGGAGCTGGTGGAGTATAATTGATCAATGCAGTTGCAGTATTGCTGCAACCGGTAGTTGTATTGGTACCGGTTACGGTATAAGCTGTATAAGCTGTTGGAGCTGCATACACAGTTGGCGTATTACCTCCGGTATAAGCAGTAGTTGCTGTTGCGTTGGTATATAACCCGTTGAACGGAGCCCATGTATAAGTATTGGCACCAGCAGCTGTTAACAGTAAACCATTAATACCGGCAACACCACCACAACCAGAAGCTGGTGTAACAGTAACAGCAGGTAATGGATTAACGTTAAGTACAGCACAACCTGAAATGTTGGCATTGTTAACTGGAGAACATGTACCACTCAGTACACAACGGTAAGCATAACCATTCATGGCTACAGTTGCCGGGTTAACGGTTAACGTTGCAGTGGTTTCACCACTGTAAGGAGCACCGGCCACAATATTGGTAAACGTACCTGCACAGCCAGTTGTGCTAACCTGCCATTGGTAGGTCAATGCAGTTCCGGTACCAGCTACTGTAAATGTTGCAGAACTACCGCTGCAAGTTGTTGCATTAACAGGTTGGGTTATTACAGTTGGGCGTTGATTTACCGTAATGGTAATATTAGCCTGGCGGATACAACCAGCACCATTATTATGATTAACAGTGTAAGTGGTAGTAACCATTGGAGAAGCAGCAACAGGGTTTGAAGTTGTAGAACTTAAGCCTGCAGCTGGTGTCCATAAGTAAGTACCACCTGGTATTGGAGTAAGTCCTCCACCAGAGAAGCTTACTTTACCAATAAATCCTCTTGGCGTGTTGGCAAGTACAGCCGGAGCAATATCTCCTGCATAACCTATACCTGTACCTGTGATGATATCGCAACCACCGGCAGAGATGGTATATGTACCGGCAGCTACCGTGCTGTAACGCAGGTTACCTACGTTGGCAGCTGTTTTACTTTCAACCGCAAGGCCATAAGTAGCACCGGCAGGAATTACCAGCGAATTCAATCCGCTTAAGAAAACCTGAGGAACGTTTGTTGTTGTGTTGGCAACAGCAGTATATGAACCTGTATTAGCCAGGTTCCATCCGTTGGCAACAGAAATAGCGCCCGGAGCACCTGCAATTGCAGTTGTTTTGTAATACAGTGATGCAGTACTTGGACCACTGGTTGAAGCAATACTTTCGATACCTGTAATAGTTACCGGGAAAGCATTGTTATTTCTGAAGTTGAAGATCACCAATCCAAAAGCATTGTTATTGGTGAATGTTGTTTGTATAGTTCCACTGGAAGCAATACCCTCCATTACAGTTAACCTGGTTGGGTCTCCGGCACAAACTGTAGTGCCTGGATCTGCAATGATACTTATTGGTAAAGCTGCAGCAAAAGTTACAGTAGCAATACTTGAGTTTGCTTCGGTGCAGGTACCAAATTGAGTTACCGCACGGAAGTAAGTTGTTTGTGCTACGTTGTTGAATGTATAAGTATTGGTTGTATTGGCGATAGCAGTCCATGGACCTGCAATGTTAGTTGCAGATTCCCAGCGAACCACGTTACCATTATAACCAGATACAGTAATAACACCACTATTGGTTGTTCCGCAAACATTGGTATTTGCAGGAGCAGTTGTACCAGCAGTAGAACCTGCTGCAACGGATAATTGTGCAGGGTTACTGGTTGCATTTGGAGCACATCCACCGGTAACAATACAACGGTAATAATAACCATTCATACCAACCGCAGTTGGGTTAACAGTTAATGTTGAGGTAGTAACACCTGAATAAGGCGCACCATTAGCCAGGTTATTATAAGCACCTGCAATACCTGTTGTGCTTAACTGCCATTGGTATGTAACACCACCGGTAGCAGAACCAACACAGGTATAAGTAACTGATGAACCCGCACAGGTAACAGCACTCACTGGTTGTTGTGTAATAGTTGGAGCGCAGTTTACAAGCTGTGTGATCTCAGTGATCATATCTTTAAATGAAACCCTTACATTAGATGCGTTGAATAAACTTGTACGCATGTTAACAGCAGGCTTATAGCTTAAGCTGATGTCATCTACCCACCATCCTGTAGGGTTAGTAGGTGCCGCTGTATTATCATCAGATCCAAAACGGAAACGTAACATGATTGTTTGCCCGTTATAAGCAGCCAGGTTAACTTTTGTGTTGATGAAAGTAGCCTGGAGGCCGGTAAACGCCGCCCTTCCGGTTAAAGCATTGGTTGGAGCAGCACCCAGGGCGCCATTATATCCATTCAATGTGAAATTTGAAGCTCCCACATCACTCCAGGTGGCACCACCGTTGGTGCTGATTTCCACAACACCTCCATCCCATCCGTCTTCAGTATTCCACCTGTGCCAGAAGCTCAGTTCAGGATATGAATTCAGTGGTATTGCATATGAATTGGTTGTTGCCAGTCTTTGATCTCCGGCAACGGCCATGTTTTGTACAAAGAATGAATTTGGAGCACTGTTACTTACAGTTGTTGATACTGTCCATGGGTTACCAGCTGGTGTGGTAACTGTCCATGCAGCTGGTATAGAAGCTGTTGCAACAGGTTCGGTAAATAAAGTTACCGGCGGGAAATAACTACCGTTATTTACCTGCACAATAAACGGATAGTTGGTAGTACCAGCTGCCTGGTTTACTGCAAAACTTACAACACGATTAGGTGCGTCGTAAGTACCACCGCTCACATAAGTAACGTTGGTAGGTAATGTATCTCTTAAAGTATAACCAGATACAGCAGAACAAGTAGTAAGGCTGTTGGTATAGGTTAAGTTGGATCCTTCAGGTATAGTGGTCGCACTTACTGTAGCACCTAAAGTTAAAGGTGGAGTAAAATCAGGAACCTGGTCAGTTACACTGTTGGTTGAACCTTCAGATGCAAACGCACCCATACCCCTTCTTCTGAAAGCTTCCCAGATGGCACAGCTGTATAAACCGCCATACAGGTTTTGATCAGCCTGTAAAATGGCGTTTCTGCCACTGATAAAACCAGGGTTACACTGCTGCAGTTTCATACCTTCCGTAACCAGCCTCATGGCAATTACGTTACCACCGCCACCTGCAACATTATAAATGTTGGAGTTGATGGTTCCCACCTGGTTAATAATATTCCAGGTCATATCCCACAATGTAGCGCACCATATTTCACCTCTTGGGTGAGGGCCTGCTGGTAAAGAAGCCAGGTAAACCTTATTATTTACAGTAAAATCTGTACAATATTTCTGAGTACGGATACCTAAACCAGACGGTGCCTGGAAAAGTGCATAAGTTCCGATACCTCTTGGAGAGTTGAAACCGGTATTCAAGGTTGCAGTTGCCCAATCCTGGGTAAACATCAAAGCGTAGTAATCGCTCCATCCTTCGCCCATCTGCTCTGCATTACCTAAACATGCACCGGTACCACCACCAGTAAGGCGGTTGCTGATACCATGTCCGAATTCGTGAACAATAACTCCGTTATCAACATCTCCATCCCTGTTAGGGCTACCACCTGTCCATAAATACATCTGCATTCTTCCGCTACCACCATCTGCCGGGGTTGAGAAGTTTGCGTTATTGGTTCCGCTACCATCCTGCGCTTCTGCATTCACATGGTCGTTACCTGCACCGCCCCTTCCCAGGTTATCATCCTGGAAATTGAAAGCTGTTTCAGTAAACCCATAAGCATACATTACGTCATGTATGATATTGTTCCAGTAAAATAAGTTAGTGGTATTGAACTGTTGATTAGGAACCGGGGTGGTTTGTGTAGGATCAACAGTATAATTTGGTGTAAAATCGAAAGTTAAATTTGGTAAGGCAGTTGATGAACTTGCAGATGCAGCAACAGAACCACTGTTGGTATTGCTCCTGTCCTGGTAAGCCCAAACGTTATTACCGCGGGTATAGTTGTAATCGGTAGCAGCTGCACCTGTGTTCCATTTTAAGGTTGTTGCATTGGCAGAACCTGCTAACCATGGATCAGTTCTTAAAGCATGAGCCCCGTTTGGAAAACTTGGAGCTTCAGCAGGAAAAGGAACAACCCTGTAAGTAGCTGTAGTAACAGTTGAAGGGCCTTCTGCCTGCTTAAAATCAAACATGTTCTTTTCTGCGGCATTATTCTGGGTATTGCCGTATGCAAAGCCTGGATATTTTACTAATCCGTTTACATCTGGTGTACCCCAGTTATCATAATCAGTATAGTTATCCATACCTAAAATGCTGTTGTTTTCAGCATCAACCCTTACCATCCAGTAATCAGATGTGGTTTTAGGTACAATATATACATGCCATGACAAACGAACCTCATTAGAGTTTTCAACCGGTGTCCACATTAACTGAGCTGTAATGTTCTCACGGGAAATACCCATATTACTGAACTCAGCCTTGCGGCCATTGTCTTTGGTGCTGATGGCAATTGCCATTTGTGAGGCATGTAAGCCCCTGTCTGAAATTGCCGACTGTACAGCTGCAGCTGCAGTTACAGCGGGGGTAGCCGATTTACCGGCTGCAAATTTTTCCAGGCTGTGGTTAAAAGCTCCTGCCTGCGAAAGCAGTTTGCCATCTCTGTAAGAGAGCACAAGCATCTGGTTAAAAACAGGAATTCCCTGGTAAGTCTGGAGCAGGTAAACCATTCTAATGCCGGTGGCATTATCGTAGGATGTACTTGACACCATCACATTGCTAAGGTCTTCCGCCGACAATCCTAATTTGGCTTTGCTTGCGCTAACCAAACTAAGAGCAGCATTCTCTTCTGCGCTGGTAGTTTGTGCTTTAATACTAAAAACACAAAATAACAACGGGACAATAAAGAGGAAAATTTTTCTCATAATTGATGTTGTTTTTAATTTAGAAAACATATTTGAATTGGGGTGATAACTCAAAACAATCCGTAAAGCAAGATGTAGAATGCGAAAAAGTTACTCTGATTTTTCTGAAGAAAGTTGTAATGCAATATCTTTTTTTGCAGGTACTGTAGCTTATTGGCTGTGCCGTTCAGTACAGATTTTTACAAAAAAAGCATTAAAACTTTGTGGCCATTAAAATGAAGAAGTAAAGTTTCTATCCATACGTTCTTTGTTAAATGAATTTGTTTTTACGTTATATTAAAATTCTGTTAGCAATATTACGAACAATAAATTAATATTGGTGAAAATTAACCGGGTAATACTTATTAACAAATTCACAGTATTCCAAACTGCATAATTCAACCTTTTCAAATGAAGAAAACAGTATTTTTTACATTTTTCATAGCATTTTTTGCCAGTACCAGCCTGCTTGCACAGGAGCAAGCATCCCAGATTGATGCCAAGTCAAGGGCCATTCAAAATCAGTTGGTTCAATGGAGAAGATATATACACCAGCACCCTGAGCTGGGAAACCGGGAAGTTAATACAGCAGCCTATATTGTAGAACAACTGAAAGGCCTTGGGCTGGAAATAAGAACCGGTGTGGCCAAAACTGGCGTGGTGGCCACTTTAAAAGGCGGCAAGCCGGGGCCCGTTATTGCCTTGCGGGCCGATATGGATGCCCTGCCGGTAAAAGAAAGGGTACAAATTCCTTATGCATCAAACGACAGCACTATGTATGGCAACAATAAAGTTGCCGTAATGCATGCATGCGGCCACGATGCCCATGTGGCCATGCTGATCGGCACTGCCAAAGTTTTAGCTTCCATGAAAAAAGATATAGCAGGTACCATCAAATTCATTTTTCAGCCAGCCGAGGAAGGTGCCCCCGAAGGGGAAGAAGGTGGCGCCGCATTGATGGTAAAAGAAGGCGTAATGGAAAACCCCAAAGTGGATGTAGTATTTGGTATGCATATCGAAAGCTGGATACCAGCCGGCGACATTCAATACAAAACAGGTTCTTTTATGGCTTCTGCAGATATGTTTACCGTAAAAGTGAAGGGTAAATCATCTCATGGATCGCAACCCTGGCTGGGTGTAGATCCTATTTCTGTTTCGGCACAGATCATAGAAGGGTTTCAAAATATTGTGAGCAGGCAAATGGACCTTACCAAAGCCCCTGTTGTTATAACGGTTGCCAAAATAAACAGTGGTGTTCGCTTCAACATCATACCCGAAGAAGCCAATATGGAAGGAACCTTAAGAACCCTCGACAGTAAAATGCAACAGGATGTTCAGCAACGGATGAAATTTACGGCTGCTAAAATTGCAGAAGCATCCAATGCCACGGCCGAAGTGATTTTCTATAATAAAACACTGGTAACCTACAATACACCGGAGTTGGTTGAAAAAATGGTACCTTCTTTACAAACAGCCGCAGGCAAAGCCAATGTGCGGCCAATGGACTGGGTTACCGGTGCCGAAGATTTTAGTTTTTACGGCACCAAAGCACCTGCTTTCTTTTTTTATTTTGGTGGTATGCCCCGCGGTAATGATGCTAAAAATGCGCCGCCGCATCATACTCCCGATTTTATGATAGACGACAGCCAATTGTATGTGGGTGTGAAGGCGTTTTGCCAGCTGGTGTTTGATTATGCAAAAACAATTAAGAATTGATTTTGTATATTTAGTAGGTGAACGAACGTTGGCCTCATTCAATTAGTTTTAGTATGAAAAAAATAATTTTCTTTTTGATACTTGGCTTATTCAGTACCGGAACCTTGTATGCACAGGTTCTTATTTCATCAAACTTAAGGCAGGACGGCAAATTCAACAGGGCAACAAAAGTATATGACTCTACTTTAAGAGACAGTAAAGAAACATCTTATTTTGAATTTGATAAGGAGTTTACTATTTGCAAACACATCACGCCTTCAAAGACTTCGATATATTATATTCGATCCAAAAAAAACGATACATTGAACGATCGCTGGGAATTTGATGTATTGAGTAATGCAGGATATAGCTACTACATGATTCTTGATATATTAAACAATAATATCCGCTTCATTTTTAAAGATAATGGCTTTACTCATGTTGCACAGTTTGCCATAAACAAGTTTTGGGCCGACAAATAGAGTAGAATATTTAACTGGCCCATCAAATTAAATATATGAAACAATCAAAGATTTTTAAAATAGTAGCATTACTAAATTTCGTTGTGTTGTTCACCATCTTCCTGTTGTACACCAACGGTTCATTCAACAACTATATTTACAAAAAAGTAAATAATGATTTTACAAGTTCCAACGGCGGTGTTGGTGTAAAGCAAGCGGTTGATTCAATATATGCAGCATACGATTCATTAAAACGATTGCAAAGATTGAGAGCATCTTCATCAAAATCGCTGGTTGTAAGAGACTACGTGTATTATGAGCCACGTCCGAAAATGCCGCCAAAAAAAGATTCAACCCGTGTTAACCCAACCGAATATGAAAAGGCAATGATGTTGAGGTCGAAACCAGAAATGATGTACAGCTCAAAATCAGGAATAATAGTGCAGCCTAAAATGTTCGTCATCGACAGCCTGCTTAAAGAAAAAGAGAAACAAAAGAAACAACAATGAGCTTTATCAATATACTGCTGGCTACCGGGGTTAGCCTGTTGTTTTTAGCATTGGTTTTTATTCCGATGGAAAAAGCCTTTGCAGCTAAACCTGGTCAGCCTTTATTTAGGCCTAAATGGTTTTTAGACCTTTGCTATTTTTTAGGGCAATATCTTTTATGGAGTTCGCTGGTACTGAAAGCGCTCAATTACCTGGGTATTTGGTTTGATAACAATATTTCTTTGCAGTTCAGAAATTTTATAGGCAACCAGCCAATCTGGTTGCAGGCTATTGAGGTGCTTGTTTTAAGTGACCTGCTTATTTACTGGGGACATCGGCTTCAACACAAATACGACTTTCTCTGGCGATTTCATAAAGTGCATCATTCAGCAGAAACACTTGATTGGCTTGCTGCACACAGGGAACACCCGATAGATTCGATCTATACCGTTGGAATCATAAATCTGCCGGCTTTGCTTTTTGGTTTTGATCTGAATACGTTGGCTGTCATCGTTGCATTTCGCGGACTCTGGGCCATTTACATTCACTCAAATGTGCGCCTTTCCATCGGGCCGCTAAAAGTACTTATTGGTTCACCTGAATTACATCACTGGCATCACGATAAAGAAAGAGACAGGGGCAACTATGCTAATATTTCGCCTTTGATGGACATACTGTTTGGCACTTATGTATGCCCGCCAACCGAGCCCGAACAATTTGGGATCAAAGAAAAATTTCCCGGCACTTATATAGGGCAAATGATACGACCTTTATTGCCAGAAAAAACCTGGAACAAAATATCTCAACAACAAAAAAGTAAATAATGAAACATGTAGCTCTTTTCTCAGCCCTGCTCCTCTCCCTTTGCGCCGCAGCGCAAAATAAAATGACACCCGAACTTTTATGGAAGCTTGGAAGGGTTTCGGGCCTTGGCATTTCAAAAGATGGCAAGTATGTTTTGTACTCGGTTGGCACGCCCAATGCAGCAGAGAATAAAACCAGCAGAAAAACCTACGCCATACCCATTGCAGGCGGAAGCCCCATACAGGTAGGCAATGCAGACAGTATGCTTGTGAATGAAAAAATATCGGCAGACGGGAAATATATGATCAGCAGTGCAAAGTAAAGGTTAAGCAGCTTACAGGTAAAGAGAACTATGCCGAGTTGCAAAAATCGAATGTGTACATTTTCGACAACCTGAATTACCGGCACTGGGATACCTACGAAGACGGAAATTTTGGCCATGTGATGTTAACCCCATTACAGAATGGAGTTGCAGGAACGCCGATAGACCTTATGCCCGGAGAGCCTTATGACTGTCCGCAGAAACCATCCGGTGGTGATGAAGATTTTGTATGGAACCCGAATGGCAAGGAAGTGGTTTACTGTACCAAAAAGAAATATGGTACTGCTTATGCTATCAGCACAAATACCGATTTGTTTGCTTACAATATTGAAACCGGCAAAACACGAAATTTAACTGAAGGGATGATGGGATATGATATCAATCCTTCTTTTAACAGCAAAGGAGAAATGGCTTGGCTAAGTATGAAAAGGGAAGGTTATGAAGCGGACAAACAGGACCTCATTGTAAGCAATGGCATTACCAAAATGAATTTAACCGCTTCAAGAGATGATATACACGTAGAGGGTTACCGCTGGGCTGATGATGGACGCAGTATTTTCTTTTATGCTCCCATAAACGGCACGCTGCAATTATTCTCGGTTAATTATCCCGGCCTTACCAAAATGGCTGTTGTTATAAGACAGATCACCAAAGGCGACTTTGATGTGAATGGAATTGTAGGCCAGTCGGGCAATACACTGATCGTTAGCAGAACCGACATGAACCATGCCGCAGAAATTTACAGCGTTGATATTGCTGCCGGCAATATGGCACAGTTAACGCATGTTAATGACGATACCTACGCTTCACTGGGCATGAGTAAAACAGAAAGGCGTTTTGTAAAAACAACCGATGGAAAAAATATGCTGGTTTGGGTTATCTATCCGCCCGATTTTGATCCTGCAAAAAAATATCCCGCTTTGCTGTACTGCCAGGGCGGGCCGCAGTCTCCCCTAACCCAGTTTTACTCTATGCGCTGGAACTTTCAGTTGATGGCAGCCAACGGATATATTGTGGTAGCACCTAACCGGCGTGGTATGCCTGGCCATGGCACCAAATGGAATGAAGATATCAGTAAAGACCATGGCGGACAGGCCATCAGGGATTACCTGAGTGCTATTGATGCGGTAAGTCAAGAAAAGTTTGTTGATAAGAACCGCCTGGGTTGTGTGGGCGCCAGTTATGGTGGCTACTCAGTATTCATGCTGGCAGGTATGCACAATAACCGTTTTAAATCATTCATCAGCCATGATGGTATTTTTGATTTTAAAAGTATGTATGGCACCACCGAAGAAATGTGGTTTGTAAACTGGGATTATGGTGGTGCTTACTGGGATAAAAAAAATGCAGCAGCACAAAAATCTTATGCACAGTTCTCTCCCAGCAATTTTGTAGATAAATGGAATACGCCCATTTTAATTTACCAGGGCGGTAAAGATTACCGGGTACCTATAGAGCAGGGCCAGCAGGCATTTCAGGCTGCCCAGTTAAGAGGTATCAAAAGCAAATTCATTTTACTGCCCGATCAAAACCATTGGGTGTTGACTGCACAGGATGCGTTAGTTTGGCAACATGAATTTTATAAGTGGCTGGATGAAACATTAAAATAATTTTAAAAAAGATCAGTTAAGAAGCAGCTATCATTGTTTATTTACCGTCTATCCAATTTCATAACAGTTTGCAATGCATCCGGTACGTTTAATGTATCATTGCAAACATTTAAACCGGCAAACGTAAATAACTATCCTCGGGCATGAAAACAGGCAGGCGCTTCAGAACCATTTCTTTATTGGCATTATTGATTTCTTTATTACACACTTCATCCAGCAGTTTTGCACAGGCCGTTATAAAGGGCAGGATAAAATATGACAACGATGCAACTCCGGCAGCACTGGTAAGTATTGAACTGGCAAATGATAAAGGCACAAAGACCATGTCGGATAATGCCGGCAATTTCCATCTTAACATCACAGAATCGCAGAAAAGAGATAGCCTGGTTATTTCATCGGTTGGTTATAAAACGCTGAGGATGCCGGTATCGGCGGCTCTTGCAAGATCTACCTTTACGCTTGGCGAAGCAGTAAAAACTATTGAAACGGTTACCGTTTTTAATTCACATGAAGTAGTAGGCTCTGTGTCTGAAACCGTTGGATATTACAGAAGTTGGAACCCGAAAAGAGGTGGCGAGATCGGGCGTATTTTTAAGTTGCCTCATAATAAATTTAAGATAGATAAAATACGCTTTAAAGCAAGTAATACCTGCGATACCTGCCTGCTCAGGCTTCGCATACGTTCGTTAGAAAAAAACGGGGAGCCGGGTGATGAGATCTTGCAGGATTCAATAACGGTTTATGTACATAAATTATCACTCGATTCCAAGATATCAGAATTTGACCTGACGCCTTATGACATCACCTTTACTCAAAAAGAATTCTTTGTTGGCATTGAGCTAATAAACTGCGGAAACGGTAAAAAAGGCAGCTGTGCTTTTAATTTTGCCGGTACCGAAAAGGGAGAATATGTTTTCAAATCATCTGCACCGGCTCCCTGGCAGTCAACAGATGATTATACCATTTACCTGAAATTGTTTTTGAGGTTTTAGCTGCTTGGCAGCTCATCCCCGATTTATAACAACCCCTACACTTTTCTTTAAAATTGCGTGGGCTTAAGCGGAGTATTTGTCACTAAAGAAAGAATACACTGCCCAGGCAGCATTTGAACCAGCTTTACAGTCTTTGTATTGATACCCTTAGCAGATAATACAGTTTGTTGTGCTGCTGAAAATCTGAGTACTTTTATTACTAAATGCTATTACCTTATGCATCACCCTGGCAACATTTTCAGGAAGCTATTCTCATTCACTTTTTTTGCAATTATAGTATGTGCTTCACAAACTGTAATGGCGCAATCTGTTATTAAAGGTAAAATTCAGTATAAGAATGATCCGGCGCCTGCCGCCCGTGTTAATATTCAGCTGCTGCGTGATACAGGCACCAAAACCTATTCTGATGATAGCGGAAACTTTAACCTGAGAATATCCGACTTACAAAAAAATGATACGTTGATCATTTCATCTGTTGGCTATAAGAGCCTGAAGATGCCGGTAAATATCGCAATAACAAAGTCGGTTTTTATACTTACTGCTGCAGTAAAAAGCATGGAAAATCTTACATTATTTACTTCCAATAGCACTATTGGTTCCAAACTGGAAAAGGTTGGCTATTACAGAGCCTGGGGCCATGAAAATACAGGGGCTGAGATTGGGCGTATCTTTAAAGTACCTTATGATAAATTTAAAATAGACAAAATAAGGTTTAAGGCTGGTAACACCTGCGACAGCTGCCAGTTACAGCTTCATATTCGCTATGTGGAAGATGGAAAACCCGCTGACGAGATGTTTGATCGTGATATAATGCTCATGGTAAATAACCTGTCACTCGATTCTAAGGTTCCGGAATTTGACCTGGAGCCTTACAATTTTACATTTACCGAAAACGAATTTTATATTGGCATTGAGGTTTTAAACTGCGAGAACAATGAAGAACATTCCTGTGCATTTAGTTTTGCCGGCACAGAAAAAGGTGAATTTTTATTTAAAGCCTCAGAAGATAGCCCCTGGCAGATAGAAGCAAACGATTATTCAATTTACCTGAAATTGTTTTTAAGATTTTAACCACCTGTAGTAATATCAATACTTTGGCCAACCTTATGCTTCATCCTCCTCTTCTTCCTTTAAGTAAGTTTTAATATAAAATCTGTAAAGCTGCATCCCCATTACTACAACAAAAGAACCAAAAGCAAGGATGATCAGGAGTTGCTGTATCTGCGTGTAACTATTTTTGACAGTACCTGCCGGGTTGACCATTATAGATATAAGGTAAAGCAAAAAACAAAGAATGCCTAGCAGGCGTAACTTAACTATATTCTTTTTCATAGTGCAAGTTTGATATAAAGCTAAGCATTAATGTAAAATAATCAATGCGCAAAATCAACCTCAAAATTGCCTTTGATCCTTTCCATTGAAGGATTGAAATAGCCAAATTTCAGGTTGGGAAACTCTTCCCGTATCAGTTCCATCATCTGCTTAACGCCCATACACTCGCCTGTATCCGTAACGCCGATCTTACCCAAATACCAATCGGGGTCAATATTAAAATTGCGCCACTGTATCATGCAGAGATCAGTTTCTCTGATCAGTTTTCTTAAGGCTTCATATTCTTCAATACTATCTGTCATGCCGGGAAAAACAAAATAGTTGACACTCGTCCAGCCGCCATAACTACGCACCGTTTTTAAACTCTCCATCAGGTCTTCAAACTCATAATTATTGGGCAGGTAATAAGAAGTATAAATGTTTTTACGTGCCGAATTTGTACTTACCCTAATACTGTTCAAACCCACTTCACATAAGGCTTTTACAGCCTTGGGCATACTTCCGTTGCTATTGATATTGATACTTCCTTTTTGCGTATGCTTTCTTATTTCAATGATCGATTCACGAATGGTTTCCCACATCAGCAGCGGTTCGCCTTCGCAACCTTGTCCAAAACTGATGATAGGGAACGGCGCTGTTTCCAGGTGCGGAACCGTAAACTCGACGATCTCTTCGGCAGTTGGTTTAAATGTAAGCCTGTCCTGCGTGCTGATGATCGTTTCTTCTTCGGGCTGAAAAGAAATACAGCCAATACAGTTTGCATTGCAGGCCGGAGAAACCGGTACGGGGCACTCCCATCTTCCTATTGCCAGGTTTCTTGCTGCAGGGCAGGTGTACGTCATGCAGCAGTTTTCCATTAAATGTTTAATCAGCCTATTATGCGGATATGCTTCCAGCAGATTTTTTGTGCCTGTTTCTATCATTTCCTCTACGTACCCTTCTGCTTCCTGCCTGATGTCCTGTTCAATACGCACAGCAGGCACATATATTTTTTCATCCTGCCAGGCGGCAGCTGTATAGCAAAACAATGGCAGTGTTGGCGCATCTTTTTCTGTTTCATAAGCAGCCATGTACAAACCGGTATGCGCCGGAGGAATGAATGCCGCAACAGCCCAGCCTTTTTCGCAAAGCCGCATTTGTCCTGTTTCTACATCAATACCAATTCCTTTACGTCCGGGTAATTCGTATAAATTTCCGCCAGTGGGTAATTCTATCCATTCATCCACAGGCACGGGCATGGCATCCCAGCCGCTACGCCCGGTAGCATACAGCGAAGTATCTTCAAAAATATTTCCTTCACCATCGGAGTACAGTATGTATGGACTTTCTGTTAACATGCGCTTTATAAAATAGAGCCGGCGTAATTACCGGCTTAGGTTTTCTTTACAAAAAAGATTGAATTCTGTTTCATCGGTCATCCGGTTATTCTCCACTATCTCAACCTGTATTATTTTATTTGTTTTAAAGTCGATAGTAATCAGGTTATCCCGCAGCATAACATTATCCATCTCAGACCAGGGAAAAACCACGGTCTTAAAAACCCTGGTCAGGTGAATGCCATCACCGGTAATAAGCACTGTAGTATTTTTCCCTTTTACCATCGTAACCGTTATGTACACAGCTGCAAAAGCAATTACGGCAAGTACACCAACCTGCTGAAACCAGAAATTTGCATACAGCAAAGCCATAACCAGGCTGAATGTTTCGAGCGATTTGGGATGCTTTCTATAGAAATAATAAACTGTACTTAGCAAAAGATAAAACCCAAGTAATATAATAATGGTGAGCCTTACCTTGTTGTCATCGGTATTTAATGCAAACATGGCCGCAGCCACGTGCAGAAAAAACAGAAACCAGGTGAACAGGTTGTATGCTTTTTGATTGTTGTCCTTTAAAATAAAACTGTATTTCATGAAGCAGGATTTGCAGCAACCAGTAAGTTACATAATTTAAATAAACACCTGGCACCTACATTCTCATCCCATTCATCGTGGCTAACACCCACTTCATTCAGATCGAAGCCTACAAACTTGCGCCCGCTTTGGATAAGCCGTTTAAAAAGATAAAAAACCTGTTCGGTTTCAAAACCACCCTGTACGGGAGTACCGGTATGCGGACAAAGCTTGGGATCGAGTCCGTCAATATCGAAACTGATATATACTTTTTCGGGTAGCTGACTTACTATTTCATCAACGATCTGTCTCCAGGTCTGGCCCTCAAACTGGCGCTCTTTTATATCCTTGTCGAAATAAGTAACAACCCTGCCATTGCTGGCATTTATATAATCTACCTCTTCTTCGCAATAATCCCTGATACCAACCTGCACCAGTTTATTCAGCTGCGGAATTTCGGCCAGTGCATTGTACATAATGGATGCATGAGAGTAGGTAAATCCTTCATAAGCCTTACGCAGATCGCAGTGTGCATCTATCTGCAGAATACCAAAGTCGCCGTGTTTTTCGGCAATCGCTTTAAAATATCCCAACGGAGTACTATGGTCTCCGCCCAGTAAGCCAACCAGTTTGCCATCATCCAGCAGGGCCTTCGTTCGTTCAAGAACCCAGTTATTTAAAAAAACACTGCCTTCATTGATCTCTTTCTGCGATTTGCACATGAATTTGTTATCGGCAACTACTTCTGCATGAGAAATATAATTGATCAGCAACTCGGCCTCTTTACGCAGGTAATCGCTTTTCATCAGCACTTTTTTATCGCAGGGCTGCATAAAAAAACCCTGTTTCCATCCGTCTTTCACATCTGGATCAAACAGGTCAACCTGCAGGCTTGAATTAAAGACATGCTCGGGAGCCCTGGCCGTACCAGCGTTATAACTCACGGTAACTTCCCAGGGCACGGGAAGTATGATCAGCCTGGCATCTTCTTCTGAAAATGGCAAACCAAAAATATTATTATCGGGGTTGCCTACCGAGTTGGGATCAAAATTCGAAAGATCGGTCATTATTTTAATTTAAATAAACGGATTGGGCACAGCGCCAAATTTCAAAAAACGCTGCAAAGATAAGCTACCGCAGCACAAAGCCGGTAACTAAAAGGCAAAAAAATACCTCTAATATTCCGGCTGAACTGGTAAATAACCTTAGCTGATACAAATCATTGCACTATATGACCAATTAGTTGCACAAAATGAAAAGAAAAACATCAATTGAGTTACCTTTGTGTATATTCTATTGTTTCATACCGGCAATATTGGCCCAGGTTCCATAAAAGCGCTATCAAAACCGGATAATGTGACAAAAAACAAGCAAACATGAAAAGAACACATATCATATTACTGGTGGGCATTGCTGCTCTGATTGTTGCGCTCATCGTTTTTTCTGCAGGCGATTTCTCTACCTACGAAACCATCAGCTCGGCACAGAATAAAATGGGCAAATCGGTTACCATTATTGCCAAGGTTGATAAAACAGCTCCCATTGAGTACGACCCTATCAAAAATTCAAACTATCTTTCTTTTTACGCAATGGATAGCCTGGGAGGCAAAACAAAAGTGGTTTACCATAACAGCAAACCAACTGATTTTGAAAAAAGCGAACGTGTAGTATTAACCGGGGTAATGAAGAACGAGCATTTTGAATGCAGTAAAATTCTGCTGAAATGCCCCAGCAAATACAAGGATGACAAGCGTGAACTGGAAAGAAAAATAAAAGAAGAAACAGGCTCAACTACTTATAATTAGATCCCAATTTTAAATGATGGAATTTGAAGGCGAACACCTACTACCCGGGCAGATCGGGCATTTCTTTGTAATACTTGCTTTTGTTGCATCCATTATTTCTACAGTTGCATATTTTACAGCCAGTAAAAAAACAGACATTCTTGAAAAAAGAGCCTGGCTCAATTTTGCCAGGATAGTTTTTATTACGCAACTCATTTCGGCAGTAGCCATATTTGCTACCATATTTTATATCTGCTCCAATCATTATTATGAGTACATGTATGTGTACAAGCATGCATCTAAAGAACTTGAACCGAAATATCTGCTGGCCTGCATTTGGGAAGGCCAGGAAGGTAGTTTTTTATTATGGACCTGCTGGCATTGTGTACTGGGGTTGATCATCATGCTTCGGTCGAAAGAGTGGGAAGCTCCGGTAATGACGGTTATAAGCCTTGCCCAGTTTTTTCTGCTGATGATGCTTATTGGCATTTATGTAGGCGATGTAAAATTAGGCAGCAGCCCTTTTACTTTAACCCGTAATGAAATCGCAGGCCCCATTTTCAGCCAGCCAAATTATCTGAGTTTTATTAAAGATGGTGTTGGTTTAAATCCATTATTGCGCAATTACTGGATGGTGATACATCCTCCGGTGCTTTTCCTGGGATTTGCTTCAACCATCATCCCTTTTGCCTATGCCTATGCAGGCCTGCAATCCAAACGCTTTGGCGATTGGGTAACCCCTGCCCTTCCCTGGGCTTTATTCTGTGCCTGCGTATTAGGTGTTGGTATTATGATGGGAGGAAAATGGGCTTATGAATCGCTCAACTTTGGCGGTTACTGGGCATGGGATCCGGTAGAGAATGCATCGCTGGTGCCCTGGCTTATTATGGTGGCAGGCCTGCACACAATGGTTATTTTTAAAGCCACGGGCCATTCGCTAAAAGCAAGTTATCTTTTTGCATTCCTTTCATTTATATTCATCCTGTACTCAACCTTTTTAACCCGTACAGGTATTTTGGGCGATACATCGGTGCACTCATTTACCGATGCAGGTAAAGCCATCAATTTAATGATCTTCATTTTCCTGGCTTCATTCACTTTACCATCGCTTATTTTGTTTTTAGTGTATTCTAAAAAAATGCCTGCCCTGCAAAAAGAAGAAAGCACCAACTCCCGTGAGTTCTGGATGTTTATAGGCTCGCTGGTATTGTTTTTAGCAGCTATTTTCATCATTGCAAAAACATCTGTACCTGTTTACAATAAAGTTTTTGGTACCAAAATAGCATTGCCCGAAGATGTTGAGTTCTCTTACAATAAAGTGATCGTAATGGTTGCCATCATCATTGGTTTGCTGAGCGCCATTTCACAGTATTTCAAATACAAAAAAACCGAGCCGGCTTATATTTTTAAGAAGATAGCGGCGCCAACTTTAATTGCAGCAGTTATTACAACTTTACTTGCCATTTTTTATCCGCTTACTTATTACAAAGGAGGCGCAGGTTTTTTAGGTGCCGTGTATGTTGCATTTTTTGCTTCTATATATTCCGTTGTAGCCAACGCTGCTTATATATGGAGCGGATTAAATGGTAAATTAAAAGCTGCCGGCGGCTCAATAGCTCACCTTGGTTTTGCTTTGATGATCGCAGGTATCCTGGTTTCTTCCAGCAACAAGCAGATCATCAGCAGCAGCAGTGCTAATGGCATTAACCTGCAGATATCGGGCAAAGACCCTATGACCAAACAGGCTGATAATCCAATGGACAACCTCACCCTCATACGCCAGGTGCCTGCCACAATGGGCCCCTATAATGTAACTTACCTGGGCGATTCGCTGGGCCATGAAAAGGGAAGGCGGTTTTATCAATTACTTTTCCAGAGAAAGGATACTTCCACAAAAAAAATACTGGAAGAATTCACCCTGTTGCCGGATGTGTACATGATGAAGGATAACAACATGAGCAGCAACCCTGATACCAAATCATATCTTACCAAAGATGTGTTTACTTTTATTTCCTATGCCATTAACAACAGCAACAAAGAGCCAGACACCACCCAATTCACCATTAAAGAAATGGCTGAAGGTGATACCGCATTTTACAGCAATGGCATCATAATTTTGAACCGCGTTGTAAAAAATCCTGATAACGGAAAATATCATTTTAAACCTACAGATGCTGCACTGATGGCTGATATTACGCTCATCAGTAAAGACAGCATGCACTACAAAGCACTCCCGCTTATACAGGTTGATCAGTTTGGTGTTAACCAGGTTGATGATACCGTATACGCCCAGAATATGTACGTAAAATTTGCTGGTGTTACCGATAAGCAAAAAATAAAGATCGGCATCAAAGAATCAGAAAAGCTGATAGAATACGTTACACTGAAGGCTTATGTTTTCCCCTACATTAACCTGGTATGGCTTGGATTGATAGTGATGGCATTGGGCATTGTTATGAGTGCAGTTAAAAGGGCTAAACTTTCCGTTTGGGGTGCTGCTTTGGCTTTGATTTTGGCAGCAGCAGGGCTCTTCTATATGTTTCTCTTTGCAAACTAGAATCGCAATCGGCCTGAAGTTGCCTGATCACTTTTTCTACCTTTTCATCTGCATCGGTGTACAATTTCCCGGTATCAAAAAAATGCTGAAGCAGGGCAGAATCCTTTAAAAGCGAGTCAACCATTTTCGGTACCTGGTAAACCATCAGGGTATCGCACTGCTTTTTTATGGCGGCGTAGGCCGAATCTATCCTGGCCTCAGAAACAGAATCCCGAACACGTTGAATTTCAAGTTCAGGCTGCTGTTTATCTGCCCCGGAGCATCCGAAGCATAAGATAATAACACAATAAAAACTGAATTTTAAGGTTACCTTAAGCATCATAACGATATAAATAATGGTCTAAATTGTAAATTTACAACATGCAGAAGCTGCTTCGGCAAAAATATTATCTTCAAAAACTAATACTTCTCTTTGTACTTTTTGCATCGGGTAAAACTGCCGTATATTCTCAAACGGGTATTAATGATACCATCAGAACCTATGCGGTAGTATATGGCGGAGATACTATTGAAGCCAAAACCCTGTACGGCGTTGAAGTTTTTTCAAGAGTATCAAATGTAGATCCTGTAAGGCGTGCTAAAATGACCCGGCTTCGTAATGCTATCATTGTTACTTATCCTTATGCCCAGCGGTCGGGAATCATCTTAAATGAAATGAATGCCGTGCTGGCTAAAATGCCTGAGAAATCGGACAGGAAAGATTATATAAAAACAAGAGAAAAAGAACTTAAAAAAGAATTTACCGATCCGCTCACCAATTTATCCATTTACCAGGGTAAAATATTAATGAAGCTCATTAACCGGCAAACCGGCAATAACTGTTACGATATTATAAAAGAGTACAAAGGAGGCCTTACTGCCAGGCTTTATCAAACGGTTGCATTCTTCTTCAGCAGTAACCTGAAGCAACCTTATGACGCTTTTGGCGATGATTATGAGATTGAAATGATACTGGTAGAGGTTTGCCGTACTTATGGGTATAGTTATGCTGTTTACCGGCAACAAATGTAATTGTTCATTGCCCGCCGCTACTCATCTACCCCACTCTTTCAGAGCCTGTAAAAGTTCCCAATTGCTTTAATTCTCCACATTAAGCCTTATTTGTGTTAACAGGCATGTAAATCATGCCCAATGTCATATCAATTCTACAAGCTTATTGGGCTAAATGAAGTAAATTGCGTGCTATAATTTTAGTAAACAAGCATGAAGTTAGACTTACTGGCCTTTGGTGTTCACCCTGATGATGTGGAATTGAGTTGTGCGGGGGTATTACTGGTTGAACAAAAGAACGGAAAAAAGACAGGAATCGTAGATTTGACCCAAGGTGAACTGGGAACAAGGGGCACTGCTGCAACCCGTAAAACAGAAGCGGCGGATGCAGCCAGGATATTGGGAGTTGATATAAGAGAGAATTTGGAAATGGCAGATGGTTTTTTACAGAATGATGAAGCACATCAGCGCAGCATCATCAAAAGCATCAGAACCTATCAGCCAGAGATCATTTTATGTAATGCGCCCGAAGACAGGCATCCGGATCATGGCAAGTCTTCAAAATTAGTAGCAGATGCAGCATTTCTATCGGGACTGATGAAGATAGAAACTGAGGTGAATGGTTCATTACAAGCTGCCTGGAGGCCAAAATACGTTTTCAGGTATATACAGGATCGTTTCCTGCAGCCCGATTTTGTAGTTGACATCACCGATGTTTTTGAACAAAAAATAGAGGCCATCAAAGCATATAAAACCCAGTTTCATAATACCAGCCTGGATGAGCCACAAACCTATATTTCTACACCTGATTTTTTAGACAGTGTGATATACAGGCATAAATGGTTTGGTAAAATGATAGGAGTAAAATATGCAGAAGGTTTTATTACTGAAAAAATGATCGGGTTTAAAAATTTCGATGCATTTATAAAAGAAAATACTTAAATTAAAATTCAAATATTCAAGCATGGCAACGCCTAAATTTTCAAACGTACAGGGTTCTACTTTTCACCAGGAGCTAAAAAGAAGGGTGGCAAATTATTTTGCAGAATCCAAAACGCCTTCTCATGGTAATTTCAGCCTGTACTTTAAAGCCGTTCTGTTATGGACGCTATATGTAGCCCTTTACGTACATGTAATGTTTTTTACCCCGCAAAACTGGGTAGCTATTGTAGAGTGCTTTTTAATGGGCGGTTTAACCGCAGCCATTGGTTTTAATGTAATGCATGATGGTGGCCATGGCAGTTTCAGCAAAAGCAAGATATGGAATAAGATAGCAGCTTTTTCTGTAAATGCATTGGGTGCAAGCGGTATTATGTGGAACAACAAACACAATATCATCCATCATACCTATACCAATATCGACGGTATTGATGATGATATTGAGATAAAGCCTTTACTGAGAATGTGCAGAACTCAAAAGAAATATTTCATCCATCGCTTTCAGCATATTTATGTGTGGTTCCTGTACACACTCCTGTTATTGGTTTGGGTTTTCCAATCAGACTACCGTAAATATTTCAATAAAAAAGTTGGTGAAGTGCCCATTAAAAAAATGAGCACATTCGAGCATTTTGCATTCTGGATCGCAAAGATTGGCTATTACTTCATGATGATCGTGCTGCCTATCATGTTGCTCGGATTTGTAAAATGGCTGGTAGGCTTTCTGATCATCGCCATGTTTGCAGGTTTTGTATTGAGCATTGTGTTTCAACTGGCGCACACAGTAGAAGAAACTACTTTCCCCGTGCCTGATGCAGATATCAATACCATAGAAAATGAGTGGGCCATTCACCAGGTACAAACCACTGCTAATTTCGCAACAAAAAACAAATTGATCTCCTGGCTGGTTGGTGGCTTAAATTTCCAGATCGAGCATCACCTGTTTCCAAAAATTTCACACATCCACTACCCCGCCATCAGTAAAATAATCAAGAATACCTGTGAAGAGTATGGAATAAAATATATTGAATTCAAAAGAATGCGCCATGCCATTGTTTCGCACACTATTCACCTTAAAAATATGGGCAGGGCTTAAGCAACATAGTTTTTTTATTAACGGCCTTTTTATTATTTACATTTACAGTTGATAATAAAAAGGCTTTTTTATTTCTTTACCTTAAATACAATCATTATGGCGGTAAAAACCTGGCTGGACAAGCATAGAGAAACATTAACTACTGGTCAGCGCATTGCCGATTCTGTGGCAAATGGTATGGGCTCCTGGAAGTTCATCATATGGCAAACCATTTTTGTGGCTATATGGATGACGTTAAATGTAATAGGATTTATCAGGCATTGGGATGCTTACCCATTCATCCTGCTTAATCTTATTTTTTCTACACAGGCTGCTTATGCTGCTCCTATCATCATGATGGCCCAGAACAGGCAGAGCGAAAGAGACCGGGTACAGGCCCAGGCTGATTATGATACCAACCTGGAAGCAAAAAAGGAAATTGAAGCATTGCAGATACAGTTGAATAAAATTGAAACTGAAAAACTGGATCAGATCATCAGGATGTTACAGGAAATAAAAAAAGGCTGATGCCGTTTTAAAAATCTTGTTTGCTCAACAATAGTTTTATTTTTTACAGGCACAATGAAGAATAAAAAAACCAGGTTCTCCAAATTCATCAGGTTCTGGAAACTGCTTGGTCCCGGGCTGGTAACCGGCGCAAGTGATGATGACCCCTCGGGCATTGCCACCTACTCACAGGCAGGTGCAGCCTATGGTCTTTCTACACTCTGGACTTCGCTGATAGCATTCCCGTTGATGGCTTCCATTCAGCAAATGTGTGCTAAAATAGGTTTGGTAACATCACAGGGATTGACCGGCACTTTAAAAAAATATTATCCAAGGCCTGTGCTTTACCTGATGTTGCTGTTCAGCTTTCCCGCCATCATCATGAATATTGGCGCCGATATAGCAGGCATGGGCGCAGTAGGCAATCTACTATTCCCTTCTGTTGATTCTACTTATTTCAGTGTAATATTTACCATCCTGCTTCTGGGCCTCATCATATATCTTCCTTATCAGAAAATTGCAGCGGCACTAAAATATATGTGCATTGTATTGCTGGTATATCTGATAGTTCCCTTTTTATATAAGCAGGATATCCTGGCGATATTGAAAGCTACTTTCATCCCCACACTAAAGTTCGACAAAGATTTCATCAGCATACTGGTTGGCATTCTGGGCACTACCATTTCACCTTATCTTTTTTTCTGGCAGGCTTCTGTAGAAGTAGAGGAAATGAAGCACAAAAAAATGCACCTGGTAGTTGACAAGAAGATCATTCACGATATGAAACAAGATGTGGATTTCGGCATGTCGTTTTCTGGCCTGGTTATGTTTTTCATCATACTTACAACCGGTACTGTTTTGTTTAAAGGAGGCATTCACCAGATAGATACGGTAGAGCAGGCAGCGCTTGCATTGAAGCCCCTGGCCGGCAACCTGGCCTACCTGTTATTTGCAATAGGTGTTATTGGTACCGGCCTCATCGCTATACCGGTATTAAGTGGTTCACTCAGCTACATCATTACCGAAACCTTTGGCTGGGAACAGGGACTGGATAAAAAATTTCATGAAGCAAAAGGCTTCTATGTGATCATTGCAATTTCACTCATACTCGGCCTTTCATTGAATTACGTTGGCATTTCGCCTATAAAAGCGTTGATATACACCGCCATTTTATACGGCCTTACTGCCCCTGTTTTAATTGCCATCATTCTTCATATCTCCAACAACAAAAAAATAATGGGCAGTAATGTAAATGGCAGGCCACTCAATATCCTGGGTTTTGCGGCACTCATTATCATGTCCGCAGCCGCCGTTGCATTGCTGTATTTGTACCTGTAAGCAGTTGCATTTTATGCCAAAGCGAGGTGCAACTTTTTATTTGCCCATCTTACCGTAAATTTGCGCTTCAATCCACAAATAATGAGCGAAGAAAAAAGCCTCAATTTTATTGAGGAGATCATAGAAGAAGACCTGAAGAACGGCAAATATAAAAGCATACTAACCCGTTTTCCGCCCGAGCCTAATGGTTACCTGCATATTGGCCATGCCAAATCCATTTGCCTGAACTTTGGGCTGGGTATTAAATATGGCGGCAAAACCAATCTTCGTTTTGATGACACAAACCCGGTAACAGAAGAAACCGAATATGTGGAAAGCATCAAGGAAGATATTAAATGGCTGGGATTTAACTGGGCAGAAGAATTATACACTTCGGATTATTTTGATACGCTGTATAACTATGCCGTTGACCTCATCAATAAAGGCCTTGCTTATGTAGATGATTCCACCGCCGAAGAAATTGCTGCCATGAAAGGCACCCCTACCGAACCCGGCAGAGACAACCAATACCGCAGCAGAAGCATTGAAGAGAATCTCACATTATTCACAGACATGAAAGCCGGTAAATATAAAGACGGTGAAAAAGTACTGCGTGCAAAAATTGATATGGCGCATACCAATATGCTGATGAGAGACCCTATCATCTATCGCATCAAACATGCTCACCACCACCGTAGCGGCGACAAATGGTGTATTTATCCCATGTACGATTTTGCACACGGACAAAGCGATAGCATTGAACAGATCACACATTCAATATGTACGCTTGAGTTTATTCCGCATCGTGAATTATATGATTGGCTGATTGAGAAATTGGAAATTTTCCCTTCGCATCAATATGAATTTGCCAGGCTGAATATGACCTACACTGTTATGAGTAAAAGGCGCCTGCTGCAATTGGTAAATGAGCATCATGTTAGTGGCTGGGACGATCCAAGAATGCCCACACTCAGCGGTTTCAGGCGCAAAGGATATACACCCGAAAGCATACGCACTTTCTGCGATAAGATCGGCGTAGCCAAAAGAGAGAACTTTATTGACCTGAGTTTACTGGAATTTTGTTTACGTGAAGATCTGAACCCAAAAGCCTTACGGGTGATGGCCGTGCTTGAGCCGGTAAAACTCATCATTGATAATTACGAAGATGGAAAGGTTGAGCAAATGGAAACGGAGAATGGCCCTGATGAATCTTTGGGGAAAAGATCGCTTCCTTTCAGCAAAGAACTTTGGATAGAGCGTGAAGATTTTATGGAAGAACCTGCCAAAAAATGGTTCAGGCTGGCGCCGGGCGCTATGGTACGTTTGAAGAGCGCTTACATTATTAAATGCGAAAGCTTTGCAAAAGATACTGATGGCAATGTAACCGAAATCCATTGTACCTATATTCCTGAAAGCCGCAGCAACAGTGATACCAGCGGCATTAGTGTAAAAGGAACCATACATTGGGTTAGCGCAGCGCATGCAGTTACTGCAGAAGTTCGTTTGTACGACCGCTTATTCACCGTAGAGAATCCTTTGGCAGAAGAAGGTGATTTTAAAGACACGATCAATCCAAACTCATTACAGATAATAAGCAATGCCATGGTAGAGCCATCGCTTAAAAAGGCAACCGCCGAAAGCCGCTACCAGTTCATCCGCAAGGGATATTTCTGCCTGGATAAAGATAGTACTGCAGAAAAGCCTGTGTTTAACCGCACCGTTACATTAAAAGATGCGTGGGCCAAGGAAGTGAAGAAAAACTAAAAAAAATAAACGTCGGAACTGTCAGCTTTTTAGCTGGCAGTTTTTTTATCTACCATTTTCATATTGGGAAAGACGGAAGCAATTAACATTACAGCGGTGCAGCCTAGCATCAGGTACAAACCAAATAATTTTTGCGGACAGTAATTGTTATAGCAGGAACTGAAAAGCGTAAATGTTTTAATGCCATAAGCTATTGTAAAGGCACATATAAAAAGATTGGCTCTTTTTGCCCATACTTTTGGCAATAACATAAAGACAAGCACGAAAACTGCAAAAATGCTTAAAAATTTTCCCGGCCTTCCATATTTGTTCTGATAGCTGTAAAATCCGGTAAAAGCCTGGTTAATATCTGCATGAAAGGTCCAGGGTAAAAAACAACTGGTTATCAATACCAGGCAGGCTGTAATACCCAGCCAATGAAGCAATTTTACAGGCATATTTTTAAATAAGAAGTCAAAGATAAAAGATTATGATGCATCCCAACAAAAACGCTGTAACAATGGTGCTACAGCGTTTTTTGGAGGTCCCGACCGGATTCGAACCGGTGTAGAAGCTTTTGCAGAGCTTTGCCTAGCCACTCGGCTACAGGACCAGTTTAAAATGGTAAATCTCAAATATTGAACTGAGATTTCATTTTTTACAAGTGCAAAAATAGGGTAATTTTAAAGAAAATTACACAACAGCAGTTTTAAAGTAAAAAAATATGAGCCGTATAGCAGAATCTGAATTGATCATCAACAACCGTGGCGCTGTTTACCATTTAAATTGCAGGCCTGAAGAGGTTGCCGCAACCATCCTCACAGTTGGAGATCCTGATCGTGTGGGTGAAGTGAGCAAACATTTCGACAAAATAGAATATCAAAACAACCACCGTGAATTTGTAACCCATACCGGTTATATCGGTAAAAAAAGAATTACCTGTGTAAGTACCGGTATTGGCCCGGATAATATTGATATTGTTTTAAATGAACTGGATGCGCTGGCAAACATTGATTTTGAAACCAGGCTCATTAAGGAAAAACTTACCTGTTTAAATATTATCCGCCTGGGCACTTCCGGCTCGCTGCAAAAAGATATTCCGGTAGATAGTTTTGTTGCAAGCAGCCACGGTCTTGGCCTGGATAACCTGATGCATTTTTACCGCCAGGAAAATAATGAAGAAGAGAACCAGATCATACAGGCATTTAGTACACATACTCAATTGAATTCGGGTAAGGTTTCACCTTATGTCAATATGGCCAGCGCTTCGCTGATAAAACACTTTACCAATAATTATCACCAGGGCATTACTGTAACCTGCCCTGGCTTTTACGGTCCGCAGGGCCGTATACTCAGGCTGGGACTGGGTTACCCCATGCTGATAGATAATCTTACCAGTTTTCAGTTTGGCAATCACCGCATCAGCAATTTTGAAATGGAAACATCTGCCATTTATGGCCTGGGGTTCGCTTTGGGGCATCATTGTCTGAGCCTGAGCGCTATCGTAGCTAACCGCATCAGTAAAGAGTTTTCGAAAGATGGCACATTGGCGGTGGAAAATTTAATTAAGCAATCTTTACAAATAATATCCGATTCAAGCATCTAATACAAACGCATGAAAGTTGAGTTTTTTAAATACCAGGGAACAGGAAATGATTTTGTAATTCTTGAAAACAGGGATAACAGGTACGATTCCCTTACACCAAAGCAGGTTAAGCATATATGCGATAGAAGGTTTGGTATTGGCGCCGATGGATTGATGATGCTGAACAAACATGCTGAATTAGATTTTGAAATGAAATATTTTAATGCAGATGGCAATGAAAGCAGCATGTGCGGAAATGGCGGACGTTGCCTGGTACAGTTTGCAAAAAACCAGGGCATGCATAAAAGTACTTACCAGTTTATGGCCATTGATGGAATGCATGAAGCCGATATAGATATGCAGGATAAAGTTCGCCTTAAAATGAAAGATGTGGATAAAGTGGACTATCACAACGGTTATGCAGTGTTGAATACAGGCTCGCCGCATTTTGTAAAATTTGCCAATAATGTAGAAGAAATTGATGTACTGGAAACAGGCCGGGAAATACGCTACAGTAAAACATTTGCTGCCGAAGGCATTAATGTAAATTTTGTAGAAACAACAGATGAAGATGGCATTTTTGTACGTACCTACGAACGGGGTGTAGAGGATGAAACCCTGAGTTGCGGTACCGGCGTTACTGCATCGGCATTAATGAATGCTCACAACGAAAAAGGGTTTAACCGGGTAGAAGTAAAAACCCCGGGCGGCCATTTAAGTGTTGAATATAATAAAATAGACGACGAACACTTTGACAATATCTGGCTTTGCGGCCCTGCAGAATTTGTTTATAAAGGAGAAATTGAAGTATGACCAAAACTGAGATCATAACTGCTGCTGAAAATATCTTTACGCAATTTACTGATACCTGCAACAGCATGGATGGGGCTTTACTTTTTGAAAAGACCGGCGAAAAATGGTCTGCTGCAGAAAATATGCAGCACCTCATCGTTTCAACCAACATGACCACACTGGCTTACCGCCTGCCCAAATTTATAGTAAGGCTCGTGGGAGGAAAACCAAACAGGCCATCACGTAGTTATGATGAACTGAAAGAAAAGTACTACAAAAAACTAGCTGATGGCGGCAGGGCCAGCGGACGCTTTGTTCCAAAACCGATTGAAATCAGGTACGGCAAAGAAAAAATAATGCATAACTGGCAAAATGCAACCGCTGCATTCCTGCTTGCACTTAGCAAAAACAGAACCGAGCACGACTTGGACCGCTACCTGGCAAAACACCCACTGCTTGGGCGCATCACATTAAGGGAGTTATGCTATTTCACCATTTTTCATACCGAACATCATTTACAGGCCATTCATAAAATAAGCGAAACCCAATGATCCAGTATTTTAAAAACACCGACCGCCAGACGATCGCTATCGACAAAGCTTCAGAAGCTGTTTGGGTAAATGTATTACCGCCACTTAAACAGGAAGAATTTACCGAGTTAAGCGAAACAATGGACATACCGCTTGACTTTTTAAAGGATTCATTGGATATTGATGAACGCAGCCGCTACGAAATTGAAGACGATGTAAAACTGATCGTAATAAAAACACCAACCGAAAACAATTCTTTCAACCTGAGTGATGCGTTTTATATAACTATCCCCATTTGTATCATCTTAACGCACAACCAGATCGTAACGGTAAATTCGTTCGAAAATGAAGCCATCAAAAAATTCCTGAACAGCTTTCAGCACCGCAACCCCGACAGGATGAATATGATGGTGCTGAAAATATTTGAAAAAGTAACTACCAATTTCCAGGATTATCTGAAAGAAATAAATACACGCCGCAACAGCCTTGAACAAAAACTCTACGACAGCAACCGCAATGAAGAACTGCTGCAGCTGATGCGTATTCAAAAAAGCTTTGTGTATTTTATAACAGCGCTGCGCAGTAATGAATTGCTGATGATGAAGATAAGCAGGACCAATATTTTGAAATTGAAAGAAGAAGAAAAAGATTTCCTGGAAGATCTTATTGTTGAAACATCGCAGGCTTTGGAGATGGCGAATACGTATACCAATATCCTCAACAGCACACTGGATGCTTTTGCCAGCATCATCAGTAATAACCAGAACGATGTTTTAAAAAGACTTACAACACTTACCATTTTTTTAAGCGTGCCGGTTTTAATTGCCAGTATCTATGGTATGAATGTTCCCATTCCCTATAAAGACAGCCACATGGCTTTCTGGCTTCCCGTTATTCTTTCAATCATCATTCTTGGTTTTGTTATCTGGAACTATGCAAAACGTTACAGGAAATGATCAGTATGTTCAACATCAGGGTTTACGGCATTTTGATTAATGAAAAACGCCAGGTACTGGTAAGTGATGAGTTCATACGTGGCGCATACATTACCAAATTTCCCGGCGGCGGACTTGAATTTGGCGAAGGCACCAGGGAATGCCTTACAAGAGAATTTATGGAGGAAATGAACCTGAAGGTTAAAGTAACCGATCATATTTACACCACCGATTTTTACCAGCAAAGCGCTTTCAATGCTGCACACCAGATCATCTCAATTTATTATTTTGCTGAAGCACTGGAACCGATAGCAGCTCCCCTGCGCAGTAAGGCTTTTGATTTTGATGCAAGGGAATTAAAAATGTATGAAGACACCGGTGAAACAGAAACCTTCCGGTTTGTTGACTGGGACGATTTTTCAGCAGAATCGGTAAGTTTACCAATTGATAAGATCGTAGCCAATATGATAAAACAGAAAAAATGATAACAGCAGAGAACTTCTTTATACAGGATCATATTCTTGAAAATGAACGGGCAAGGCTTGAGCCCCTTAACGAAAAGCATTTTGAATTACTATTGCCCATTGCCCTGCATACCGAACTGTGGGAATTTACAGGCGCCAAAGTGCGCAGCGAAGCAGATTTTAAAAGATATTTTGATACAGCCCTGGCTGAAAAAAAAGCAGGCAGCTCCTACCCATTTGCTATTTATGATAAGTACAATAATTGCTTTGCAGGCTGTACCCGCTATGGCAATATCTCTTTTCCAAACAAAAGAATGGAAATTGGCTGGACCTGGTACCATCCTGCATTACAACGCTCTGGCATAAACAAAGCAAGTAAATTTTTATTACTCAGTTTTGGGTTCGAAACACTGGGCCTGAACAGGATCGAACTAAAAACCAGTATACTTAATTTGAAATCACAGGGTGCCATGCTCAAGATTGGTGCAGTTAAAGAAGGCGTGTTACGCAACCACATGATCAATGAGGACGGTATTGTAAGAGATACCATGTATTTTAGTTTTATTGCGCCAGAGTGGCCTAACATAAAAGAAACTATCTTTAAAGAGTTCATCAATACTTCACTTTAAACATTGATTTATGAAAAGAATGCTTCTGGTTTTGTTCGTTGTTGCGATATGCAGTTGTAACAACAATAACAAAACCGTATCTGTAAATACATTGGATGATCTGTACAAAGAAGTGCAAACCGGGGGTGTTAAGGTAATCCCCATTGAAACACCCAAAGGTAAATTCAATGTGTGGACAAAAAGTATTGGCAACAATCCCAGGATCAAGTTGCTTTTACTCAATGGAGGCCCTGGTGCCACACACGAGTATTTTGAGTGCTTCGAGAATTTTTTATTACCAGAAAATGTAGAACTGATCTATTACGATCAGTTAGGCTGTGGCCTTAGCGACAACCCCAAGGATACAAGCATGTGGGATCTATCAAGATTTGTGGAAGAAGTAGAACAGGTTCGTAAAGCATTGAATTTGACTAAAGACAATTTTTATTTGCTGGGCCATAGCTGGGGTGGTATACTGGCCATGCAGTACGCTTTAAAATACCAGGATAACTTGAAAGGGCTTGTCATCAGCAATATGATGAGCAGCTGCCCCGCATATGGCAAATATGCTCAGGAAGTATTGGCTCCTCAATTTGACCCCAAGGTTTTAGATACCATCAGGCAGATAGAAGCCAAAGGCGATTTCTCTAATCCAAAATACATGGAACTGCTGTTGCCAAATTTTTATGCAAAACATATTTGCCGGATAAATCCGTGGCCGGAACCTGTTGCCCGTTCTCTCGGAAAAATAAACCAGAGTTTATACGTTACTATGCAGGGGCCCAGCGAGTTTGGCATTGCTGGTAATTTAATAAATTGGGATGTTAGTAAGGAGCTACCCAAAATAAAAACGCCCACTCTCACTATTGGTGGCGCACATGATACCATGGACCCTGAGCACATGAAATGGATGAGTACGCAGGTGCAGCATGGCCGCAACGTTACCTGCCCCAACGGCAGCCACATGAGCATGTATGATGATCAGAAAAATTATTTTCCGGGATTGATACAGTTTATTAAAGATGTGGATGGCGGAACCTTTAAGGCAGGGAAATAAAAAATTGCCGGGGAGGCAGAAAGATGTTCAATTTTACTAAACAACGCCTTTCCGCCTTTCCGGCAAAATTAAAAATCTATCAGCCTGTAAGCCGGATTCTGTAATCCCGATAAGATCGGGATGGTCATCATTTATCTGGCTGCAACATTACTGTTACAATCTTGCTGCCTACCCTTCGGCATCGGACGAGCCGCCCTCAAACGCCGGTTTACGTGGCATTACAGCACACAAGGTTTACCCAATTTAAGCATTACTGCCAAAACCCGTGAGCTCTTACCTCACGTTTTCAACCTTACTCCTCTCTTGTCATGCTGTCCCGATAGCTATCGGGAGTCGAAGCATGTCAAGAGAGGAGCGGTAATTTTCTGTGGCCCTTTCTCTTTCCTGAAACCAGGAAGCCGGCTATTAACCGGTGTGTTGCTCTTTGCTGTCCGGACTTTCCTCCCCGATCAAGATCGGGGCGATAACCCGGCTGATAGAATGCGAAGGTAGATTTTATTTGGCTGATAAAATGTGTGTACATTTTCATTAAACGTAACTGACGAATGACCAGCGGTGAATATGTAGAAAAAAAATGCTTACTGAGCAATATCTATTGCATTGATCTGCGCTTCTTAGCAAATAACCTGATGAAATATAGTAGGGTTAGCAATACAAAGAATATTCCGATAGCCCTGAACTCGGGCCAGGTAACCTGGCAAAGAAACCAGCAAATAGTAACAACTGCAAGTACAGGAATAACCAAACCTCCGGGCACCTTGAATCCTTTTTGCAGGGTATTTTCTTTCTCATATCTAAGCCGCACCATTGCCAGCACAACAGCCAGGTAAATAATAAGTACTGATGAACTGGCAAGCGCAGCCAGTTGTTTAAATCCGCCGCTGGATGCAAGCAGAACAATAACTGTACTATACACAATGATTGACCAGTAGGGTGTTGCAAATTTTGGATGGATACGACTGAGAAAATCCGGCAGCAGTTTATCTTTAGATGCGGCAAATAAAAGCCGGGATGAAGCCAGCACATCGCCGCTTAACATACCAAACATAGATGCTACTGCAGTTACCAGCATAATGGTACCACCAACAGGGCCAATCAGTTTTATGGTCAATGATGCCAATGGAGCTTCCTTATGCAATGCCAGTTCATCACCCAATACTCCTTGCGCTACAAATTGTATCAGTAAATAAATTACCAACACACCCAATACACCCATAAAAATTCCTTTGGGAATAGTTCGTGCCGGGTCCTTTATTTCTCCGCTTACATTCAATGCTGTTTCAATACCCATAAAAGCAAAAACAAGCACCAGGGAGGTTTCGCCAATGCCAGTTATAGAAGGCCATGCTTTTATGCTAAGATTATCTGCTGAAAGACTGAATAACCCAACTGTTATCAGCAGTATCAGTGGCGTTAATTTTATGATGGTAGCTGCAGACGCAAAGTAAGTGCCCTGTTTTACACCGCGGAAGTTAATAAAAGTGAAGAGGCCAAACAGGGCTATAAAAAAGAATATCCTGATATACAGCATACTAAAGGCAGGAAACCAGATAGTCAGCATATCGGCCAATGCATTTACCACAGCGGCATCTGATAATGCCGAAAAACCAAACCAAAAAAGAGTATTGATCAAAAAGCCGGCAAAAGGGCCAAATGCTTTTTCTACATACGCATACGACCCGCCTGATGAAGTTACCTTGCTGCCAATTTCAGCATAACAAAGCATAATTAAAATTACCAGCAAACCGCAAAGTAAATAAGCTATAAAAGCAGAGCGGCCAAGGTTAGCCGCTACTATTGCAGGTAAAACAAAAATCCCCGATCCAATAGTAAGGTTCATGGCATTTAGGGCAAGGCCTGCAGCACCAATCTCACGTTTAAGCACAGGCTTGTTTTGCTTTTGCATTATTAAATATACAAAACAGCATTAACAATTCATTAAGGTTAAAGTTTCATTTTAGTATTGCCGTTAGCCAAATGTGCTGTAGCTTTGCGCCGCAATTCAGAACTACCGCGATAGATATTGGTTCATGCAACCACCTGAGTGCCCTAAAAACCTCTGCCAGATTGATACAGCTGACTTCAAGAGGATATTATACCGTATTGATAAAAAACAGAAATATGAAAAGTGATGTAATGGGTGTAGGTACACCTTTAAGTAAAAAAGACCTGAAAGAATTATTAACTGAAACAAAAGAAACCCTTGCAGTTGATATGAAAAACTGCAACAGCAACCGCACATTCAGTCACCTGGATTTGTGGAATTTACAAAAAAGGCAAAAATCAGCTTCTGAAATGAGAAGAAGGCTGATGTAAGTAATATTGTTTGCAAAACGTAATTCTTTATTCAAAAAAAACATCCCGGTTCTCTCCGGGATGTTTTTTTTATCAATTATCATAGCAATAAAAATCAGTTTACCTGAGTAATACAGTTGTACCCTGTTCTTTATGAACTACACCGTCCACATCAACTGCTTCAACCATCCATACAACGGTTTGCAAGGCTGTTTTTTCGCCATTCACCCTGCCATCCCATCCCGGCTTCTCGTTCTGGGTTTGAAACAGCATTTTTCCCCAGCGGTCATATACACGGAAATAAGTTAACTTTTTAAAACCCATTAAAACAGGATATAAATATTCATTAAGTCCGTTGCCATCAGGAGTAAAAGAGGTTGGCATGTATATTTTAATTTTCTTTTTGATCTGCACAAACTGTGTATCAACTGTTAAACAGCCGGTATGGGTTTTTAACTGCACATAATACAGTTGAGATGCCAGGCCGGTAAAGCTGGGCCTGTAACTGTTTGAATGATCCAGGTTAATAGAAGGCGTCCACAAAACACTGCTTGTAGTAATGGGCCTTGACTGCAATTGTTGGGGAAAGTTCATTACCGCTTCCACATCGGGATAGCGTACACCTGCAATGGGTGCATCAACCACTACTACCTGGTTTTTTACAGATAATGTTTGCGGGCATTGCACATTGCTTACGGTTAATTTAATATTATAAGTGCCTGCTGCAGGGTAACTGTAAACCGGGTTTTGAAGATTAGAAGTTGCACCATTACCAAAATCCCACAGGAATGTAGATACTGATGGCGAGGTATTGATGGTTCTGTTAAATAAAGGCAGTCGTGTATTTACGCAGATTGGTTCTACGGTAAAATCGGCCACTGCATATTTGAATATCTTAACATTTTGAGCCGTACTGTCGGAACATCCTTTGTCTGTAGTAGCAACCATTTTGACCAGGTATTCTCCGGGCACGGTATAACTGTAAGCAACATCTCTTGTTACAGCACTACCCCCATCTCCCAGGTTCCACAGGTATTGCATACTTCCGGTAAGTACCGAACTGGTATTATTGAAATTGAACAGGTTATTACCAAAACATTGCTGTGCATTGGGTACATTAAACCCAACCGCAGGTTCAGGAAATACGGTTACATTAAAGGCTGAATCGTTGGGGCATCCTTTTTCGGAAGTAACTGTAAGCCGCACCGTATAAGTGCCGGGCTGTGTATAATAATGTCTTGCATCACGGGTTGTATCTGTGTTACCATCACCATAGGCCCACAGGTATTTCATGGTTCCCACGGCAAGCGTACTTGAATTGGTAAAGATGAAATCATTTATTTTCTGGCACACCCCTTTCGTATTGGCATCAAAACCAGCAACCGGACTATCAAAAACAGTAACATCATAAAATGCACTGTCTGTACAACCCTGGTCAGATACTACCAATTGTTTTACTTTATAAGATCCCGGCACAGCATAGCTATAATTCACATTCTGCGTATTCAGCAATGGAGAGGCATCACCCATATCCCAGGTATAGGACATAGTACCAAAGGCAATGGAACTGGTATCGGTAAATACAAACTGGTGATTGTTGAAACACAGTTGCTGCGCATTATGTGTAAAGCCAACCGACGGCATCGGGTTTACGGTAATGGAGATATCGGATGTGGTGAGATTACATCCAACAAAACTAAACACAGTAGCATGATAAGTTCCTGTTTGCGTTACATGATACAGGGTATCATTAGCGCCTGGTATGGGGAAGGTATTTCGATACCACTGAATACTATCGGCAGGTTTTACATGTAAAACAGCCGCCTGCGGATCGCCGGAACAATAGGTTGTAACACCGGTTTGTACAATTGAATTATCAAGTACTGCACCTTTTACTACAACGGTATCCTTGGTTTCGCACCCACCTCCGGCACTGCGCACGGTAAGCACATACTGTGTGGTTACAGAAGGTGTTGCAATCGGGTTTGATATGGTAGGGTCACTCAGATCCGTGACCGGATCCCAGGAATAAACAAAGCCAGGTGTTGGGTTTACGCCCAACTGTACCGGTGCATTCTGGCAGGATAATTTATCAGGGCCAGCATTGGCAAACACATGCAGCGTATCCACAAGATCTACCACTAAAGTATCAGGACAGCCATATCCATTATATGGTTCTAAAGCAACCTTAAGTGATGTTCCGGCTGGCGGCGGAGGCGTAAAATTAATTGTTTGCGTAGTAGCTATAATTGTTTGGGTAGGATCTGATGCATACCACCAGTTATAGGTTTTATAACCAAAAGGGGCCGTAACATTTATTGCAGTATCATCAGGACAATATGAAGCGCCAATAAAAGCACTGCTGCATTGCGACGCTATATCGATGTAAGCGTATCCAAAATGCCCCCCTTGCGTACAATCTGCCGTTTGAAAAAATATCCTGATCGTTTTTCCTGCCAATCCATCTAATTTGATAGAAGCGGCAGCCCATGGTTTATAGTATACATCCCCTGCACTTGCGGGCGGACGGGGTGGTACACTTGATTTAATAAATCCTTCTAACCCGGTTCCTATAACGAAAGGGGCTAACTGGCAATCTGTTAATGTGGCATCTGTAAGATTTTCGACAATTATGTTCATCCTTGCCTGTGTTTCGGGAGTGTGTGAACCAATATTGCCTTCATGCAAAACCATTGCATAAAAATATGTGAGACTAAAAGTATTTTGACCTGCTGGTATTGTGAAAGTATATGATACACCTTCAGCGCCCCTCTGAACGCTATCGTTCCCTAATTGAATAGAAAAGCCGCTTCCATTCGGACAATTTCTTGGAAAATTGCCATAATAATCACGACCACTTCCTGGCACAGCCCTCAGCATAGTATGCCTGTTAAATGTTGGAGGTACTGGAGTACTTATCGGTCCGGCAGGGTCCCAGTCAATAAAATTTTTCCCGGCTGATACCGATACATTTCCTACCCAGCATTCCCATCCTGTAAAATATCCCTGCTCAAAATCTATATTGGGCGGGCATTGGGCAAACATGGTTTTGCCTGCACTTAATAGTATGATAAATAGAAAAAGAAATTTTAATCGAAAAATCCGATAAGCAGTGGTTCTGTTTTGCACAATGGTAAATTTTGATAAAGGCAGGGAGTAAGTTACTCATTTCCTGTGGTAATCTCAAACCCAGCCATCAAATTGTTCTCCACGGTGCCAAAAGATGTTACTCTTCCCCAATAGCTGCCTGCTTCATATCGGCGGCCAGGGTTTTGCCCAGGTACTTTTCTATCCAGGCATGTACCCAGTAAATAACCGGGGTTAACAGTATGGCTACTACAAACTTATAGATATAATTACCGGTACCTGTAACCAGCACTTGGTGCAAACTCCAGGCATCGCCCTGCCCTGTTTGAATGCGCCTTCCCAGGTAAAAAGCAATAAAAAGCACTACAAAACTATCTACCAGTTGCGATACCAGGGTAGACCCCGTTGCCCTTAACCAGATCCTTTTTTCACCGGTTATTTTTTTAATGCGGTGAAAGATCACTACATCCAGCACCTGCCCCACCAAAAAAGCTACCATGGAGCCGATGATGATCCACAGGCCCTGGCCAAAAATTCCGCGGAATGCATTGTCGGGTTTATCAATACCATTGCCAATGCTGAAGTATTCGGATGGGGAAAGATGTATGGCTCCATTTAAGATCAGGAATGCATAACCTATTAGCCCGATGGTTAGGTAAGAGAGGAACTTAACACCTCGGGTTCCGTAATATTCATTAATGATATCCGTCATGATAAAAATCACAGGCCACAACAATACCCCGGCCGTTAAATGAAAACTAAAGGAGCTGCCAAAAAGGTTGATGTTTGCACGCTGCACACCTGCCGTGTCTTCCAGCGAAAAAATTTTAACCCCGATGATCTCTGCCAGCAATGCACTGGTAATAAAAATACCTCCCAGTAAAATGAACAGCCGGGTGCTTTTGTCTTTAAGAATAGTATGTATCATACGTTTATTTTAAAAGAAATGAAAGTAAACCTGGCAGCAAAAAATGATGATGTTAAAGATAATGATCCAGCGGGGAATTTTAATATTAGCCTTGAAGGCATAAAAAATAAAAGTCAACAGTAAAAAAAGTGCATTTACAATAATAGCAGTGTAGCCCAACGTTACCAAAGTACCCTTGAGCCAGGGAAGCGGCATCATTTCACGGGGGCCACCTTCATGCGGCTGCCGCTCCAGGAACCAGAATACAAGCGTAACCAGGAAAGCAACGTTGAACAGAACTGTTATTTTAGAAAAGAAACGCATTTAGTAAGTTGATGGGTTGTAGTTGGTGGTTGATGGCCGATCATTGTTCTTTTACATTTTTTTATTCTTCATTTTTCATTCTTCATTTCTATCCGTTTCTCCCAGTCAGCATCGGCACAAAACTAAAATTATCAAAAGCTTCTTCGCTGGTGGTGCCATCTGCATTTTTAGTAATGCGTAACATGCGCTGATGATGATCTTCATCAACCGGTATCACCATTTTGCCGCCGGGCTTTAACTGGTCTATCAGTTTAGGCGGAATAAAAGGTGCTGCCGCTGTTATGATCACTTTATCAAAAGGTGCAAAAGTTGGCAGACCTTCGTACCCATCCCCATAAAAAAATTTCAGGTTAGGGTACTGGCTTTTAAAGATATACTGCTTAGTATTCTCAAATAGTTTTTTCTGCCTTTCAATGGTAAAGACCTTGGCTCCCATTTCTGCCAGAACCGTTGCCTGGTAAATACTCCCTGTGCCTATCTCCAGTATTTTATCAGTTGGTTTTACCTGCAGTAACTGGCTTTGGTAAGCGACGGTATAAGGCTGCGAAATGGTTTGCCCCTCGCTGATGGGGAATGCCCTGTCTTCGTAGGCAATCTTATCAAAAGCACTGTCCAGGAAATAATGCCTTGGAATATTGTTCATAGCCTGCAGTACGTTCTCATCCGTTATACCTTTTTCCCTCAGCAGGTCCATTAATTTTTTGCGTAGGCCTTTGTGTTGGTAACTGTCTTCGTATCTTCTCATAAACCGCAAGCCTGCGGAGCTTTTTTAAAATGTAAGCTGATTACAATTGTTTTTATATACCCTTTTACCGGCAAACCGCGGTAAAATTAATTCAATCCCATTTCTGCTATGATCCTGGCTATCTTCTCATCCAGCATTTTTTCTGTTGCATCAAAAGCACCAGCATCTGCCAGTTTTGCATTTACGCTGAAATAGAATTTTATTTTAGGCTCGGTACCACTTGGCCTGGCCGATATTTTTGTTCCATCTGCCAGTACAAACTGCAGCACATTGCTTTTGGGCAGTTCGATGGTCCAGCTTTCTCCGGTTTGCAGATTTTTGCCAACCTGCAATTCATAATCCAGCAAGTGCGCAACGGCAGCCCCATCAATGGTTTGCGGCGGATTATTGCGATAGCCTTCCATCATTGCAGCAATCTCTTTGGCGCCATTCATACCTTTTTTAGTAACACTTACCAGGCCCTCTTTGTAAAAACCATATTGCACACAAAGGTCTATTAGTTTATCATATAATGAGCGGCCTTTGCTTTTTTCGTAAGCTGCCATTTCGCAGCTTAATGCCACTGCGCTAATGGCATCTTTATCACGTATCTTGTCTCCTATCATCAAACCAAAACTTTCTTCACCACCAATAATGTAGTTTTCTTTGCCCTCTTTTTCACGTATCATTTTGCTTATCCACTTAAAACCGGTAAGCACATTGTAACAGGCCACACCATTGGTTTTGGCCACTACATCTATCATATCGCTGGTAACAATGGTTTTAATCACCATATCGTTTGGCTGTGCAATGCCTTTTGCCTTGCGTGCCTCTATCATATAATTGAAAGCCAGCACGGCCGTCTGGTTACCGTTCAGTAAAACCCATTCGCCTTTTTTATTTTTTACACCAATGGCCACCCTGTCGGCATCCGGATCGGTACCCAGCAAAATATCCGCATCCAATGCTGCTGCTTTCTTTAAGCCCATGCTCATCGCTTCTGTTTCTTCGGGATTGGGATAGATAACCGTAGGAAAATTTCCATCCGGCGTACTTTGTTCTTCTACAATATGCACATTATTAAAGCCGAATTGCTTTAATGCTTTTGGCACCAGCATAATACCCGTGCCATGTATAGGTGTGTATACGATCTTCATATCAGCCTGGGCAGCACAAACATCAGGATATACACTTAAGCCTTTCACCATATCCAGGTATTGGTTATCCATAGCCTCGCCCAGCATGGTTATATTGGCTTCGCCCCCGCTCCATTTCACATCATCTACCGAAGCAATTTTTTCAACTTCCTTAATTACATTTTTATCATGTGGCGGCACCATCTGTGCGCCATCATCCCAATAGGCTTTGTAGCCGTTGTATTCTTTGGGGTTATGACTTGCCGTGCAAACCACGCCACCCTTGCAGCCCAGTGTACGAATGGCAAAACTCAGTTCAGGTGTTGGCCTCAATGCTTCAAACAAATAAACCTTAATACCATTTGCTGCAAAAACATTGGCTGTTATCTCTGCAAAAAAACGGCTGTTGTTACGGCAGTCGTGTGCAATGGCAACACTTACATCATCACCAAAACATTGTTTCAGGTAATTGGCATAACCCTGGGTAGCCATACCCACCGTATATTTATTCATGCGGTTGGTACCAATACCCATAATGCCACGCAGGCCGCCCGTACCAAATTCCAGGTTCTTGTAAAACGCATCTTCCAGGCCAGCAGGGTCGGTACTTTGTAAAGCCTTTATTTCATCTTTTACTGCCTGGTCGTAATTACCACTCAGCCATTGATCTATCTTTTGTTGTGTTATAGCATCCATCGTTTTAGGTTTATAGCTTCAAAAATAAATTATTCGCACATCAAACAAACAAAATAAGTAGATTTGTTCTATGCTTTTTTGCAGCCATAAATATTTGTATCATTTTATGCAAAGAGTTATCGCAGTACTCATTTTGCTGGTCTACTTCTCAATTGCTGCCCTGGCACAAAATACTCCAGCGCTTAAAGACAGCCTGATCAACAGTGCTTTTAATCCTATACTTGTTGCAGCTTATAAAAAACCAGCAGGATTTATGACATGGCATATCAATCCTCCCCGTGCTTACACAAAATATGCTGCAAGGCGAGGCGGAGAATTAATGCATTGGCCAAGCTACCCTTTAACAACCGGGCAAATCATTGCCCGGCAAGAAGAATGGCAAAGAAGGAACAGTCAAAGCGTTGGACAACAAATAGCCAGCGATGTTGCCAGGGACATTATCAAGAACAGCGTTAATTCACTTATATATGGCCGTAAACCTGCGCCGGCTGTAATTCCTAAGTTTTAAAACTCCGGTATTATCTTTTCCGTAAATCTTACACAATACAATAACAAAGCATGGTTATCTGTATTTTTGTACCTTATGAAACGAACGGCTGTATACAGATCAATTTTACTGGGCTTCTTTCTACATGCCATCTGCTTTTCTTCAGCCTTTGCCCAGGATTCAACTATTAACAAAAAGTCAATTAACCTTTTAACGGATAAACCAATCAACGGCTTAACCAAAACCCAGATCAACCGTCGTGTTAAAATAGTAGCCGCCACCAACTTCGTTGGCTACAGCACTGCCATGATCGGCCTTTATTCAGCCTGGTACAAAGATTATCCGCAAACCAGCTTTCATACATTTAACGATATCAGCGAATGGAAAGGCATCGACAAGATAGGCCATGCCTATAGTGCTTACGCCGAAAGCAAGGCCAGCATGGAAGTATGGCGCTGGGCCGGCATCAGCCGCAAAAAACAGATATGGATCGGGGGTATGAGTGGCGCTTTTTACCAGACCGTTATTGAAGTACTGGATGCCTACAGTGCCGAATGGGGCTGGAGCTGGGGAGATATTGCTGCCAACTTTGTAGGCAGTGGCATGCTGGTGGCGCAGGAACTTGCCTGGGATGAACAACGTATCCAGTTCAAATTTTCTTTTCACCGCAAATCGTATGGCGACCCTGCTTTAAACAAACGCAGCGATAGCATTTTTGGTAAAAGCACAGCCGAACGGTTTTTAAAAGATTACAACGGACAAACTTATTGGCTAAGTGCCAATGTGCGATCATTTTTTCCTGAAAGTAAGTGGCCTGCATGGCTGAATATCGCTGTGGGCACCGGTGCCGAAGGTTTGTTTGGAGCCAATGACAATATTGGAAAAGATAAAAGCGGCAACATCGTTTTCAACCGCACCGATATAAAACGCTACCGGCAGTGGTACCTTTCGCCCGACATTGACCTTACCAAAATAAAGACCAATAAAAAAGGTTTGAAACTTGCATTCAGGTTACTGAACATTGTAAAGATCCCCATGCCTGCTTTGGAATTCTCGAACGGAAGTTTTAAGTTAAAAGCAATAGCATTTTAAAACAATTTTCTAATCAGCTAATTATCAAATCAACTAATTCAACCACGCTCCCGTCACTTCCCCATCTGCCACTTCCACTAAAATATGTTCATCCAATGTAGTAGAAACACTAAAGCCAACATAGTCCACATCCACCGGAAAGGTTTTGTGCGTTCTTTCTACCAGCGCCATTGTCTGCACTTTTTTAGGAAGCTGGTTCAGCAAGGGCTTTAAGGCATACAACATAGTACGGCCGCTGTTAGCCACATCGTCTATCAGCACAATCGTTTTATCGTTCAGGTCCATATCAGAATCCAGGCTGATGCTCAACGGATTCTTTTTATCCATGCTTAATTCAAGTACGATCACTTCACCGGTAAACACTTCCTTTACAAACTGGCTTATCTTTTCGGCAATTACCGAACCACTTTGTTTAATGCCAATAAGTATCAGTTGCGTTTCGGTATAGTTTTGTTCAACTACCTGCAAAGCCATACGACGCAGCTTTTTATTGACCACTTCGGCAGTCATTATTTGATTAGGTTGTTCCATTGTAACACGAATTTAATTGAAAATGAAACACGGTTTGCCTCCGGCAAACATTTATTGCCACAGAGGCACTGAAAACACAGAAAAATACAAATCACGTTTCTGTGCTTCTGTGTCTCTGTGGCAAACTCTATGCTGCCGCAGGCAGCATTCATTAAACAATCTGTGTAAATCTGCCTACCGACAGGCAGGTCTGTGTAATCCATGGCAAACCACTCTGCCGCAGGCAGAATTTAATTATCTTAGCGGCACAATTATTAACGATGCATATCATACCACAAATACTTTTTATAGCGCTTGCAGCAGCTGCAACCTGGCTGTTCACAAAAAACATCCTGGCCATCCGCCGCAATATTCTTTTAGGCAGAGATGAAGACCTCAGCGACAATCCCTCCAGGCGCTGGAGAAATTTACTCCTCCTAGCTTTTGGGCAAAAGAAAATGTTCCGCAACCCGCTGGTAGCTGTAATGCATTTTATTATTTATGCAGGCTTTATCATCATCAATATAGAAGTGCTGGAAATTGTGCTGGATGGAATACTGGGCACACACCGCCTATTCTTTCCTTACACCGGCGGGCTCTATACATTCCTCATCAACTTTTTTGAGGTACTGGCTGTTGGCGTACTGGCAGTATGTATTGTTTTTTTGGTAAGAAGAAATATCATTAAACTAAAACGCTTTATCAGCAAAGACCTGGATGGATGGCCACGCAGCGATGCCAATTATATTTTAATTACAGAGATCGTTTTAATGTCGTTATTCCTGTTTATGAACAGCACCGACCGTGCACTGCAATTACAGGGTGCCGAGCATTACCACGATACCGGCAATTTTATTTTCTCCGGCATCATTGCCCCATCATTAACAGGTTTATCACAATCTACTTTAATAGCCATAGAACGCAGCTGCTGGTGGTTGCACATCATCGGCATATTCGCCTTCTTAAATTACCTGCCTTACAGTAAGCATTTACATATTTTACTGGCATTCCCCAATGCCTATTACGCAAGACTTGATGTAGTTGGCGAAATGCACAATATGGAAAGCGTGCAAAACGAAGTGAAGTACATGATGCAGCCCGAGCTTGCACCAACGGACCAAACGCCACCTGCAAAATTTGGCGCTAAAGATGTGTTTGACCTGAGCTGGAAGAATTTACTGGATGCTTATAGCTGCACCGAATGTGGCCGCTGCTCGGCCGCCTGCCCTGCCAACCAAACCGGTAAATTATTGAGCCCACGTAAAATAATGATGGACACCCGTGACCGCCTGGAAACCGTAGGCAAGAACATCAAAGCCAACGGCGAATTTAAAGACGATGGCAAAAATTTATTCTCTCATATTTCCGTTGAAGAACTGCGAGCGTGCACTACCTGCAATGCCTGTGTACAGGAATGCCCGGTCTCCATCTCACCGCTTGATATTATCGTAGAACTGCGCCGCTCCCTGATTATGGAAGACAGCAATGCCCCACAGGAATGGAACGTAATGTTTGGCAATATTGAAAATAATTTTGCGCCATGGAAATTTGCTCCTGATGACAGGGATAAATGGGTGGAGGAAATGAATTGAGCATGAATATTATTTTCATAATTGGTGGAATATTCTGGATAACAGTCAGTTTGCTGTACGCCTGGTTTGAAGGTAGTAAGCGCAGACCCGGCTTTTTAGGTTGCCTGGTGATCATGGTTCTCTTCACTCCTTTTTTTGGCTATTTCATCATTGAGTCCTTCTCTCAAAAAAAAGCAAAAGGTTGTACATGGTGTGGCAATAAATACAATGAGGCGGAGTATTGTGGTTTATGTGGCAAGAATGAAGACGGGGTTTTAAGAGATGGGTTTATTGCAAAATAACCAACTGTTATTTCCCGCTCTCTGACCGGTGTGCCGCCGGTTGTGTCCTGATTTTTCCTACCCTTTACAAACAAACTGGTTTACATCTCTAAGGAACAGGTATTCATTACAAAGAAACCAGTAAACGTTACAAAGAAACCCTTACTGGTTACTAAGGAATGCTTAGGCAGAATAAAGAACCCTTTACTCATTATAAAGTACCGATTAAGCATTACAAAGAAACGCTTACCCCTAACTAAGAACTGTTTAAGTGGTACAAAGAAATGCTTAAGCAGAATTAAGAAATGCTTAAGCAGAATTAAGAAACGCTTAAGCAGAACTAAGAAATGCTTAAGCGTTACAAAGAAACAGGTACACTGCACAAAGAAACGCTTACTATTTCAGCAGAAAAACAACCTCTTAACATCTCTATTTTCATTTTGCATTTATATTTACAGCCGTAAAATTCTTAATTATGAAACAGTTTTTATTCCGCACAATGGTATGCAGCATTGTATTGCTTACAATTGGTTTTTCGGCTAAAAGCCAGGTCTTCTCGCCTGTAGGTTCTGTACCTCCCGAACTGGGCAAAGAGCCAACCACCATACTTATAATTGAAACAGAAAGAGAAGCCGTAAACAAGGCATTTGACGATGTCTTCAGCAAAAACTACAAAGGCAACTTTGAAATTACGAGCGACAATTATGCTGCCAAAAAATACAGCGATACAAAAAAATACCGCTACGTTTTTCAAACCATTGTAACTTTTGTGAATGCCAAAGGCTTTGGCGACAGCCGCCAGCCAGCCACTTATGAATACAGCTACCGCATACTTGACCGGGTTACCAATAAAATGTATGGCGAAGAATGGAGTACCGATGCCTGGAAGAATTACCTGAAGAAATATGTGAAGAAACTGGAGGACATGAGAAAGACCAATGCAGGGGAATAATTATCAGCTGCCTGCGGCCAGCTGATAACATGTACAATACGCAGAATTTATTTATGCAACGACGGCCATTTTAGCATCGTTGCTTTTTTATTTGTGTCCTATCCAAATAAAAATTCTATCTAAGTAATAACTGCATTAAATTTAGCGCATCATGAAGATCATCACCTGGAACTGCAATATGGCTTTTCGTAAAAAAGCCGGAGCAATACTGGCATATAGGCCTGATATACTGGTAGTCCCAGAGTGTGAGCATCCTGATAAATTAATATTCGGCGATGATGTACAAAAGCCAACCGATATACTCTGGTTTGGAGAGAATACCAACAAGGGGCTTGGCATATTTTCTTACAGCCATTTCAAACTCAAACGCATCAGAACCCATAATCCTGATTTTAAAATGATCGTTCCCATAGCCGTTACGGGAGGTAATAAAGCATTCACTTTATTTGCGGTATGGGCTAATAATCCTGCCGATCCTGATGGCGTATATGTAGAGCAGGTTTGGAAAGCGATCAATCACTATAAACTTTCAAGGAAGAACACCATCCTTGCCGGCGACTTTAACAGCAATACCATTTTTGATAAGAAATACCGCATTGGCAATCACTCGCATGTAGTAGATCACCTGCACAAAAAAGGCATTACCAGTTGCTACCACCTGCACTGTAAGCAACTGCAGGGAAAAGAAGAACATCCCACGCATTATTTATACCGCCACCAGGACAAGCCTTTTCACCTGGATTATTGCTTTGCATCGGCCGACCTGGCCGGTAAAATGCTTTCGGTTGAAATTGGTGAGTTTGATTACTGGAAACAATACAGCGATCACGTGCCGGTAATGGTAAGCTTTGCAGAAGATTGATATACCGGAAGCCGGCGCCCTTTCCTTACCAGCTTGATGAAGTAAATTATATTTCGTTACTTTAATAACAATTTATATTATGAAGAAATTATTATTTACATTGTTACTTTGTCCCTTGCTGACTACCGCACAAAACATTCTGCCTCGTTTTGAAAACGATACCCTTACCACATCCGGCGGTTATAAGATCTACAAAGGACAAATTTTACATCTTGGCAATGGCACTTCCGAAGCAGGTTATTTTACTTTTATTAAATTTCATCAAAGCCTGGCCAAAAATAATACCTATAGTTTACAGAACAGCACCATAGTTGTGACCAAACTGAAGAATTACAGATACTCAGGCCCGGATAATAACAGCATCCGCATTACAGGCATGCTCACTTATAAAGATGGCAAGCAGGAAGAAACGGATATTGTAATGAATTTTGAAAGAGCCACGCAGGATTATGATGGCAAGCCTGCCGAATTAAATATACCCGAAGCTTTAAAAAGAAAGGCAACTGATGTGGTGAGAGAAGAAGTAAAAAAGCAACCGGCAGCTGTTGAAAAGAAAGATCAAATAGCACCTGCCGACCTGCAGAAACTGCTGGTGGCTGATGAAATAAAAAAACTGTTCGACCTGTACAAAGCTGGTGCTTTAACCAAAGAAGAATACGAAACACAAAAGAAAAAATTATTAGACCGTCAATAGATTGTTATGGCAGCTAAAAAAGCAACCTGGAAAAAAGGAGCCGGCAAGCTGGGCTTTATGCAACCCCTGCTGGGCAGCTGGGTGGCTGAAACCGATTCGCCCATGGGGCGGCTTACATGCACCCGTACTTTTAAAACCGTACTGGGTGGCAAATATATTGAACTGGATGCCCGCTGGGAATTTGGTAAGGGCGCTTATGAAGAGCATGCCATTTACGGAGTTGCTGACGGGCAGGTTTTATTCTGGTCGTTTACATCTGATGGAAAAAGATCGCAGGGTGCGGTTGCCGATGGTAAAGATGTACATGCCGAAGCCATTTGTTTTGAAGCTCAGATGCCCGCAGGCCTGGCACGCATGATATACTGGCCTGGTGAAGATGGCAGTATGCATTGGGCCGTTGAATCGAAAGTAAAAAAAGGATGGAACCGGTTTACTGCACATCATTATCAACCGGTAAAATCAAAATAGTTATCACGCTCATAAAATACCCGTATGAAAAAGATCCTGTTCGCCCTGCTCATCTGTTCGTTTACATCGCATGCCCAGGAAACCAAACCCAGGCTCGAGAATGATACGCTGTACACCTTAAGCGGGTATAAAATTTATATTGGCAGGGTACTTGAGTTTGCAAACGGACTTGAAAGATATGACCGGTTCAAATTCGTTTCAGTAAAAAACGGAATTCTTTCAACCTCATTAACCAACTGTTCAGTAACGGTTAAGTCTTTTAAAAAATTCTGGATATCGGGGCTCGACAATGGCTATATTCTTTTGGATGGCTATTTAAAACGACAGAACGGTGTTACTGAGTACATTGTGCTGCAAATAGCATTTGACCGGGCAATAGAGAACTCTCCCGTTTTGCCCAGTGAAATAAAAGTGCCGGATGAATACAGGAATAAATATGCAAGAAACATAGAAAGAGAGAAGCAGTTTCTCCGCAACCTGTACGAGGATAACCTGATTAAAAAAGCAGCCTATCTTGAAATGAAAAAGAAACTTGATGAGCAATAGCCCCACTGTTCATATTTATCAAGAATAAAGATCCGACAGGATGGGTTATACCAAATCAACTTTTAATTAACCCTATTTAAGCCCATCGATAATTCTCAACCGTTTGCCTCAACATTCCACCGTTAAACATAATCCTGTGTAACAATACATCCTTTAAACCGTATTATTGTAATCCTTAAAAGTATAACCAAAAGTATGATCATGAAACAAACAACACTGGCTGCAGTGCTATGCAGCTTCGTATTCAGCACACAGGCGCAACAACTGTACGTGCCACGCAATGTACAGGAAGCCTACAAAAAAGAAACCCGCAGCCCGGATGGAAAGCCTGGCAAAAACTATTGGCAAAATACAGCAGACTACACGATTGCTGTAAAGCTATCTCCGCCATCCCGAACTATTACAGGCACCGAAACCATTGTATATACCAACAACAGCCCCAACCCGCTGCAGAATATCATCATGAAGCTGATATTGAATATTCATGCACCCGGTGCAGCCCGGCAAGGTGCAGCTTCAGCCGATTATTTAACCAAGGGCATCATCATTGACAAGTACTCCGAAAATGGTACAGAGAAAAAACTGAGGGATGCCAATGGCAATACCTCACTAAGGGTTCCGCTTACAAAACCACTGGCATCCAAAGCTTCCATCACATTAAGTTTCGAATGGCACTATGATGTATCAAAAGAAAGTGGCAGGGAAGGTATGCTTGATTCTACTTCTTTCTTCCTGGCATATTTCTATCCACGCATTTCGGTGCATGATGATATTAACGGATGGGACAGGATGGTATTTACCGATGCCCAGGAATTTTACAACGACTTCAACAATTACAATCTCAGCATCACAGTACCAAAGAATTACCTGGTATGGGCCACCGGCGAATTACAAAATGCCGGCGAAGTGTTGCAGCCATCGTTTGTATCAAAATTTGAGGCCTCCAAAACATCTGATAAAACCATTAATGTAGTAACGCTTACCGATCTGAATGCAAAAAATGTTACCACGCAAAACGAAACAAACACCTGGAAATGGAAGGCGCAAAACATTTCAGATATGGCCGCCTGCGTTAGCGATCATTATGTGTGGGATGCTGCCAGCGTGGTGGTTGATAACAAAACAGGCAGAAGATCCAGTGTGCAGGCTGCTTACCAGGACAAGTCTGTGAATTTTAAAAGATCTGTTGAATACAGTCACCATGCATTGGACTGGCTAAGCAATAACTGGCCGGGTGTACCCTACCCTTTTCCTGCAAGTACTGTGGTAGAAGGCTTTGCCGATATGGAATACCCGATGATGGCAAATGATAGTCACCAGGAAGAAGCAGACTTTCAGCGCTTTGTTGCTGAGCATGAAATTGCACATACCTGGTTTCCGTTTTACATGGGCATTAATGAACACCGCTATGGCTTTATGGATGAAGGATGGACAACGGCTTTTGAATACCTCATCGGCGTTAATGATATGGGAGAAGAAAAAGCTACCGGTTTCTTTAAACAGTTCAGGGTTACCAATTGGGTAATGGATGCCAATGAAGAACACCAGATACCGATCATTACACCCACCAATGTATTATCAGGTGTTGGTCTTGGTGATAATGAGTATGGCAAGCCGGCACTTGCCTACCTGGGTTTAAAAGATATGTTGGGTGATGAACTTTTCAGAAAATGCCTGCATGGCTTTATGGATCGCTGGCATGGCAAACATCCTATTCCATGGGACATGTTCAATTCCTTTACAAACCTTGCTGGCAAAGACCTGAGCTGGTATTGGCAAAACTGGTTCTTTACTAATTATTATCCTGACATTGCTGTTAAAGACCTGGTACAAACAAAGAACGGCTACAATCTAACCATACAAAATATCGGCGGTTTTGCTGTGCCAACCAACCTGGTAATTGAATATGCAGATGGAAGCAAAGCCAGTATTCATCAAACAGCGGGTATTTGGGAGAAAGATCAGAAGCAGGCTGTTGTTGCCATTGCTACCGGCAAAAAGATACAATACCTGAAATTAGACAATGGCATTTTTATGGATGCAGATCCATCCAATAACAGCTGGGGCAAGTCTGCCACACCAGAATTTAATGCGGCATCTGTTAAGCCCGAAGACCTTGATAAATTCTTAGGCGAATACGTATCGGATAAACTACCTGTAAAGATCAGCTTCAGCAAAGAAGGAAATATTTTGGTTGCAGATGTTACCGGCCAGGGCAAAGTTAACCTGGTACAAACCGGTGCAAATACTTTTGAGTATACTGCAGCCGGCGCCTTATTTGAATTTACAGCAGGTAAAAATGAATTTGTATTAACACAGGGCGGAGGAAAATTCACCTTCACTAAGAAGTAATGTATCCTGTGTACAAAAATGGCCGGCATTAAATGCCGGCCATTTTCATGTATGCCTGTTTTACCCATACTTTATAGATAATTATATAAATCTTTCTATTGATTGTATAACATATTTGCCGGCAGGCTCATCAACTTTACACATACGAATAGCCTGCTCTATGCAGACGTTTCCGGATATTATTTTTTGAATCAGCTACTAAAAGAAACATCATGAAAAATTTCAAATTCCAATTATCATTCCTGCTGCTTTCCATGCTTTGCCTGCTCAGCTCTTGCGAAGCTATAGCAGGTATCTTTAAAGCCGGTATGGGTGTGGGCATTTTCATTGCCGTTGCGGTAGTATTGCTTATTGTTTTCCTGGTTATGCGTGTAGGAAAGAAGTCTTAACCACCCGTAACCCTATCAGCTGTTTGCAGTTTCCTGCCTGGCAGGTTTGGTAAAACGATATGCCCACCAGATCAATAACAACTGTATTGGCAATCTTAAAACAGCGATCCATACCCGGGGATTATGCTCTGCGTTATAATTAAGCAGCATTTGTACGTTGGCAGGAAAAACCGCAACCAGTAAAGCTATTACAGCCCAGGCTCCTAAACGCCTTGTTGTAGAGAAAGACAAAAGTAGCGCACATAATACTTCAGCAACACCACTTACAAATACCAGTTCGCTATGCCAGGGCAACCAGGGCGGCATTATCTGTAAATAAAAGGATGGACGTATAAAATGGTTGATACCTGCACCGGCGTAAAACAGTATCATCAGGTACAGTGATATCTTTTTCATTGTTCAAATGTATACAGATAGGCTGGTATTAAAATCATTTAATCTGCAGGGGCAATCAGTTCTGATTTACCATAGTTGAAATATTGTGCAGTTGCCCAAATAAAGATCAACATTAGCAGAAAACAGCCGGCAAGTACCCAGGTGCTTTGGTAATTGGTTGTAACAGATTCTGTTTGTATTAAAAAGGTATTGGTTTGAAAAGCAATATTGGCCCCCCAGTGAATACCAAAAGTCAGCCACAGGGAACGGGTGATACTAACTGCGTAAGCCAGCGCCAGGCCTAAAACGAACAAATAGACCAAAACAGCAGGATGATCGCCCAGGCGCCAGATATGATTTAGAACATACACTACTGCAGATACCAGTATAAACGTGTTTTTACTTAGCTGATCTTTTAAATGTGTATACAAATAGCCCCGTGTTAAGATATCTTCGGCAATTGAAGGAAAAAAGTTCATTAAAAGAATCAAGGGGAAATGTTTCAAAAAAAAAGCAGGAGTCGCTATAGAAATAAATTTATCGAAGCCCAATAATACAGATACAAAAGCAGACAAGCCAAAAAAAGCAATACCTGTAAGCAGTCCTTTCAGTAGGTTTGCCGCCCATCCCTGGTGCTGGTTAAGTCCGAATGCGCCCAGCCCTTTATAGCCCTGCCATCTTGCTACCATAAAGCTAACAAGTAAGAATCCGATCTTAAATACTGCCATGATCCAGAGCGCACTGTAAAATTCAGGAAAATGATATACTGCAAAAAGCAGGAGAAAACCTGCCGTTATTTTCAGCCAGTTCTTTTTCATAGATCTGCGTGTTAGTTTCTGCTTGCTGCAATTTATAAATTTTTATTTTTTTCGGAATATCTGCATCACAAAATATTTAATCGCATAACTTATGCTTTACTATCTTTATACAACGCATAATTACCCATTGAATGCAACAGCTTTTATCTCATATTGCAGCTTATCACCGGCTTAGCAGCGAAGCCGAAAACACGCTGCTGGATTGCTTTACAAAGATCACCGCAGGTAAAAATGAATACCTGTTGATGCAGGGTAATGTATGCAGGCATTTATACTTCCTGGAAAAAGGTGCCCTGCGTGGGTTTTACAACCTGGATGGAAAAGAGATAACACATTGGTTTGGGTTTGAAAAAGATTTCGTTACCTCCTTTCATAGCTTTATTACGGGTTCTCCTGCTGTTGAAAATATACAGTTGCTGGAAGGATGCACATTATGGGCCATTGCAAAAGAAACACTTACTGGCTTATTTAATCAGCATCACGATATTGAAAGACTGGTGCGTATTGCTTACGAAAAATACTATATCAGGCTGGAAGAAAGGTTTGTAAACGCCCAGTTTAAATCTGCCACTGAACGGTACGAAGAACTGGTGCAACAATCTCCCCATATACTGGAAAGGGTTCCCCTTGGTTATATTGCATCATACCTGGGCATCAGCCAGGAAACGCTTAGCAGGATACGCAGCCGGTTTTAACATTTGTTTTTTGTGTTTTTGACATAAGTCAAAAATTATGGAAAAGCATACCAATAGTTTTGTTTCATAAAAAAAACAATCTTTATGGAACAAAAACAGATCAACCAACCATCCGCAGCTTTTATTGCAGCATCCTGGTCAGCTTTTCTAATCGGCGCCATTGCATTCATCATTGGGCTATGGAATGCTAACATGCAACTCAATGAAAAAGGATATTATTTCACTGTATTAATGTTCGGACTCTTCTCTGCCATCTCTGTACAAAAAGCAGTGCGTGATCAGCTGGAGGGAATACCGGTAACAAACCTCTATTATGGCATTGCCTGGTTTACTACCCTGCTTTCCATTGTACTGCTCACAGTTGGGCTATGGAATGCAGAACTTGAAAAAAGTGAAAAAGGCTTTTACGCCATGAGCTTTCTGCTGAGTTTATTTGCAGCTATTGCCATACAAAAAAATACCAGGGATATGAAAACAGCAAAATCCAGGGACATGTTTTAAGAGCACATTTAAAAGACCAAAGCCTGCTGAATATGAATTTATTCAGCAGGCTTTGTAGATTCAAAACAGTTTCACCTTCATCTCCACACTGTTGATGTTTTTGAAACATCTGCAACCAGTTTATTAATATGCCTTCGTAAAATTGCTTCTGTAACCCCACGATTCTCTACCGCCACTGCCATCATCAGGTTTCCTTTAGGGGTTATATAAAAAAAGCTGGGTTGAATATTGGCTGTTTCTTTTAGCAACTCCATATTTTTATCTGTATTCACGGTATCCGCAATTCCCAGGAATGCGGTTAGCCAGATAAAATTGGAACTTGGACTGATCTCGTATCCTACCGGAACGTTAAAGCCCGACCCCGGGTGTTCTACCGAATATTTTTCTTCACCGGGTTTGTCGTTGAGTGTCTTTACTTCAAATCCCATTTGCTGCAATTTCTCTTTTAATTGCGGACGGGTAAGCGGATCGCAGCTTTGAGCATGGCCAGTAACAGATACCAGGCACACCAAAAACACCAGCAGTAAACGCATAATAACTTTATACCTAGTCATAAGAGCAGTTTGGTTAAAAGGTAAAAGTATAAAGTGCCATATTGCGGTTCAATACCGTGCATTGGGTATTTTGCCTCAAAAAATAACGTAAGATTAATCGTTTCTGTAAATAAAAAAGCAGGGCAAACAATCCTGTTTACCCTGCTTTCATAAATAGCTTTTATTGTGCGCTTTCCACGAGGTCGCTCAACTCTTTAAAATTCTTTGGTTTGGGCCTGTACGATTTATCGTTGAAGTTGTAATACAAAACTTCGCCGGTTTGTCCATTAATTACACTGATCATTTTATCGGCAGAACTTTGCACATAATTAAAGAAATAGATCGGCTTTGTGGCATTCAGTATCATATTGCTCAGTTCATCCCTTCTTATCAACCTTACGGGATAACTATAGCTGTCCAGCAATTTGCGGATATAGCGGCCATTGGCAGAATTCTCCGGTTCATCCGGCAACATGGTTCCTCCGGGCCCTATCCAGTAATTGGGCACATACAGGGTATCTTTTTTAAGATTGGATAAAGCAGGTGAAGCGTCAATATCTTTTTTCAGTTGCACGGTTTTGTTATTGGCTATATTATTACTTACACCCTGGAAGATGCATTTGATATAGCCAGGTAACCCATTACAGAACTCATTTTGAAAACCCGATGAACCAATATTGCTGCTGCTGAAATCGATATTTCCCGTACCGATCGATTTGAGGTATAGCTCTGCACGGGCTATTCTCTTTTTATTTTTTGGCTTCAGGCCTTTATCTGCCTCAAAGCTTTTATCCAATGTCCAGAAACTCAGGTAAAAGTAGTCGTTGTTTACATCGCCCGACCTGGATGTAGATATTTCACCAAAGCCATTTGTTCTTTCCCTGTAAAAATTAAAGCTGGTATTATCATGTTCAACCGTTACAAAAAAATTGCCCGGCTGCAGGAACTTACTCACTTGCTGTGGTGTAATAAATTCCAGTTTCGAAACCGTCCAACCCTGCCTGATGGCTCTGGCCATTAGTTTATTGGCAGTACTGGTAGTGTCACTCATCTCCACATATAGGGTCTGGTTCTTAATGGCTGCAAACTGTGCATCATCAGGCATCCCTATCTGTGCATAGCCTTTCGAAAAAACGAAAATTAAAGCGATCAATAATAATTTTTTCATGGTTTGTTGCATATTTAAGATGCAAATATATCAGGCTGGTCTGTTATTTTCACTTATGTATAAACACAAAAACCCTTTTTTAACATATAAGTTTAACATTTGCCGGGCCCACTTATATCCGAAACAGAAGCAGCTTCGCCATCCACTCAAAACCTGCCCCATTTTTTGTACTTTTGCAATCCAATAATACAAGGAGACATCATAAAATGGAATTGACTAAGAATTTTGAGCCCGCAGCAGTAGAAAGCAAATGGTATACACATTGGCTGAGCAAACGTTATTTTAACAGCAAACCCGATAACAGGCCTGCTTTTACCGTAGTGATACCACCACCCAATGTTACGGGTGTATTACACATGGGCCACACCCTGAATGAAACTGTGCAGGACATCCTGGTGCGCAAGGCCCGTATGAGCGGCTTCAATGCCTGCTGGGTGCCCGGCAGCGACCATGCCTCTATTGCCACCGAAGCCAAAGTGGTAGGCATGCTCAAAGAAAAAGGAATTGACAAGAATGATCTTACCAGGGAAGAATTTCTGAAATATGCTTTTGAATGGAAGGATAAATATGGCGGCATCATATACAACCAGATAGAAAGATTGGGATGCAGTGTTGACTGGGACCGTACTACTTTCACGATGGATGATCATTATTACAAAGCGGTAATAAAAGTTTTTATCGACCTGTATAATAAAGGATTGATCTATCGTGGAGCCAGGATGATCAACTGGGATTCATCTGCAAAAACAGCTTTGAGCGATGAGGAAGTGGAATACAAAGACCTCACCGGTAAACTCTATCACCTGCGTTATAAATTAGATACCGGTAAAGAAGAGTACATTTCCATTGCAACACAGCGCCCCGAAACCATCATGGGCGATACCGCCATTTGCGTAAACCCAACTGATGAACGTTACGCTCATTTAAAAGGTGCTTATGCATTTGTACCATTGATCAACCGCCGCATTCCCATCATTTTTGATGAGTATGTAGATGCTGCTTTTGGTACCGGCGCACTAAAAGTTACACCAGCGCATGATATTAACGATTATAATTTAGGACTGAAGCATAACCTGGAAGTGATAAACACCATCAATGAAGATGGTACCATGAGTGAAGCTGCACAGATCTATGTGGGTGAAGACCGTTTTGCTACCCGTAAAAAAATAATTAAGGAACTGGAGGAAAAAGGCTTTTTAACCAAAGAAGAAGAATACACTACAAGATTAGGTTATAGCCAGCGCACGGGTGTTGTGGTAGAGCCCAGGATCAGCACCCAGTGGTTTGTAAAGATGAAAGAACTGGCCGAGCCTGCTTTGAAGGCAGTGGTTGATGCTGATATTAAAATTCACCCCGGCGATAAATTTTTAGCCACTTACAAATACTGGTTAGAGAATGTAAAGGACTGGTGTATCAGCCGGCAGCTTTGGTGGGGCCAGCAGATACCGGCCTGGTATGATGAAAGCGGAAAAATGGTTGTTGCTGAAACTGAACAGGAAGCAAAAGAAATCTGGCAGCAACAAAATCCGCAATCTGAAATCGCCAATCTGAAATTGACACAGGATGCCGATGTACTGGATACCTGGTTCTCATCCTGGCTATGGCCTACACAGGTTTTTAAAGGCATTACCCAACCCGGCAATGAAGAAGTAAAATATTATTATCCCGGTTCGGTATTGGTAACCGGGCAGGATATTATTTTCTTTTGGGTAGCCCGCATGGTAATGGCCGGTATGGAATATGAAAAGCAGATCCCATTTAAAGATGTGTATTTCACCGGTATGGTAAGGGATAAACTGGGCCGTAAAATGAGTAAGAGCCTGGGCAACAGTCCTGATTTACTAGACCTGATTGACCGCTATGGTGCGGATGCTGTTCGTTTCGGCATTATGGTATCGTCTCCTGCAGGTAATGATCTGATGTTTGATGAAGCCAGCCTGGAACAGGGAAGAAATTTTAATAACAAGATATGGAATGCACTGAAGCTGTTAAAGATGTGGGAAGGAAGGCAGACAACGGACAACGGACAACCAACAATGGACAACTTTGCAATAAACTGGTTTGAAAACAAACTGAACAAAGCAAGAACTGATGTTGATTCGCTGATGAAACAATTCCGCCTGAGCGAAGCTTTAAAAACAATTTACTCATTAATATGGGATGATTTCTGCAGCTGGTATTTAGAGTGGATAAAGCCCGGCTTTGAGCAAGCGATTGATGCAGCAGTTTACAATAAAACCATTGCTTATTTTGAACAGCTGATGCAGTTGTTGCATCCATACATGCCTTTTGTTACAGAAGAAATTTATCATTTGCTGAAAGAACAAGCCGATGATCTTTGTGTAAAACAGTTTGCAACCATACAAACAGCAGATGAGCATGTACTGGCACAGGGCGAATTATTGAAGCAGGTGATTACCACCATCCGCGACGGAAGGAATAAAAACCAGCTGAAGCCAAAAGAAGCCATCAAACTTTTTATAGAAACAGATTCTAAAGAAAGTTACAACGCTATTGAGAACATTATCTGCAAGCAGGTAAATGCCGATGAACTTTCTTTTACTGCAGAAGCCATTGCCAATACCATCGTAGTGGCTGTTGAAAAAGACAAATTCTACATTAAAACGGATAAAGAGCTGGACACAGCCACTTTAAAAGATGATCTGTTAAAAGACCTTGAACACCAGAAAGGCTTTTTGGCATCGGTAGAAAAAAAATTAAGCAACGAAAAATTTGTACAGAACGCAAAGCCCGAAGTACTGGCGCTGGAGCAGAAGAAAAAAGCCGATGCCGAAGCCCGTATAAAGACCATTGAAGAGAGTCTGTCAACGATCAGTTAAAATGCTGCGGGCATACAAATTGTTGTGTATTTTCGTTATTACACTAATTCACTCCATATGGTAACTTTTGGTAAATTAACCATGGCGCTTGTTTTTTCATGTTGTTTTTCGGCTGTGCTTGCACAAAAGCCAAAGCCAGCGCCAACAAAGCCAGTTGCGCCTCAAAGGTTTATTCCTCCCAGGCTAAGCAGCAACTTTGGCAACAGAACAGATACAACGGGGCTGATGCTTGCAGAAGAAGCGGTGCAGCTGATTGGCTTGCCCATAAAAGTTACCGATGATAAAAAAACAGTCTACAGCATGGTATCGTACCAGGCCATGTACAAACGAAGAGGAGTTACCGAAGAAGATGTGAACGGCGAAGTAAAAGTAAAGCCAATAATGACCAGTGTTTCCGACAGGTTTAAAACCACTCCCCTGCCTCCTATCTGGGTATCAACCATCAAAGAACAGCTCCGTGCCGGGGAAGAAGTTCTCTTTTTTGATATTGTAGTTAAAGATGCCCAGGGCCGGATGATGTTTGCACCGGACATCAAGATCAAAATAAAATAATGCTATCCATAACCAAAGCAACTATTGCCGATATTCCACTTATCAGGCAACTTACATTTGCCATCTGGCCGCAAACCTACAGCAGCATCATCAGCAAAGAACAGATCGATTACATGCTGGAGCAGATGTATGATCCTGCAACCCTGCAAAAGCAAATAGAGGAAGATGGCTGCACTTTCATCATTGTGTATGATGATAAAGAACCCGTTGCCTTTGCATCTTACAACGAAACCGAGCCAACAACCTGGAAGCTTAATAAAATTTACATCCTCTCAACCCAACAAGGCAAAGGAACCGGCAAATTCATCATTCATTTTATTGTTGACGAAATAAAAGCTAAAGGCGCAAAAGCCCTGCAGCTGCAGGTTAACCGCGATAACAAAGCAAAAGATTTTTACGAAAAGCTCGGCTTTAAAATTATCCAAACCGCCGATTTTGATATTGGTAATGGCTATTTTATGAACGACTACGTAATGAGTTATGAATTATAAGTTATGAATTATGAGTTGAGTAAATCAATCGCAGGTTTTCAGCATTCTAAAAAACTCATAACTCATCACCCATAACTCATAACTAATGCACTATTTGGTGCGTCTCCTTTATCACCCCCATCACAAACACACTCTGCACATTGCCCATATTTTCCTGCTGACTTAATTTGTTTACGTGAAAATCGTAATAGGCATTCATATCCTTACAAACAACCTTCAGCATAAAATCAAATTCGCCGCTGATGCTGTAGCATTCAATTACTTCATGCAGTTCGTTGATGGTTTTAATAAATTTTACACCGGCATTTTTGCTGTGCTCTTTTAACGACACATAGCAGATCACCATCAGGTTCAGGTCTATCTTATTCTGGTCAACCAGGGTGGCATATTGTTTTATTACACCGCTCTCTTCCATACGCTTGATGCGCTCATGTACAGGCGTGGTGCTCAGGTGTATCTTCTCCGATATTTCCTTTACTGTGGCCCTTGCATTTTCCTGTAGCAGCTTCAGTATGGCCATATCTTTTTTATCCAGCATGATACTGCTGGTAGGCAGATTTTCTTTTTGAACGGCTTTTGGCATAGCAAACTTGTATTTTATCCTGAAATGTTCATCAAAACAGGAGTATTTCCCAAAGTTAGCAAACTATTTAGAATATTATCCTGTAAAACATAACTTTGCATCCTAAATCAATCAATATGTCTACATCAACAAATGCTATCGATTTTAAATTACCCTATAAGGTAAAAGACATGAGTCTTGCTGAGTGGGGCCGTAAAGAAATAAGATTGGCCGAAGCAGAAATGCCAGGCTTAATGGCTATCCGTGAAGAGTTTGGTGCTTCGCAGCCATTAAAAGGCGCCCGTATTGCCGGTTGCCTGCACATGACCATACAGACTGCCGTGTTAATTGAAACACTGGTTGCCCTGGGTGCCGAGGTTAAATGGAGCTCTTGCAATATCTTCTCTACACAAGACCAGGCTGCTGCTGCTATTGCCGCTGCAGGTATTGGTGTTTTTGCCTGGAAAGGACAAACACAGGAAGAAGCTGACTGGTGTATTGAACAAACATTATTCTTCGGTGCTGCTGATCGTCCTTTAAATATGATCCTGGATGATGGTGGTGATTTAACCAACATGGTATTTGATACATACCCTGAATTAATTCAGCATGTAAAAGGTTTATCAGAAGAAACCACTACCGGTGTACACCGTTTATACGAGCGTATGGAAAAAGGCACCCTGCCTGTTCCTGCCATCAACGTAAACGACAGTGTTACCAAATCTAAATTCGATAACAAATACGGTTGTAAAGAATCACTGGTAGATGCTATCCGCCGTGCAACTGATGTAATGATGGCTGGCAAAGTAGCTGTTGTAGGTTCTTACGGTGATGTGGGTAAAGGTTCTGCCGCTTCATTAAAAGGTGCCGGCTGCCGCGTTATCGTTACCGAGATCGATCCTATCTGCGCTTTACAGGCTGCTATGGACGGTTTTGAAGTAAAGCCAATGATCGAAGCTGTTAAAGAAGCTGATATCATTGTTACAGCTTCTGGCTGCCGCGACCTGATCACTGAAAAACATTTCCGTGTGATGAAGGATAAAGCCATCGTTTGTAATATCGGCCACTTTGATATTGAAATTGATATGGCCTGGTTAAATGCTAACTACGGCGATACCAAAAATACCATCAAGCCACAGGTTGATATGTACACCATCGACGGTAAAGATGTGATCGTACTGGCAGAAGGACGTTTGGTAAACTTAGGTTGTGCTACCGGCCACCCAAGTTTTGTAATGAGTAACTCATTCAGCAACCAAACCCTGGCACAGATTGAACTTTGGACAAACACCGACAAATACGAAAACAAAGTGTACGTGTTACCAAAACATCTGGATGAAAAAGTAGCCCGCCTGCACCTGGCAAAAATTGGTGTGGTGTTAGATACTTTAACCGATGACCAGGCAGCTTACCTGGGCATTCCAAAAGAAGGTCCGTTTAAAGCTGAGCATTACAGGTATTAATCGACTTCATGAAAAATAAACTAATCCCATCTGCCTTTGGCAGGTGGGATTTTTTATTATGTTACAAGCTGTAGTTCTTTGATCGGCTGCGGTGGCGTCGCACACTTGTACGGAGAAGCTTCGTTGGGCTTTTATTGAAGCGGATATATCAAAGTCCTTGGCAAATTGGTGCGAATAAACACATTTGAATAAAATATGATAAAGTGCAGGAGTTGTGTATATTTATGTTTTCTGTTGAATTTAATTGAAACTCATAATTATGGAAAGCAACACTCTTAAACAAATCGAAATTTCTAAAATTAAGCCGAACCCACACAATCCAAGATTAATTTTTCACGAGAAGGAATTGGAGGACCTAAAAAACTCTATTGAAACAGCTGGTGTTTTAGTACCCATTACAGTTTATCAAGAAAAAGAAGATGAGTATATAATACTTGATGGAGAAAGACGATGGAGAGCTAGCACAAGTTTAGGTAAAACGACTATTCCCGCAAATATAATCGACAAGCCCAAGGATGTAACCCAAAACATTTTGCACATGTTTAATATTCATTATTTCAGGGAGCAATGGGAACTTTTTCCAACGGCATTAAAATTAGAGCAGATAATAGATTTGTTGAAGACAGATAAAGATCAAATATTATCAAGATATACAGGTTTAAATATGATTACTGTAAAAAGGTGTAAAATATTATTATGGTATCCAAAAAAATATCGAGAAATCTTACTTTACAAAAGTGGCAGGATTTCAACAGATTTTTTTATTGAGTTGTACCCAATTGTTAAAAAGGTAAATGATCAAGCTGACTATAATAACGAACTGAAATTGTCATGGCTGATTGATGGTTTAATGGATAAGTTTAATAAAAGTCAAGGAATCAGTGATGTTAAGGAATTCAGGGAAATACGGAAAGCTATAAAATATCATGAAACAAAAGGTGAAATGTATGTTTTCTTAAAAAAGATTGATGACTTTATAACCCTACCCAGTGCTTCCATAGAACTATTTATAGTAGACGATCTTGAAATAGAAAGAACCAAAAACAACGTTCTTAAAAATCTAAACTTTCTTTCTCAAACATTAACTGATGATAATATTGAATTACTTAGCGACTACTTTATTTTAGAACAGCTAATTCAATTTGAAGAAAAGTTAAGAGAAATAATATTAAAATTAAGATGATATGGTATTTAATAGAATTATTGACTTCTATTGGTACTATATAAAGAATCTGAAAAAGCACGAGCGGAAACTTTTAAAGTATCAGGGTTACGGAGCAAAATCAATTGTTCGATTTAAGCATGAAACTAGGCTTAAATGGAATACTATTTCTAAATTATTGGATTCAATAAAGATAGTCGATGGTTTAGAGCTAAGAAATGAATTAAGAGCAATTTATTTCCAGAACAAAGAGTTATTTGATGATAGAAATACTTACGTTACACATTTTGGCCCAATTGGTAAAAGTGGAGCTTTAATTGTAAATCAGTTTCTTAGATGCTTTCCCAGCAAAGAAAGAATGGTTATCCCGAATTCTGAGATCAATAAACTTGCAGAAAATTCTTCAATAATATTCTTGGATGATTTTATTGGGACTGGTAACCAAGGTTTAGAGTATGTGAAAAAAATCAGTTATTCTTTAAATTCAAGTATTAAACCTTTTCTTTTTACAATTTGCGGAACAGAAGATGGAATTAGAAAGATAGATAATTTTGGATCTAATTTTAAAGTTAAATCACAAATTCTTTTAAGGAAAGATGAATATTATCTACTGGATAAAAGCAACAAAATCCTGCTTGACGAAGAAAAAGCTCAAATACGTACACTCAATTTCTATCTTGGTATTACAGAATCAAATGAATATCATTTAGGTCTGCCTTTTGCTTTTTATTATTCAACTCCTGATAATTCATTAGGTATTTTGTGGAACGATAATACAGAATATAAAATGAACAACACTAATAGAAAATGGTATGGCTTAGTTCCAAGAGAATATTAAAAACATCCCTCTGGCGCCCAGTGTTACCTCCCAAATCATTAAATAAAAACGAAAACACAGTGGGATCACTCTTCGCCGGTGTTGGCGTTGTTCATCTCATTCTCACACTCTTTAAACCTCATAAAATATAAAATACGAACGCCGGTGTTGGCGTCCCCGCCAACGCCCGAAGCCTGGCAGATAAATGCTGTAACCCAACAAAAGTACTGGCAGCTAAATGGCTAACCCTTCGGCTGTTGGCGAGACGCTCAACAGCGGCATTAGCATAGTAAAATACTTATCACCGGAGGCAGGAAACCCAAAACAAAACCCATTGGACTAAATCCCTGCAAACATTATATCAATAGCCCGCCCTCAAGGGCGGGGCTACGAATTAAAAGATCATCCGGGCTTTAGCCCAACAGATAGCTCTATCTGTAATGGCTTCAGGCCACGAGGCCAGCAAGTTCAAAATCAACAACCTACAACCATTACACCTCAAGAAATGAAATTTAACGGTCGGGAAATGACTGCTGCCGGTAAGGAAATGCTCCCTGTCAGCACGGAAATAAACCTTAACCCTGCCGCAATGGCAAAAAACCTGACGGAAATAAAGTTGAACTGTGCGGAAATTGATTTTGCCGATACAGAAATGGACTGTGTCGGCGCAGAAATCGATTTTGTTGCTTTAGAAATGATCTGGGTCAGCACAGAAATGAACAGTGCCGGTGCAGCATTAACTTACCATGTATAAAAATAACCATCCGACTACTGTTATTGACTTATCAGTAAACTGTACTTAAATCCCCGTCTCCATAGGTCAATAATATCGTAAAAGTTTGTCAGGATGCATTTTTGTGAACATTGTACTTGTGAACAAATGAAATGTTCACAACATCCGTGTTCACAATATCAATGCTCCTCCTCAAAATAGATCTTGTAAAATTTCTTACCCGTTTCATCCGTGCCCTTCTCTATCAGGTCACGCCGGCCATGTATATAAATATGAAAGTTCTTATCCAGTTTTAAAACAGACTTAAAGAATTTCTGCTGCTTTTTTACCGCCGCCAGGTTTATATCAAACTCATCCTCTATCTCGTAATTACGGGCGGCTTCAAAATTCTTTTTATAATCTTTAAAGCTTTCGATCACTTCGGGGTGGTGTATCACTTCGCTGGCAAACTCCTCCAGGTTAAACTGGTCGTGCGTTTTAAAATAATCCATACTCCGGTTCATCATCTCCAGCTGGTCCGATCTTTCTACTGTGAACTGCTCGGGATATTCATTGCTGGCAAACTGCTTGCACAGGGCCAGGTAATGATCGGTATGGTGGTAATCATCTACAACGGGCGCCACCTGCAGAAAATCATTTACCCAGTATTGTGCATCCTGCTGTTTGTTGGTATGGTCTATCACACAAACCCGGTAGCCATCGGCAGCTTCGGTTTTAAAAACCACGCAACCCTTATCCGGCTTGTTGATGTTGATACCGTCTTCCTGGATCATTTCCAGGTTATCACCGTGTTCAAATATCTTTAAAAAAGTTTCCTTGCTTTCTGCCTTAAAAATTCCCACGGCTTTTACAAAGTCATTTTCAAAAGGAACATTATCCAGCTGCACAATGCACAACTCCCCTTCCTTCACCTTGGCATGGGTTGATTTGCTGTACAGGAACTGCGCAATTTTAGCGCTGGCCGCAATAAAATCATCCTTGTCAGCAAATAGTTCAGTAACATATTTATACACTTCATTCATCTTCACATCGTGCAGGTGTGTAAAGCGGTTCAGTTCGTTTTCGTTAATAGCGCCCAGCAGGTATTTAAGCAGCAGCTTTTGTACAATGCTGTCGTTCAGCGTAAGTTTATTGGGCGATAGTTTCAGGGCCTCGCCACGGGTGGGGTTACCCACTTTGTGTACGATGGCACGCAGTATGGTTACATTCTCAATTGCAGTCATGCGGCAAAAATAAGGCCTTGCCACAAACTCTTTTTAGAAATATTTATCTTGCAGCCATGTACACCCGGCAAGAAGCATCAAAAGTAAAAACACAGTTCTGGACCAGTTTTGGCCAGTACATGAAACCCATCCCTGGTGCATCGGGCCAGCCCGTTAACTGGATCAACTATAAAACCGGCATCAAACACATCCGCTTTAAAATGGATGCTGAAAATAAAATGGCATCCATCGCCATAGAAATATCGCACCCGCTGGAAGAACAGAGATTGTTTTACTACAACCAGTTCCTTTCACTTAAAAAATTACTGGAATCAACCACCGGCTTTCAATGGGAATGGAATGAAAGCCTGTATCTTGAACATAAAACGATCAGCAGCATATCACAGCAAATAGTAGGCATTAAAGTACTCAACCAGGCAGACTGGCCGGCCATCATTAGTTTTTTAAAGCCCCGTATTGTGGCACTGGATGCGTTTTGGGATATGGTGAAAGATGGATTTGAATAACCCAATGGTAAATTGCCACACATTGTAAACAACAAGGCATGTTACAGATCAGAACATACTTCCTATTAATTGTAACATCGCTGATCATTCCGGCATGTAACAATTCAAAAAACAAAACAATGGCCCAACAGGTAACAACAACAAACGAAATAAAAAAAGATAGCCCTGGCAACTATGCTTCGGTGAATGGCCTCAACATGTACTACGAAATTCATGGCCAGGGCACTCCCCTCGTTTTAATTCATGGCGGGGGCTCAACCATACAAACAACTTTCGGCCGTGTGCTGCACGAATTTGCAAAAACACATAAAGTAATTGCAGTAGAAATGCAGGCGCATGGGCACACAGCAGACATAGACAGGCCATTAAGTTTTCAGCAGGATGCAGATGATATTGCGGCCCTGTTAAAGCACCTGAACATCAAAAAGGCCAGCATCTTCGGTTTCAGCAATGGCGCAAGCACCACGTTGCAGTTTGCCATACGCCATCCCGAAATGACAGATAAAATAATTGCGGCATCTACCTTTTATAAAAGGTCCGGTGCACCTGACTGGTTTTGGGATATGATGAGCAAGCCCAGTTTTGAAGGGATGCCACAGGTTTATAAAGATGCATTTTTACAGATAAATTCCGATACCAATGCACTCCATCGCATGTATGAAAGAGATGTTGCAAGAATGCAGGCTTTCCCCGACATTACAGAAACAGAAATGAGGTCCATCAAAGCCCCCGCATTCATCATCATTGGTGATAAAGATGTTACAACACCCGAACATGCTGCTGAAATGCACCGGCTGTTGGCCAACTCTAGGCTTGCCATTATTCCCGGCGGGCACGGAGATTATATTGGAGAACTGATGGCGCCACAGGACCGTGTTTTAGTTGCTGCTACTGTATCCATGATAAACCAGTTTTTGGCGGAAACAGTCAGCCATTAAATATCTTTTTACACGACCTTTTAATTTACGGTTATATACATAAAATAAATATTTTTCCTACATGCAACCGGCGATCTGTTTTACAAGTCATACTACCCATGGCAGTTGATGGTGATGAGAAGGCCTTCAGGGCCATTTACGATATGCTTTCGGGAAAAATGTACAGCCTTTGCCTGCGCTATGCAGGCAACAGGGCTGATGCGGACGATCTTTTCCAGGAGGGGATCATCCGGGTTTACCGGAACCTGTCGGGCTTTAAAGGCCTTGGTTCTTTTGAGGGGTGGGCAAGGCGCATATTTGTAAATGTATGTCTCGATCACCTGAAAAGTAAACAGAAACTTATCTTTACCGAACTGCATGAAAACATAGACATTACCAGTACTGAATTAACAGGAATAAAAAAACTTACACAGGCCGACCTTCTAAAAATAATCCAGCAATTACCAAACGGCTATCGCACGATTGTTAATCTATACCTAGTAGAGGAATACAATCACCGGGAAATTGCAGAAATACTTGGTATCTCCGAAGGTACCAGTAAATCTCAATTGGCGAGGGCCAAATTAATTTTACAAAAGAGTATTTTAGAAACACATGGCCGATACGAATAAAATATTTAGAAGCCTGCAAGACTATTCCGAAACCCCTCCCCCAGGATTATATGCCAAACTATGGAAAAAAATAAA
>Ga0209023_10000354_pt1 | contig 73054 bp, 65 predicted proteins | sample LakOneMetagenome_FD_187468 | JGI IMG/M metagenome (GOLD analysis project Ga0209023, IMG submission 187468) | Freshwater and sediment microbial communities from Lake Erie, Canada (SPAdes) (version 2) | ecosystem: Environmental > Aquatic > Freshwater > Lentic | place: Lake Erie, Canada... | reverse complement strand
GATCTTGAGCGGCGCCTTCGTGGAGACCGATCTTTCGTTGCCGCTGCTCGCGCGCGTGGCCGTCGATCCCCAGTTCGATCGGCGGGCCAGCGGTGAGACGCAGGGGATCCACGCTTTCGTCGTGCGGCAGGAAGCCGACGGCCTTGGAATGGAGTGGTGCGAGTTCGCTCCCGAAGCCGTCCTTGAATGGGTGCGGGGCACGCCGGTCCCGCACGTCTCCACGTTGAAGCATGCGGCGAACTGATGGGGATGCCGTCGACGTGACCCGGCGGCTGTGCCGCGCCGCGAAAGGCTAGGGTGCAACCACCACGTGGGCGTCGAGCGCTCGCGACCCTCGCAGCGAATTCGATACCAGGCAACCGCGCTCGGCGCGTTCGAGCAAGGCGTGGGCTTTCGCGGCGTCCGCGCCTTCAGGGACGGTGAGCGTCGCGCGGGTGGCGAAATGCGTGAACTGGGCCACGCCATCGACGCGCTGCAAGGTTCCTTCAACCTGGCATTCGATTTTGAGCCATGGAACGCGAGCGACGCGGCTGATGCTGCGAAACGTCAGGATGAAGCAATCAGCCGCTGCGGCGCACAAGAGACTTTCAGGCGACCAGACGCCGCCCGGGCCGTCGAATTCCGGTGGCGCGGCCGTTTCAAGGCTGGGCAATCCGGCGGCGGTGACGGTCACGGTGCCGTCCTGGCTGCCTGCCGCGCCGACCCGATACGTGTGTGGATAGGGATGCATCGAGGTACCTCCAACGCATCGCAGTTCGCGAAGCGCGCGGTCAATATGCGCTGCGCGCAGCGGCGCTTCATCGGGGCTACTACGCAGTCGCAGCACTTACGTAGATTTCCATAGGCGCTACGAAATCAGACGAATCGCGCGCGCGCGGATGCGAGAGTAGTCTCGGCTCCATCGGGTGACTCATCACAAACAGGGGAATTGCCATGAACATTGTCCGCTGGGAACCGTTTCGATCGATCGAAGATGCGTTCGGGCGCATGCCGGGCTTGTTCGATCGCTTTCCGCGCATGCTCGATGCGAATGGCCAGCCACGCCAGGAGTGGGCGCCGTCGGTCGACATCAGCGAGACCGACGCCGAATTCATGATTCGCGCCGAACTGCCGGCCGTCAAGAAAGAAGACGTGCATGTCACGTTTGACGACGGGACGATCACGGTGAGCGGTGAGCGCAGGCAGAAGAAGGAGGACAAGGGAGAGAAGTTCCATCGCGTCGAGACCTTCTACGGCAAGTTCTCTCGCAGTTTCTCACTGCCTGACAACGTGGACAGCGCGGCGATCCGTGCCGAGACCCAGGACGGCGTGCTGACCGTGCACGTGCCGAAGACCAAGACCCAACCGCGGAAGGCGACCGAGATCAAGGTGCAATGAGTGCCTAACGGGCGGGCTCGGCTTGCCGGCCTGCCCATCAAGCGAGGAGGTTGTATGGCTGTCCAGATGCAAGCAAGCGCCCGAAAGCCGATGAAGAAAGCGCCGGTGTCCTTCATCGAGCCGGAACGGCGATGCATGCTGATCGCAGAGGCCGCTTATTTCCGGGCCGAACATCGAGGTTTCGAGCCGGGGCACGAGCTCGACGACTGGCTCGCTGCGGAAAGCGACATCGATGGCATGCTGGGGCGCGCTGAATGCCCGGTCGCCTGTAGTGTGTGAATAGGCGGCGCGCCCGGTAGCCGCGCGGCCCCGCAGCCGATCGCTCGGATTGCCGGGCTCGCGGTCGGCGATGGCGTCAGTAAACCAGTGCGGGCTCTGCAGCCAGCAGCAGTATGCCGCGCCTGGCGCGCGGCACGCGATTGGCGAAATGCGCCGGCTTCACGACGAGCACATCGCAGCTGAGGGCGTCGAGCAGGCTTTCAGCGGTATTGCCGATGAACATGCGCTTCAGCCCGGAGCGGGATACCGCGCCCATCACGACAATTGCGCTCTTCGTCTCGCGCGCGACGCCTTCGATCGCCTCTCGCGGCGGGCGATTGACGAGATGGCGTCTCTTTTTGGGAATGGCAGTCTTCCGCAAGACGCGATCGAAGCCGGTTTCCGCATTCTTCTCGATGTCCGAGACCAGCCGGTCCATCAGCCCGGCAGTGACGATCGAGCCGTAAGGAGTGCCCACCGGCAACACGGGTGCGTAGCCATGCACCGCATGCAACTTGCCGCGCAGCGCCGACTGGAACCGCGCGCCCGCCTGCAAGATCTCGTTGTCGAGCTTGGACGGCTTGGCGTGAACGTGCGTCGGATCGATCGCAGCGAGAATGTTGGGGTGGCGGTAGGGATGCGGGTTCTTGACCACCAGGACCGGGATCGGGCTCAGCCGCAGCAGCTCCCAATCGGTCAGGCGCAGCAGCATGGGCGCCACGCGTCGGCCGGAACGGCATCCGGTGACGATCAGATCGGCGCCGGTGCGCACGGCGCGACGAACGATGGATTCAAAAATGGGGAAATCCCACTCCGCCGCAGTGGTCACTTTCACGCTGTGCACGCGGATGCGATCGGCGATCAGCTCCAGCCTGCCCAGGCTCCTCGCGCGCATCTCGCGCGCGACACCGCGATACCCTTCGTCCGCCGTGAATGCCGTATCGGCGTAGAGCGGCGTGTCGAGTCCGTGGAACAGTTCCAGCTCCGCGCCGAACGCTCGTGCCAACTGCGCGGCTTTCATGACGGTGGGCAGGGACCTGGAATGCGGATCCTTGATCGCAACCAGGATGCGACGAATTGTGCGCATGGACCGTCTCCACATGAGTGCGGCAGGATGCCGCGCCTTCGGAATGGATGCTGCTCCGGTGCGAAGCCGTCCACGATTCGTAGCTGCGCTTAACGGCTCCGCAAAACTACCTAGCCGCCAGCAGGTCGGCCATCACGCCGAGCAGCTCTTCGGAATCGATGGGCTTGCTCGCCAGGCGCAGGCGGGCGTCGCGATGCAACTCACGCACCGCCGATGACGTGTCACCGGTGACGAGGATCGCCCCAAGATCCACGCCCAATTCCTCGCGCAGGGCGGCGATGACTTCAAGGCCGGTGTGGCCTTCATCCAGATGGTAGTCGGTCACCAACAGGTCGATGTCCCGTGTGTGTCGCGTGTGCTCGAGTGCTTCGGCCAATGTCGCCGCGACCGCCACGCGATAGCCCGCCACTTTCAGGAACAGGCGCGTGGCGTTGCGGACACCGGGATCGTCCTCGACCAGCAGCACGTGCCGCTGCGCCGCAGGGCTCGGGGCGCTGTCGCTGCTGCGGCGCAGGGGCCGCAACGCGGGCCCGGCCCCTGCAACGCATGCGGGCAACACCAGCGAGAACGTGGAACCCTTGCCCAGTTGCGAGACGACGTCGATACCCGCATCGAGCAACTTGACCACGCGCTGCACGATGCTGAGTCCCAGGCCGTAACCATCGCGCGACGCATTGGTCGACACGCCCACCTGGTAGAACTCGTCGTAGATATGCGTGAGTTCATTGGGTGCGATGCCCACGCCGCTGTCGGCGATCTCGATGCGCACCCTGTCGTCGGTGCGGTGTGCGCGTATCTGCACGAATCCATGCTGCGTGTACTTGATCGCGTTCGAAACCAGGTTGCGCAGCACCTGCCCGACCAGCGCCGGATCGGAATGCGCGCATTCGGAGCACGGCTCGATGGCGAGTTCGAGTCCCTTGGTGTGCGCCAGGTTGGCAAACTCGGTGCGCAGCTCTTCGAGCAAGGCCGCCACCTTGAAGTCCGTGATTTCCGGCTTGATCGCGCCGGATTCGAGCTTGCTGATATCGAGCAGGGCGTTGAGCAGGCGCGACATGGCGCTGATGGCCTGGTCCTGGTGCTCCAGCGCTTCGAGCACTTCCGTGTCGGCGGACAACCTGCGCATCGCTCCATTCAGCAATGCCAGCGTCTGCAGCGGCTGGCGCAGATCGTGGCTGGCCGTGGCGAGGAAGCGGCTCTTCGCCTGGTTGGCGCGATCGGCGGCCGCATGCGCATCCTTCAATTCCCGTTGCGCTTGCATGCGGTCCGTGACATCGCGGATCGCGGCGGCGACGAGCATCGCCTCGCCGGCCCGGATCGGACTCAGGCTGATCTCGACCGGAAATTCGCTGCCATCCTTGCGCCGCGCGAACAGGTCGAGGCCGATACCCATCGGCCTCAGCCGGAGGCTTTCGGCATAACTGCGACGATGGCCGACGTGGCGGTCCCGGAACCGTTCGGGCAGCAACGCCTCGACGGGCTGCCCGACAATCGAATCGAGCGGGTGCCCGAACAGTGTCGTGACCTGATGATTTGCAAAGAGAATCCGGCCATTCCCGTCAATGATGATCATTGCGTCGGGAGCGGAATCGAGCACGCTGCGCACGAGCTCTGACGACAACATGACCGGCACCGCGTAGGCCCTTGGACCGGAAAAAACATCCTCGCACCGGGCAGACTCGCGCGCAAGCCAAGTAAGGCCTTGGTTTGGCCGATCGTGTATCATCCGCGGCCCTTTCCAGGCACCTCTGGCCTGGTGGCGGCCTGGGTGCCTGTAACCCACTGACTTTGCGTATAATTTCGGACTAGAAGACGAGATTTAGCGTGGATTCGCAGTCGATCACACTGTTCACCGGCAACGCCAATCCGGCGCTGGCCCACGACATCGCGCGGCACCTGATGCTGCCGATGGGCCGTGCCTCGGTGACGCGCTTCAGCGATGGCGAAGTGAACCTCGAGCTGATGGAAAACGTGCGCGGCCGCGACGTGTTCCTGCTGCAATCGACCTGCCCGCCGGTGAACGAAAACCTGATGGAGCTGCTGGTCATGGCGGATGCCTGCCGGCGCGCCTCGGCCGGCAGCATCACCGCGGTGATTCCTTATTTTGGATACGCACGCCAGGATCGCCGCCCGCGCGCGACGCGCGCCGCGATCACCGCGAAGCTCGTCGCCGACATGATCTGCGGCGCGGGCGTCGAGCGCGTGCTGACGCTGGACCTGCACGCGGAGCAGATCCAGGGATTCTTCGGCATTCCGGTCGACAACGTGTACGGCTCGCCGGTGCTGCTGGGCGATGTGTGGCGCCAGGCCTATCCCGACCTGATCGTCGTCTCGCCCGACGTCGGCGGCGTGGTGCGCGCGCGGGCCTTCGCCAAGCGGCTCGACGACGCGGACCTGGCGATCATCGACAAGCGTCGTCCGCGCCCGAACGAATCGAAGGTCATGAACATCATCGGTGAAGTGCGCGGCAAGAGCTGCGTGCTGATCGATGACATGGTCGACACCGCCGGCACGCTGTGCCTGGCGGCGCAGGCATTGAAGGACGAAGGCGCAGTGCGCGTCGTGGCGTACATCACGCACGCGGTGCTGTCGGGCGGCGCGGTCGAGCGCATCGCGAAATCCGCGCTCGATGAGCTGGTCGTGACCGACACGATTCCGCTGAGCGAAGCCGCGCGCGCCTGCGGTCGCATCCGGCAGCTGTCGGTGGCGGCGTTGCTGGCGGAGACGATCCGCCGCATCCGCGACGAGGAATCCGTCAGCTCGCTGTACATCGACTGAAGTTTTTTTGGGTGGATCGGCCTTGGTCGCGATGCCGGTCTTTGTTGTCAAATAACTGGAGCATTCAAATGCGTATTGCTTTCGAACTCAGCGCGGAACCCCGCAATGACCAGGGCAAAGGTGCGAGCCGCCGCCTGCGTCATTCCGGCAAGGTCCCCGCCATTCTCTACGGCGCTCACGCGGAGCCGGTGCGGCTTTCGCTCGAGCATCACAAGCTGCTGCCGCTGGTCGCGGACGAGAAATTCTATTCCTCGATCATCAGCGTCAACGTCGGCGCGCAGAAGCAGCCGGTCATCGTCAAGGACGTGCAGATGCATCCGGCGCGCAATGCCGTGACGCACCTCGACCTGCAGCGCGTGCTCGAGAACGAGAAGATCCGCCTGCATTTGCCGATCCACTTCAAGGGCGAAGCGGCGGCGCCCGGCGTCAAGACGCAGGGCGGCGTGGTCTCGCACCACATGGCCGACATGGAAGTGGTCTGCCTGCCGAAAGACCTGCCCGAACACATCGAGCTCGATCTTTCGGCGATGAACCTCAACGACACTCTTTATCTTGCCGACATCAAGGTGCCTCCAGGCGTGACGATCTCGGGACTGGCGCACGGCGCCAATCCGCCGGTCGTCTCGATCCATGCGCCGCGCGTGGCCGAGCCGGAACCGACCGAGGAAACCGCAGCCGCGGCGACCGAGGGCGAGGGCGCAGTCGCTGGCGCCGAAGGTGCGGCCGCTGCGGCGGGCGCGAAGAAGGAAGAGGGCGCCAAGGCCGAAGGCAAGGACGCAAAGAAGGAAGGCGGGAAGAAGTAACCGCTCGGCCGCATGCTTGCGTCACTCATGTGAAGCAGCGCGTCGTCACGCGGCGTCATCCGCTGTCGGGAACGCCATGAACCCATCCATGGGGGCTCCGGCCGCGACATCCATGTCGCGGACGGTCCCGACAGCGGATGACGCCACGCGCCGGCGCGCGTCTTCGCATCAATGGCGCGGCAAGCACGCAGCCACGCGGTCGCTTGTTTCCGCCTTGCTCGCGCGCAGGTATGTGCACTCGTGACCGGGCTGCCACTCAAGCTGGTCGTCGGGCTCGGCAATCCCGGGGCGGAGTACGCGCGCACGCGGCATAACGCGGGCTTCTGGTACGTGGACGAGCTGGCGCGCAGCGCGGGCGGCAATTGGCGGCGCGAGTCGCGCTTCCAGGGCGAGCTCGCGCGCGTCCGCATCGCGGGGCAGGAGCTGTGGCTGCTGAAGCCGCAGACCTTCATGAACAAGAGCGGCGCGGCCGTGCAGGCCGTGGCGTCGTTCTACCGCATCGGGCCAGGCGAGATCCTGGTGGCGCACGATGAGATCGACCTGCCGCCCGGGGTGGTGCGATTGAAGGAAGGCGGCGGCCACGGCGGGCACAACGGCGTGCGCGATGTGATCGCGCAGCTTGGCGCGGATTTCTGGCGCCTGCGCATCGGCGTTGGCCATCCGGGATCCAAGGACGAGGTCATCGACGCCGTGCTCGATCGCGCCACCGCGGACGAGCAGGCGCTCATCGATGCCGCGCTCGTGCGCGCGCACGCGGCATTGCCCGACCTGTTGCGCGATGGCGCGCAGAAGGCGATGCACAGGCTCCATGCACAGCAAGAAGCGGGAAGCGCGGCAGGAAAATGAGCATCAAGTGCGGCATCGTCGGTCTTCCCAACGTCGGCAAGTCGACGCTGTTCAACGCGCTGACGCGCGCGCAGATCGCGGCGGAGAATTATCCGTTCTGCACGATCGATCCGAACGTCGGCATCGTGCCGGTGCCGGATCCGCGGCTCGCTGAGCTATCCGGCATCGTGCATCCGGAGAAGGTCGTGCCGACGACGGTGGAGTTCGTCGATATCGCCGGTCTCGTGGCCGGCGCCTCGCAGGGCGAGGGCCTCGGCAACAAGTTCCTGGCACACATCCGCGAGACCGATGCGATTGCGCACGTCGTGCGCTGCTTCGACCACGATGACATCGTGCACGTGGCCGGCCGCATCAACCCGATCTCCGACGTGGATGTCATCAACACCGAACTCGCGCTCGCCGACCTGGCCGTCACGGAAAAGGCCGTCGATCGCGCCGCCAAGGCGATGAAGAGCGGCGACAAGGAGGCCGCGCGGCGCCACGCTTTATATGAGCGCGTGCGCGCCGCGCTCGATGCGGGCAAGCCAGCCCGCGTCGTGGAAGTCGCGGATGCCGAACGCCGCGACATGCGCGAATTGCAGCTGCTGACCTCGAAGCCCAGCATGTATGTCGCCAACGTCGATGAAGCCGCGCTCGCGCACGGCAACGACTACCTGGTCGCGCTGCGCGAACGCGCGCGTGCCGAAGGCGCGACGGTCGTGCCGGTTTGCGCGGCGATCGAGGCCGAAATCGCGCAGCTCGAGGAGGCGGAGCGTGCCGATTTCCTCCAGGACCTGGGGCTGGCCGAGCCGGGGCTGAATCGAGTGATTCGCGCCGGCTACGAGTTGCTGGGCCTGCTCACGTATTTCACGGCTGGCGTCAAGGAAGTACGCGCCTGGACGGTGCGCAGTGGCAGCACCGCGCCGCAGGCCGCCGGCGTCATCCACACCGATTTCGAGCACGGGTTCATCCGCGCCGAAGTGATCTCATACGATGAATTCGTGCGCTGCCGCGGCGAAGCGGGTGCGAAGGAAGCCGGCAAGATGCGGCTGGAAGGCAAGGAATACGTCGTCCGCGAGGGCGACGTCATGCACTTCCGCTTCAACGTGTAGCGTCAGCGCCTGGCGGGCGGCGAAGCGGGCAGCGCGAGCAGCTTCGCGCGCAACGCCAGCACGTCGCGCTTCAGCTGCGGCACCAGCGGACGCACGCTGGCGCTGATGTCGTTGTCGACGGCCGTCGGCGCCAGGTAGTTGTGGCAATAGCTGCGGAAATACGCGGCGTACACCTGTTCGTAGCGGCGGAACGCATCGCCGAAGGCCTGGTGCGGCACGATCGTCTCGCCGAAGCGCTCGGCACACATCAGGCTGGCAGAGCTGTGCATGTAGTTCGTGTGCTCGGCGACGACGGCTTGCGTGTAGCTCTTGCGCGTGTGGAAATGCTGCACCAATTCGCGCCGGCGAGGGCCCGTGATGTTCTGGCCGCGCAGGTAGTCGAAGAAGGCCCTGCGGTGCACCAGCGTAAAGGCGGTCGACAGCAAGGTGCTCGCCTGCAGTGCGCTGCGGTGCGGCCGCGCGACGCTCGCCATCATCTGCGAGTGCGCCGATTCCCAGTTGCGGTACTCGACCGGGCTGGCCAGCAATTGCTGGGCAATTTGCCTGTAGCTCCCCTTGCCCCGCTGCGCGACGAATTCGATGTGCGCTTCCGACTCTTCCATGAGCTGCTTGTGCGTGACCAGCGGAGGGCCATGGTCGACATTGAGCCGCAACAACCTGGAAAAGGTGTCGGCAATGCCGCTGCGAACAGGTGTTTCGCGCCTGACCATGGAATCCCTCAAAATCATCACATTGCCGCGACGCGCCATGCGCGACGGGGCCTTTGTTGATCTATGAGGGGAATGGTGCGCGCTTTGTGTGCGCCAGTTCAAACTATTTTTTCTCATTGAGGTGTATGCGAAGGTCTGGGCGGATTTTGTCAAATTCCGGTAACATCGGTGAAAAGCCGCGAAACCGCTTGCACCAAGGTGGCTGCACCACGGTTTCTTGACTGGCAACAGGCGGGCCGCGAGAATCCGCCACCCTTTGACAAGGGCCAGACCGCAGGACGATTGGCTAGGTAGCTCAGCTGGTTAGAGCGTGGCACTCATAATGCCGAGGTCGTGGGTTCGAGTCCCACCCTAGCCACCAATCAAATCAAAACCTTACGCGCGACGTGCCCGAAACGCGTTTCTCCGGTAAGCGCCATATAAGCGCAAATCGGATGTGGCTCTCGTCCCGAGCGCAGAAAAAGGCTTGTTTTCCAGTGCCATTCGCTCAAGGGGCGTTGCGCTTATAAGCGCACATCCGAAGCCGAGGATTTGTATGTGTGCGCGAGGCCGGTGATCCAAAACGGTTGCTCCAGAGGCGCAACTGGGTTGCGCGGATCTCGTCCTGGCAGCCGGAAAGCGACGGAGTACAGCGGCTTGTCATCCAGCCGAGCTACCGCATCGCACCGTTGGTCCGGCGCGAGGTGTGCATAGCGCAGCGACATCGCGACCGAGGCGTGCCCGAGCAGGTCGCGCACGGTGTTGAGCGGGACGCCCGATTGCACGAGGCGCGATGCAAAGTGATGGCGCAGATCGTGCCACCGGAACCCGACAATCCCGGCCCTCTCGAGCACGTGACCCCATGCTGTCTTGAAGCAGGTAGCAACCTGAAACACCTGCTTGCTCGGGCCAGATTGCTCACGCCATTTAATGAGTACCCGATACGCTTCTTCATTGAGCGGAACATGACGGGTCTGTCGCGTTTTCGCATAAGCGCCATCCACTGTGAGCCAACGCCGGTCCAGATCTATCCAGTCCCATCGCAGTCGACGCGTCTCGCCCATCCTCAGTCCCGTGTTGATCGACAGCAGGATGGCGGGTGTCAGGTGATCGCCGTAGTGGGGCAGTGTGGGCAGCGTTGGTTTACCGCGTGTTGTGAGGTAAGCGTTGTAGGATTCGCGGGCAGCAATCAGTTGGTGGTCACGAACAGTGAGTACGTCTCGTAGGCGTGCTTCTTCCTCGACGCTCAGGAATCGGACTCTCGGGCGCCGATCGAATCGAGGTTTTTCCACGAGGCGGATCGGATTGCTAATGAGCTGGCCGACGCGCACCGCCCGCGAGAGCACGCTTGAGAGGGCAAAGAGCTCGCGCAACACCGTGGTGGACTTGATGCCACTGTTGAGGCGTCGTCCCTTCCACAGCTCCAATCGCTCGACCGTGATCGCCGAAAGAGGCTCAGCCAACCAGGACTTGAACATGAACCGTACCTTCTCAAGCGTGTTGCGCGCAGAGCGAGGGCGGTTGGCACGGGCCCAAGGCTCGTAAGTATCGGTGAGGAACCGGCCGAGCGTCATGCCGGCCGCGCCAACCAGGCCTTCGTGTGGATGACGACCTGAGGCAATGTTCCCCAGTATCCGCTGACATTGCTCGCGCGCCTCATCAGGGTGGATAGATCCTACTTTGGCTAAGGCTATGCGGCGGTTCCGGCCGAAGCGGGCATAGTAGGAGCGCACACCACTGGGCTGAATGCGCAGCGTGAATCCGGAAAGTCTGGTGTCGCCAATCTCAAAGGGTCGCTGTCGCGGCTTTGCAAGGTCGCTGGTCAACAGAGACGGGCCAATCAGAGCGCGCATTATGAACCTCCATAATATGAGTGGGAGGACTCCATCTTGCGTGCAACCGACCGGCCCGCAAGGCGCAATTGCGCAGTTCAACAATTTGCATGTCCGACCAACACTTGCTCGGTTGCAAGGTCGCTCGCGCCAGGGCTTGGCTGCCGCCGATTCGAAGTCCGTGAGGGACTAGAACGGGTTTCAGGTCGACCTCAATCCACAACGCGCGAAACAACTCTCGCATTCCGCCGAGCTCATCTGGCCAATTACCGTTTGGTTAAACACGAACATAAAGGTCGCTCACCCTCTTGACGGTTGACGCGATTTAGGCGCATGTTCAGCGCGACGACCGCTGGGGAAAATTGCCAAAAAGAATCAACTACTCGTTTGCAGTCAAATATCGACTCATTGCGCAGTCGTGTCGCGCAGTTTGAACGCACTAGTCATGCAATGTAGGGGGTTGCCATGAGACAAAGCACTGCTGAATTCCTGGTACGGGGACGATTGATGGTTGTAACAATTTCCGTTGCCGTCACTTTGGCTGCGCTGTTTGTCGAAGGATTTCCACCCGAATCGTGGAAAACGTGGTTCGGCATTAAGAGTACCAAACCCGCAAGTGCGGCCATGATGCCCAGTCGAGTCGCCCCTGGACGAGTAACGGTGACCATGCCCAAGCCACGAGGCAACGATTCGTCCGCTTCGCCTGTGCCTCTGCCACTGATTTTGGTCGCCACAAGGCTGGGGCCCAACAGTCGCGAAGGATTTGCAGACATCGGCATTGATGCGAGAAGCCCACAGACATATGCCGCAGGCGCGCTGTTGGCAAACCGCGCGAGGCTCGCGGAAGTGTACGCTGACCATGTCGTGCTCGAGCGCGATGGACAATCCGTGGATCTTTACATGCAAGGGCACGAGCACCCCTCTACTTTGCCGAGATTGGCTGCGCTGGTGGAGGTCGGGGGCAGCAAGTCCGCGCCCGCACAAGTACCGGCAGTCGACCCTTTGACCAGTTTCTTGCGTCCAACCCCGGTCTTCAATGGAACTGCGCTTTCAGGTCTTCAAGTCTTTCCAGGTCGCGACGAAGAGACATTCTTGACACTAGGATTGCAGCCCGGCGACATCATTGTGTCGATCGATAGCGTGGCTGTGACCAGCGCCGAGAAGACCTTGGCGCAACTTCGCTCTCTCATCCAAGGTAGCGCGATCAGCGCCACAATTCGTCGGGGAAGGGCATTGATGTCAATTTCTCTCGACGGTGCGGCAGTTAAGGCCGTGGCGCGCCGGCGAGAGGCGACTCCTGCTGGGCGTTCTGGGCCCTTCACATCAACGTAGTGCTCGCAAACGATACCAATAGCACAATTGACGTTGCAGATTTGACTCGGGGAATCAGAGCATGAACATGAAGCTAGTCGTGCTGACGCTGCTCGCGTTGAGTATATCGGGCATATCACGTGCAGACGGTGCCTGGAGTACGGAGGACTATGATTTCTACGCCGGTGACTTTAACGGTGATGGTCACTCGGATCTCCTCTACATAGCCAAGGCTGCAAATCGAGCGAGCGGAATCCTGCTTTCGGACGGTTCTTCGCCCAGCATCGACGGACAGAGCTGGGTCAGTAACTACTTGGGCATTCCATGGGCCGACAACGCATACAACGTTGTTGTGGCTGACTTTAGTGGTGATGGCAAGACTGACATCTTTCTGCAATCCACAACGGGGGGTGACAGCTATCTACTAATCACCGACACCTCTGGGCAAGTCAGTGCCATCAGTCAGACCATCGCCGCAGGTGCCATGGGACTGGACTGGTCGGCATCATCCCACGTCATACATGCAGGGGATTTCAACGGGGATGGCAAAGCTGACCTTTTACTTCAGTCGACGTTTTCAGAAGGAATCGACGCCGTAGTGGCAGCGGATGCCAACGGGCAATTTACGTCCGAAGTGCCGCTGCAGATTTGGACGGACGGGTTTCTCGGATTCGATTGGTCCACGAACAGGGCCGCGGTCAGTGTGGGCGATTTCAACGGTGATGGACGAGCGGATCTGTTGGTCCAAGCCTATCCAGACTATATAGGGAACTCATCGCCCATCTACTCCCCCGATATGAATGGGGTTGCATTTGGCGGCACCGGAACAACACCTTTCACGCTGACGTCGATGCAATCTTGGAGTCGAGCGGCCTTTGGCGTCGATTGGTCCCCGTTGCTGTACAACTTGGTGGTGGCGGATTTTAACGGCGACGGGTGTGCAGATGTGCTGATGCAACCGCTGTTCAGCGGTCAAAACGCGTACCTCGTTACCGGAAATCGATCAGGACCGGCATTCGCCGATAGTGGTTCCGCTCTGAGCACGACCACTGACATTTCATTGCCGGAGGCCCACCTAATCCCTGGGTTGTTTGGATCGAACGCCGGAGCAGGTCTATATATTCAGGCGACAGCCAGTTCGGGTACCAACTACTTGGCGCCCTCTATTGTAAGCGGGGTACAGGCGAATCCTGTTGCGAGTCCCGAAGTTGCTCAGAATTCCGCGCCGACAGCTATGGGCAATTCGACCGATAATATGGCGACGGATTTCTCAGCCTCCCCTGCGCTTGCAAGCGCAGCTATCGCGCCACCTGCCACGTTGCCGAACACATATGCCGGCCGGACTGCCGCACAATTTTCCGTTACCCCGACGGGGGCGGCAAGCTACAACATTCCTCTTTGGACACCACCCGGAGTTCGAAACATTGAACCCCACTTGGCACTGCGCTATACCGCCGGCGGTGCCGACGGGTTGATGGGTCCGGGCTGGGCATTGTCCGGACTCTCAAGCATTGCTCGATGCGGAAAAACTTGGGCGTCGAGCGGGGGCGCGCCAGCGGGCATAACAACGACCGCGAGTGATGATTTCTGCCTGGACGGAAATCGCCTGCGCGTGGTCACGGGTTACACAGCGTACTGCCCGTCGGGAGGCACGCCGCAAACAACCTATATGACGGAGATAGCCGATTTCTCGTTGGTGAGCGCGTGTGGAACGGCAGGCAATGGACCGGCTTACTTTGAAGTACAGGGAAAAGACAGCCACTACTACGAGTACGGCAACACTGCCAATTCCGCGAATTCGCGCATAAGTGCTACCGGCGCCACGACTCCGTACGCGTGGGCGCTCGATAAGGTGAGCGACCGGCAGAGTAATAAATTGTTGGTTACGTATAACGCTGGATCGTCTATCAGCCCTGCCGCTATCGGGTACACCGCAATCGCATCGGCACCGACCGTCTATCACTATACGGTTAGCTTTAGTTACGCCGCTCGCACTGGAGGCACAACGCTGACGAAGTATGTGGCGGGGTTCCCCGTCACCCAAACTCAGCAACTTACAAAGATCAACGTGATTAGTGACTGGCCCAGCGCGAACACTTCCGTGCGCCAATATTTGCTCAACTACGGATCGTCGGCCACCACGAATCGCCCGATGTTGGCTACCGTGCAGGAGTGTGGAGGGAGCACCGGCAACGATTGCCTTCGTCCCACCACCATCAACTATCAGACCGGCGGCTCGGGTTGGTGGAACTCTGCGGTCTCACTTTCGGGACCCACGGGTCAATACGGTTTGATTCCACTGGATCTTAACGGCGACAGCGTCCCAGATGTTCTTTACGCCAAGTTGTCGGGCACCAATCTCGTGTGGTACGCGCGAATTGGGACAACAACGGGGTACGGTCCCGAGATTCCGACAGGTGCAACAACGCCAAAGACCACAGCAACACCCAAGATTATTCCTGGTTCGTTCCTCGGGAATGGGAAGACCCAGTTTCTGGCACCCGTTGGATCTACTTGGAATGTCTATACATACAACACATCGGGATTTAGCAACACAAGCTCTGGCGTGCCTGTCGGAACCGGAACAAACGTGTCCGGCGAGTATTTTGTGGTCGACTATGACGGGGACGGGCTACCCGATCTGATGTCGATCAACAGTACTGGGTTCAGTGTGTTGGTGCGCCGGAACACATCGACCGGGTCAACTGTGTCTTTTGCGCCAACCGCCACTTCTGTGTTTACAACGACCGACACCTACGGGCTATCACCCATAACAATTGACGGGTTGTTTACGGGAACCGATCTAAATGGCGACGGCAAAGCGGACATTCTGGTTGCTTCGAGTCGGCCAATTGCTCAGGGTGGGACGCTGTACCGATGGAACGAATTGCTTTCCAATGGGTTCAGTGCTCAAGCCACGGCAGGGCAGGTTGATCAATTTACTGCCGGAAACCCGCCGGCAGTTTCAATCGGTGATTGGAATGCCGATGGGTGCAGTGACATCGTCAGTAGCGCCAAGATCTATGTGTCGCATTGTGACGGCGGTTTCACTGTAATTAACACTGGCGCTGTGGCGCTCACCTCAGTGGCGCTTTATGCGGTGGATTGGGACGGAGACGGCCAATCGGATCTTGTCTATGTAAATGGGAGCGATGCCACTGTCTATGTGGCCCGCTCCACAGGTAACGGCATTGCCACGCCTGTTTCTACTGGGTTCTTGGCGACAACCAAGGGATTCTTCATCGCGGACCAAAATTCGGATGGTCAGCCAGACTTGATGTATGTGGACACCGCTAACAATTACGCGGTGGGGTACTACCCGCATAATCTCATCTACACGCCTCCAGACTTGGCGTCTTCGATCGTTGACGGATTCGGCATCACTTTCACACCTACCTATTGGCCCCTAACCCAAGGCAACTACACGCCGAACTCGGATGCCACTTTTCCGAATCAAGATTTTCAGGGGCCGATGTACGTCGTCAAGCAGTTCACGGCCTCAGATGGAACAGGCGGCACTTACACCAACTCATTTTGGTATTACGGTGCGCGGCTCAATGTTCAGGGGCATGGGTTCGAGGGTTTTGAATCTACCCGTCAATACGACTCGCGAACTCTGTTGTATCAGTTCCAACATTTCAGGCGGGACTTCCCGTTCATCGGATCATTGGCAGAACAGGATTTGTGCACCAGTTCCACGTGCGCCGCATTGTCTGTTGTCGGCCAGACCGTCAACACGTACTTGTCACAGGATTTGGCGGGCACTTCGTGCAGTCAGCGGTGTTTCCCCTACCTTCGGACCTCAAGGGTTTATCACTACGAGTTGAGCGGCAACAAGACTGGAATAAGTACATCTAACACGCTGACCACTTACACCTATTCCACAGACGGATATGGAAACCTTGTTAACACGGTTGCCACATCCACGGATACGGATGCTCTAACACCGGCGTCGCCCTTCAACGCACAGTCTTGGACAACCACGATCGCCAACACGCCCGTTAACAGCGCAGCAACCTGGTGCTTGGGGCGCCCGTCCTCATCGACCACGACAAAGACGACTCCAGGACAGCCAACTCTAACAAGGACAGTCGCACATACGGTTGATACGACAGCATGCCGCGCTAGCGACGAGACGGTCGAGCCCGGGACGGCGTTAGAGGTAAAAACTACATTCGGATTTGATGCGTGTGGAAATACCAACTCCGTCTCTGTTGTCGGCAAGGATCGAAACGGGGTGGCTATGCCCGCTCGAGTCACCGGGACTTCTTATGGTACTAGGTGCCAGTTCGCCGAGTCTGTGACAAACCCGCTCAATCAAACCACCACTACGGGCTATCGATACGACTTGGGCGTGCCGACTTCCAGTACTGATCCCAATCTAATCACTACGAGCTGGCTCTACGATAGTTTTGCGCGCAAGACCCAAGAGACGCGGCCGGACGGGACCTATTCGAAACTCACGTACTACGACTGCGTGGCTGCGAGCTGCTGGGGATTAACAAACTTGAGATTTCGGACCAACGAACAGCTCTACAGCAATACGAATGCATTGGTGCGGCAATCGGATAGATATTCCGACGGAATGGATCGTATTCGACGGGTCGAATCTGATCACGCCCTGGGAACTCACGTGGTCGACGAGACCACGACATACGATGGTTTGGGTCGTAAAACCAGAGTGGACCTTCCGTGGTCCACATCGAGCAATGGGTATCACGTTTACGGCTATGACTCGGGAAATAGGATCCTTTCAGACGTTCTTTACACCGGCGCCGGAGTGAGCTACCGAACCATTGGTATTAGTTACTCGGGTCAAACGGTCACGGTTACGGATCCGAAGGGGTTCCCGGTCACCAAGATCACCGACGTTGCGGGCAACCTTAGATGGGTGACGGATCCAAACAACAACGGAACTGTTGCAGGAACCACTAAGTACACATACGACGCGTTCAACAACATCGTGACCATACAGGACGCAGACATCAACACGTCTAGCTATCAATACAACATCAGGGGGTTCAAGGTCTCGGCGACCGATGCGGACACGGGCGCATGGACTTTCGTGCCTGATTCGCTTAACGAGCTTGTCTCGCAGACTGACGCAAAGAGCCAGACAACAACGTTTGGCTATGACGCATTGGGGCGAATGACCTCAAGAATTGAGGCGACTGAATCAAGTACGCCTACAACTTGGACGTACGGCACAAGTCAGACATTGCATGAGATCGGGCGTATCAAGACCGTATCGAAGCCAGACGGTTACGGCGAATCGTACGCTTACGACTCTTTGGGGCGACCACAGACCGTGACGTATACGGAAGACGCGGTCAATTATCGCTTTGATTATACCTACAACTCACTTGGAGGGGTTGACACGCTGACTTATCCGACGAGCACCTCTGGCGTGCGCTTCGCGCTCAAGAGTGTCCCTGACGCCTACGGGTTTCTCAATCAGGTCAAGGACAACAGCGCGGGTACCGTCTTCTGGACGTTGCAGTCCAACAACGATTCGAGCCTGCCGACTGGAGAGCTTCTCGGGAACGGCGTCAAGGTGACTACAAGCTATACCCCACAAACAAACGAAATGGTGACGCGCCAGGAAGGTTCAGGCGGTTCGACTACAAATCTGCAAAATCTTAGCTATGCGTGGGACTTAAATGGAAACCTGAGTCAGCGCCAAGACTTACGCCAAAGCCTGACGGAGATTTTCACGCTTGATGCGATGAATCGCATCACGAACGCGACTCTCAATGGGAGCCAAACCCTGGCCATGACCTATTACGCGTCTGGAAATATCCGCAAGAAGAGCGATGTTTCCGCCAACGACTACGTCTATAGTCCTACGCATCCGCATGCGGTGACCACAGCCGGATCCTGGACGTTGGCCTATGACGCCAACGGCAACATGACCGCGCGAGCAGGAAGCACCATTACTTGGTATTCCTACAATTTACCCAATCTCATTAACTACGGTACTAGCTCCGCGCAGTTTTTCTACAACGCGAGTCACCAGCGCTGGAAACAGATCGCAAATTACGCCGGCACCGTGGAAACCACTCACTACATTGGTGGCTTGCTAGAAATCATGATCAAAGGGACGGTCACCGAATACCGGCATCAGATACCGGCGGGTTCCGCGTTCGCTGTTTATACCCGCCGCGACTCCGGGACGAATAGCACCTACTACGCGACCTCCGATCACCTAGGAAGTGCCGATGTGGTTATGGACAGCGCAGGAACTGTCTTGGTGCGCGAGAGTTTCACTCCGTTTGGGGCCAGAAGAGGCGGTAACTGGCAAGGGGTGCCTACAACTCCAGATTACACCGCCTTTGACACCACCACCCGGCGCGGATTCACAGGGCACGAAATGCTCGACACAGTGAGTCTCGTGCACATGAATGGAAGAGTGTACGACCCCTACTTGGGGAGATTCATTTCCGCCGATACCTTGGTTTCCAATATTGCAGCCACGCAGTCCGTAAATCCGTACAGCTATGCTTGGAACGATCCACTCAAATACATCGATCCAAGCGGCCACGACTTCGGCGAAACTTTCTTTCAGGTAGTCTGCGTCGTTATAGGTGCCATTATTTCCTACTATACGTTTGGCGCATTGGGTGGATTCGATGGCACGCTTGGTTTTTGGGGAACTGTCGCCGCGGGTGCGGTAGCCGGATTTGTCGGAGGATTTATAAGTTCGGCCTTCATGACCGGGGACCTGTCTGCTGCGTTGAATGCGGGACTCGCAGGGGCATTAACTGGCGCTCTATTTGCGGGGGTAGGATATTACGCCGACAATCCACTAAAAAACTGGACGTGGGAGGACAAGTTGCTTGCCCACGCTGCCGTCGGTTGTATCTCAGGGGCTGCGAGCGGCGGCAATTGTGGCAAGGATGCCTTTGCGGCTGCCGTGAGCGAAGAGGCTAATATTGCGGGACTTGACAAGTGGGCTGCCGGACATTGGGGTGGCCCGACCGGTGCGGCGGTTGCTGCGGGAATCGTTGGTGGGACGGCCGAACGTATTGCGGGTGGGGATTTTGTAGAAGGATTTTCGACGTCGGCCGCCGGGTATTTGTTCAATCACCTCGGTAATCTTCGCGTCGGCGCAGACGCACACATGGTTCTCTTGCACTACCTAGAGAATCAAGATGACCAGTTCAGTGGCGATACCACGTTTTTCGGGTTGTTCGGTGATAGACGACCAGATGTTATCTACGACAACCTTGGCAGCCTGTACGGTTGGGAGTTGAAACCAGAAGGCCAAGACGCAGCGGCCCTGAAGCGACTAAACGAATACATTGAGGCTTCCGATGGCAAGCTTCGTGCTGGGCCAAATCGACTGATCTTTCGCAATGCCGATACTCTAACATTACCGTCAATTTGGCTTGGGGGCCGCACGGACTATACGTACTATCCAGGAGTAAACGGCGTAATTACATATTCAGTCTCTAATACAAATATTTTTGACTTTGTGTTGAATGCTTATCGCATGCGGCAGCCCAACGCTGCGAAGCCGCTCGTCATTCCAGCTCCGATCCCCGCGTACGTTTTGCCATAGGTGACGACGTCGACATTAATGGATCCGCAATTTACCAATTTGGAGTTTGTGTAGCGAAAATGTTTCCTCGACGTGTAAACGTCTCAATTCCTAGACCAGATCTGAGTGCTCGCGAGGCCGTTCAGCTAGTGGAAAGCGAGATTGTGGGACTCGGTACTGCATGGGTACCAGTTTGGATTGCCGCTGCTGGTGGCGTAGGTTTCAATGGTCGGCTTTTTTCAAGCCATGCGGCGTGGCAGTTTCTATTTGTAAATGCCAAGGATCCGGATGTTATTAGTATGATGATTTTTGGCACCGGCCGACTCTCAATTGCTAAGTCGCAATCAGGAGTTCCGGCGCTGCCCGCAATAGACCTGAGCGGTAACTGGCTGGATAGCACCACGGCGTGCGAGCTTGCCGGTATGGATGACGTTAGCTTGGAATATGAATTTGATAGTTCACAGCATATGAAGCTCTACGTTGCGAATGGTATTGGGATGTTTTGGGAGATTCGCAGAACTTCGTTAGGCAAGCCGACTGATTCAAGGATCCAGTTTTCCCAGGTGCTAGATGCCTATTCAGGTATGGTTGTTGGCGGAACTCTTGCACGAAGTATTGATGGTGAGTTCGTAGTATTTCGACGTCGTATGCAAGGCTTTGGCAATTTGTGGCAGGATGTTCGGGTGGAAGGTAGGATCAATTAGGACCACTCCGCGGCCTGGTCCGAAAGTCCACACCATGCGTAACCTTCTGTGTGGGTATGGACAGTTGAGATGCGAATTTACAGTCAGTCCTAACGAGTAAGGGCACGTTTCATGCGGATGCGGAGGATTGTTCTTACCGCTATGGTTATGTTGCTCGTGGCTTGTAGTGAGCATGTATCCCCACCACATGCATTGGATGATGCGTCTACTGCGGCACAGCGAGCGAGCGCGGCCATGCAGACAACAAGTAAAACCTCAACTGAGAATGACACGCCAGCTAAGTAACCCGAAAAATTGCCACAGCGTCATGATGCCGAGGTCGTGGGTTCGAGCCCCACCCTAGCCACCAATTAGATCAAAAGGTTGGCACCCGTGGTGCGAAAGCTCGGATTCGCCGTAAGCGCCCTGTAAGCGCAAATCGGGCGAGCCGCGCGCGCAACGCGCCCAAAAGAGCTTGTCTTACAGCACTTGGTGAGCTCTTGGCACTGCGCTTATAAGCGCGGATCTGAATCACCCACGCCACGTTCAACGGCGGAAGAAGTGCCGATGTGTCTTGTGACCTGAGTCCCGATTTTGAGGCCCGTTTAGAACTGGACTAAAGTGGCTTCGGAAGTCCTCCACAACGCCGCCGACGGGGTGGCAAGGAGAAGGGGACGATGAAGCGATCAAGGTTTACGGACGAGCAGGTTGCGTATGCGCTGCGCCAAGCGGAGAGCGGGACTGCGGTGGCAGATGTGTGTCGACAGCTGGGGATCAGCGAGGCGACGTTTTACGTCTGGAAGAAGAAGTACGCTGGTCTCGGATCGACGGAACTGCGCGAGCTGCGGCTCCTGCGTGAAGAGAACGGCAAGCTCAAGCGCCTGGTGGCGGATCTGACGCTGGACAAGCACATTCTCGGAGAGATCGTCCGAAAAAAAGTTTGAAGCCGGCGCGGCGTCGCGAGCTCGTCGAGTGGGTCACAGTGACCTATGGGACAGCAATACGACGCGCGTGCCGGCTGGCACAGATCTCCTGTTCGTTGTATCGCTACCGTGGCACTCGACCGCGGCAAGAGGCGCTACGCCAGCGAATGTGCGAGTTGGCACAGGCCCGTCCGCGGTTTGGTTATCGGCGCGTCCACGTCATGCTGCGGCGGGAGGGTTGGGCGGTGAACATGAAGCGCGTGCGGCGTCTTTACCGGCTCGAGGGCCTGCAACTCCGTCATCGCCTGCGTCGCCGCAAACATGCGAGCTTGCATCGGGGTATTCCGTCGGCGGCAACTCGCGCCCATGAGCGCTGGAGTATGGATTTTGTTCACGATGCGCTGCTCGATGGCAGGGCCTTTCGGGTGCTGACCGTCGTCGATCAATGGAGTCGCTGGAGTCCGATACTGGAGACAGCTCCGGGCATGTCGGGAAGCTCTGTGGCCGAAGCGCTCGAGAAGGCGATCGCTCGACACGGCAAGCCACGAACGATCACGGTCGATCACGGCACCGAGTTCACTTCCCGAGCGCTCGATGAGTGGGCGTACCGACGCGGCATCACGCTCGACTTCATCCGGCCCGGAAGGCCTTCAGAGAATGGGTTTATCGAAGCGTTCAACGGCAAGCTCCGCGACGAATGCCTGAACACCAATGAGTTCTTGTCGATCGACGATGCGAGGAGCAAGATCGAAGCGTGGCGGGTCGATTACAACGAGCATCGACCGCACAGCTCGCTGGGACAACTGACGCCCAGGGAGTTCATCCGACGGTCAGTCACTGAGGACAAAAGAGCCGCCTTTTTCTAGCATCGGACGTACTCAGAAAGGGACCCAGGACAAAGAGCCGCCTTTTTCTAGCATCGGACGTACTCAGAAAGGGACCCAGGACAATGCATATAAAAAAATGACAGCACGGTCCTAAAAATTACACCCGAATCGGACTCGGCTCGACCCATCGAAGTTGCGACGGCCGCTACAAGATATTGAAAAAAGGGGGCTCTGATGAACGGTTCGGCCATTGCGGCCACCCGATCTCTTGAAGGGCCATCTTGCAGTGCGTGAGCTGAGACTTCATGCGCGAACGCGTTCCGGAGTCGCCGAAAAATATGCAGCAGTTTGGCCAGCTGGTCGTCAATCAAACCAAGCCGATGACATATCTTAATTTTTGCGCTTAAGGTAGCTAGCGGGCTGTCGCCTTCTAACAATTCATCGACGCTCCCAGGTACCGGGAGCAAGTACTTATCGAGAATCTCTCCAAGCAATATCTCGACTTTTGAGGCGCCCAAGATAACCGCTGCGCGGTCGGACTCTGTAACGAAGTCCATCATGAAAGTGCTGAACGAATCGGCACGATGATCAGCTTTGCGTCTTGCCACCGACTGCCTCCGTGAAGTGGTTGTGATACCGCGCAAAGATAGTTTCGCGCGTCGCGAAGACCAATGTACAGGGACAAAGACTGCCCAACACTACCCGCTAACGAATGTGCCGGTTTGTGCGCGCTCGCGCCGAGCAGCAACATAGCCGCGCCAGCCTGAATATGCCCAATTGCTGAACAATACACGCCCTAAGGTGATGAATGTCAATGGCTAGCCGCCGACGGTATATCTCATAATGCCGAGGTCGTGGGTTCGAGTCCCACCCTAGCCACCATTCAGGAACAACGAGCTAGGCGACACGGTGCGAGCACTCTATCTACGGCATCGTGCCATCCACGAACCAGCTGGGCACGTCGGTCGGCATCACACTTGGGCTCGAATACGTTGTACAGCGCCCCACGTTTGTCCTGTGCGGCCTGCTGGAGTGGGTGCCCGACGGTGAGGCCCGCAAGATAGGCCGCGCCGGCCGAGGTCGCCTCATTATTCCTCGCGCGTTCCGCGCGTACACCGAGCACATCGGCAAGGAACTGCACGAACCAGTTGTTTGACGTCATGCCGCCGTCCACTCGTAGTAGCGTTGGACGGTCTATCCCGTCTCGTGCAAGCGTGTCGACCAGATCGTACGTCTGGAATGCCGCGGCCTCCAGGGCAGCACGCGCAATATGCGCGGGGCCAGTTTCCAAAGTCAGCCCACTTATCATTGCGCGGACATCGCTGCGCCAATGTGGCGCGCCCAGCCCGACAAATGCAGGCACCAGGTAAACGCCGTGATCCGCTGCCACCGACTCGGCGTGTCGTTCGGTTTCTTCCGCACTTGCGATGAGCCCCATGCCGTCCCGCAACCACTTGATGGTCGCGCCAGCGACAAAGATGGATCCTTCCATGGCATAGGCAGGTTCATTGCCGATGCGATAGGCGGCCGTTGTGAGCAGGCGGTGACTCGAGAACCGAGGTTTGGTGCCGATGTTTGCAAGCAGAAAACATCCTGTGCCGTAAGTAGACTTGACCATGCCGGGACTGAAACAGCGCTGCCCAATCAATGCTGCCTGCTGGTCGCCCACCATGCCGGCGATGGGAATAGATCTGCCTACCGCGCTCGAAGTCGTGTATCCGAAGACATGATCGTTGTCGTGCACATCAGGCAGGAGATATAGCGGAATATCGAATAGTGCCAGCAACTCTTCGTCCCACCGCCACGCCGAAATGTTGTACAACATCGTGCGCGAGGCATTGGTGACGTCCGTGCCATGCACTTGGCCGTTGGTCAGTCGCCAAAGTAGAAAGCTGTCCACCGTGCCGGCCGCGAGCTGACCGCTATCCGCGCGCTGCCGGGCTCCGCCAACATTGTCCAACAGCCATCTCAGCTTGGTCGCCGAAAAATAGGGATCCAGCAGCAATCCCGTCTTGTTTCGGATCATCGGCTCGACGCCATCGTTCAGGTACTGTGCGCACATCGCAGCCGTACGCCGGTCCTGCCAGACAATGGCGTTGTAGAGTGGCTGACCCGTTTGACGGTCCCACAGCAGGATGGTCTCGCGCTGATTCGCAATGCCGATGGCCTGGACCCGGTCAGTGAGCACCGCACGAGCGCAGTCGAGCACACTGGTCCAGATTTCTTCGGGATCCTGCTCCACCCAATCGGGACGCGGATGGAACTGCGTGAGCTCGCGCACAGCGGTTGCCTGCACGGAACCGTCAAGGCCATAGCGGATGGCGCGGGTGGAAGTGGTGCCCTGATCGATTGCTATGACGCTGGTGCCGGTCACGGGTCGTTGGCTCCGCGCGGCCACTTATAAGGTTGTTCCCGGCCGCAGATCAAGAGGCCTGTTGGACGGCTCGGGCCCTGATCACCTCGAGCGTCGCCTGATGGCCTGCACGGGTTATCTGGTAGAAGGTCATGGCCCAGGTGGCGAGCAGATAAAAGAACACCATGGCCCCAACGGCGATGATTCCAAACGCCGTCATCTTTTCCTGTGGGACCTGGCCAAATGCAGCTCCGACCGGAAAATCCACGATGGCCAAGATCAAGCCCGCGAATACCACGCCCAAGCCGGTGATTGCCTTGGCGGAGAAGCTCAAGGCCGAGAACAGTAGGCCTTCATTGCGGCGCCCGGTATTCTTTTCAACGTCCTCGACGAGATCCGCCATCATGGACGCTATCAGGATATTGGCCATCGTGATGGTGGTGATCTCGATGAAGCTATGTACGAGGAGCAGATTAAGCAGCGCGTCGCTGCCGCCTGGTGGGAACCAGTGCAGCAGCTTGAGGATGACAGGCACCGGAAGGAAGAACGCAGCGAAGACCCAGAGCCAGACCGCGATGAACTTCTTGTCGTAGCGCGCCGCCACGCGCGGGCTCAGGATCATTGCCGCTGTGGCTGCCAGCAGATTGACCGGCGAGAAGATCCACAGCTGATTCTGTGAAAGGGCCCAGTAGTAGCGCGAAAAGTAGATGTTGAGCGTCATCGATATGCCGGTGGCGGCGGCAAACAGCATGGCCGAAATGAACAGGGCCAGGAATGATCGGTTGCCCAGGGTTGCAAGCAGGTGACGCCGCGTCGCTGCGGCATCGAATGCTCTTTTGGGGGGCGGTGGCGGAAATGTGGGAATACGTGCGTGCGTGCCCAGGCTCGTCACCAGTATTCCGGCGCCAATGATTGCTGCACCGGCGGCGCCGTAGTGTCCCCAGCCCGTTGGATTGAGTATGCCGTCGGGATATTCCGGTGTATTGCGGAGGTACACCTTGTAGACCAGTGCTCCGAGCAACAGTGCGCACAGCCAGCTGAAGAAATAGCGGTAGCCCATGATCCGCGTGCGTTCATCATAGTTTTGGGTCAATTCGGCGAGCATGGCATCCGAAGGGATGCGGAACAGCGTGAAGCAAAAGCGCACGGCGATGCACATTGCGGTGAGATACCAGAACATCGCTGCCTGCGACATTCCCTGTGGTGGATGCCACAGAAAGTAATAGCCCACGACCACCGGCAGGACGGCGCCGTACATCAACGGGTGGCGCCGTCCCCAAGGCGAGTGAAGATTGTCGGAGTAGTAACCCACGATCGGATCGGCAACGGCGTCCACGCAGAGTGCGAGGAACAATGCGAGGCTGGCGACCGGCGGAGACATGCCCAGCACCTGGCTGTAGAACATCAACAGGAAATAATTGAACCCGTTGTCCTTCGCGGCAATGGCGACAGAGCCGAATCCATAGGCGATTGTCGTCGGCAGTGAAACCATGCTGGATGCGGGTTTCACGGCAGCTGGCCTGGGCAAGAGTATTCAGGAATAGCCAAGTATGGCCTTCGTCTCGAGGAAGTCCTCGAAACCAAAAACCCCGCCTTCGCGGCCATTGCCCGATTGCTTGTAGCCACCAAATGGAGTCGGCTTTGTTCCCCACTGGCCATTGATGTGCACGTTTCCCGCACGCAATTGGCGGGCGACCGCCGCCGCCCGTTTTGGGTTGCGGGAGGAGACGTAGGCCGACAGTCCATAGGCCGAATCGTTCGCGATGTCGATTGCTTCATCGATGTCCCGGTAGACGAGGATCGTGAGAACCGGACCGAAGATCTCTTCCCTGGCTACGACCATGTCACGGTGTGCGCCCGAAAATACGGTCGGCTTGACGTAGTAGCCCTTGCCCAGGCCTACGGGCTTTCCCGCACCGCCGGCGATCACCTCGCATCCGTCTTCGACGCCCTTCTCGATGTACCGTTGCACACGGGTCCACTGGCGTTCCGAAATCACGGGCCCCATCATCGTATCGGGAGAAAGTGGATCGCCGACGACGACGGAACCTGCGACCCTGGCTGCAATCTTCCGGACCCGATCCAGTTTCGCTGCGGGCACCAACATGCGGCTTGGTGCATTGCAGGACTGGCCCGAGTTGTTCATCATTTTCAGCACGTCTCGTGTGACAGTTTCTTCCAGATCCGCGTCCTCGAGCACGATGTTGGGCGACTTGCCACCCAGTTCCTGGGTAACGCGCTTGACGGTATCGGCGGCGGCCTTGGCAACGGAGATGCCGCCCTGTGTCGATCCGGTGAACGAAATGAAGTCGACATCCGGGTGGCCGGCGAGTGCCGCGCCCACTCCGGGTCCATCGCCATGGAGAAGATTGAATACTCCGGCAGGCACGCCCGCTTCATCGAGAATTTCGGTGAACACCGCTGCGTTAAGCGGGGACACTTCGCTGGGTTTCAGCACCATCGTGCAGCCACAAGCGAGCGCAGGGGCGACCTTGGCCGCGATCTGGTTCATTGGCCAGTTCCACGGTGTGATCAGGCCGCACACGCCAATCGGTTCGCGAATAATGCGCGAATTGCCCAGCTTGTGCTCAAAGTCGAAGGATTTCAGCGCGGCCAGTGTCACGGACAGATGGTGATGACCCGCTCCTGTCTGGGCGCCTTTTGCCAGCGTGTCCGGTGCCCCGACCTCTGCTGAAATGCATGTGGCAATGTCATTCCAGCGGCGCTTGTACACGGCGAGTATCGCCTCGAGCAGTTCGATGCGTTCCTTGCGGCTCGTCCGGCTGTATGCAGGGAATGCGCCTCGGGCAGCCTTTACAGCACGATCCACATCCGAGGGGCCGCCCAGGTTCACCCGCGCAATGGGCTTCTCGGTCGCCGGGTTGATGACATCAATGCTGCGTGGAATCTCGGGTTCCGCCCAACGGCCGTCAATGTAGAACTTCAATGCATTGGGAAGTGGCATCTATTCCTGTGCCTTGCGGTAGATGACGCCGCGGGCTTTCACAGGCTCAAGCAGCGACCAATCGCTCGGGCCCACCTTGTTACCCTCAGGAAATGGCGGGCGTGGTTCCATGCCGAGCGACCTGACGATTCGGGCATCCTGGTAATAGGCTTGTGTCGTGAGCATCAGGAATCGCCACGCAAAGTCAGTGTGTCGCTGCGCGAAGTCGCGCAGGATGCGCAGGAATTCGGAATCCGCGAGGCGATCGACGCCACCTGCAGACGCGCAGACGGCCGAGAACTCGCACACGCCCGAGCGGATGACGTCGCCGTGCCTTGCGCCGACTGAAGCCAGGAGCCTTGAGGCGATTCGTTCATCGTCCGCCCCGGGGAGACCAAGTTCTGCCGATGGACCGATAACGGCGCCCGCCATCCGGCGCAGGATCTTGACGTCCTCGGGGCCCAGGGCCGATGCGGCGTTGGCGGCAATCGGGGAGCGTTCCATGAGCCGGTTCAATCGAAGAGACTGCCAAGCCGCTGCTTGATCGAGTCGGCAATATAGAGCGCAAGCGCCTGAATCGTGCTCGTCGGGTTCACGGCGGCAGAGGTTACGAAGATGCTGCCGTCGATGATGAACAGATTCCTGACATCATGACAGCGGCCCCACTCATTTGTGACCGACTTCGAGGGATCAAGCCCCATGCGGGCGGTGCCCATCAGATGCCAGCCGGCGTAGGGCATCGGCGACTCCACCTCGATCTTGCGGGCCCCGGCCGCGCGCATGACTTCCTCGCCGCGTTTGACGGCGAATTCCAGCATTCGGAGGCTGTTCTCACTCAATCTGTAGGTGATCTTCGGCGCGGGCACGCCGTTGGAGTCTTTCAGCAGTGGATCGACCGTCACGCGATTGTGGAGCTCCGGCAGGTCTTCGCAGACTGCGACCACGCCCGTGACGCGGTCGATGCGCTCGCGTGCTGCGCGGTGGTGGGCCTCGCCCCAGGGCAACTCTCCCGCCAGCATGGCGTGCACAACGGTACCGACGGGTCCAGTGCCGCGATGCATTTCGAATGAGAATCCCCGCGCGAATCCCCGTTTCGGATCGGAATCGCAGAACTGGTGACTGGAGATGGATTTGTGCGGTCCGCGTGCGCCATCCAGCGGCTCGTCGAAGATACCGTCGACCCGCGCGTAGGGGTGGAACATCAGGTTCATGCCCACCAGTCCGCTTGAATTCGCCAGGCCATCTGGAAACGAAGCCGACGTGGAGTTGAGCAGCAGCCTCGGCGTGCCCACCCCGTTGCAGGCCAGCACCACGACTTCCGCCTCCTGCCAATGCTCGACGCCATTGGCGTCGAAGTAAATGACCCCGGTCGCCATGCCGTCCTTGCCGACCGTGATTTCACGTACGCGGCAACGGGTGCGCAGCTCCACGCCAGCACGTTGCGCAAGCGGCCAATAGGTAATATCAGTGCTCGCCTTTGCGCCCTGAGTGCATCCGCTGCAGCAGGCGCCGAGGTTGATGCATTTGTCACGGCCTTCGTAGGCTTGCGTGTTGATCGCGCAATCGGACGGCCACCAGTGCCAGCCCAGTGAGTTGAAGGCTTGCGCCATGCGCGCTCCGGATTTTCCCAGGGGCACCGGCGGCATCTGCGGTTGCTTGGGCGGATAGGCCGTGTCGCCGGTCAGTCCCGCAACACCGGTGATCCGGTCGTTCTCGTTGTAGTAAGGCTCAAGTGTGGCGTAGTCGATCGGCCAGTCATCACCGACACCGTCGAGCGTCCGCGTCTTGAAATCCGCGGGATGCAGGCGAGGGAAGTGCCCCGCATACAGGATCGTTCCGCCGCCGACTCCATTGAAATTGGCCACCCGGATGGCCGACTCCGAGACGTTGATCGGATAGTCGGTGACACGGGCGCGAACGTTCGGATCGATGTGAAAATCCTCGCGCGACTCCCAGTCCAGTCCGTTGCTCGGGTATTCGCCCTGGCTGATCCACCCTCCCTGCTCGAGACACACGATACGCATTCGGGTGTCGGCCAGGCTCCATGCGAACGCGGCACCCGACGCGCCGGCGCCGACGATCAATACGTCGACCTTATCGGACGGCATGATGATGACGTGCCCGTTACTTGACGAAGTCGGAGAGCTTCGCGCGCCGGCGTTCGAGTTCCTGCTCTTTGAGCTCGATGCCGATGCCCGGACGATCGGAGACGACCAGGTCGCCCTTGTCCCAGGTGAAGGGCTCCTTGACGATTTCGTTGAAGAAACCGCCTGACTTGTAGATGCTCTCCTGAATCAGGAAATTCGGTATGCAGGCGTCGATCTGCATGGCCGCCGCGGTGATGACCGGGCCGCCCCAGACATGCGGGGCCATCGTGATGTAGCGTGCCTCGGCGAGAGCAGAGATCTTTTTGCAGGCAGAAATTCCGCCGCAGCTGCCGAGATCGGGTTGTGCAATGGCGCAGGCGTCATGGTCGAAGAGGTTCTGAAACTCGAATAGCGTCACCAGGCGCTCGCCCGTGGCAATGGGAATGTTCGTGCTGCGTGCCACCTTGCCCATTTCGCGGTAATTCTCGGGCGGGCAAGGCTCTTCCAGCCACAGGGGCCGGAACTTCTCGACAACGGATGCGAGCCGACGGGCCGATGAAGGCGTGATCTGTCCGTGCGTGCCGATGAGAATATCCGCCCGATTGCCGACCGCCTCGCGCACCGCACCGACGGCGCGTTCGGCGTGGTCCAGTTCGGCGAGAGAGAGCTCCCAGGGCGGAAGCGGCATCTGCTTGAATTTCCACTGCACCAGCGGATCGAACTTGACGCCGGTGAACCCTTCGTCCGCCAGCGCCCCCGCCAGTTCACCCAGTCTCTTCGGATCAGTGGTCCAGCAATTCAGGCTCTCCTGCAGGTTCTTGCGCCTCGTGTGGTCATAGACGTACGTATAGGTGCGAATGCGTTCCCGGTACTTGCCGCCCAGCAGATTGTAGACGGGGGTATCGTAGTACTTGCCACAGATGTCCCAAAGCGCGATGTCGAACGCGCTGACCACGCCGAGCATGACGTAGTCGGGATGCTGCGCGGTGAGCTGCGAATACAGGCGATGATAGAGGGCCTCGCGATTGAGCGGGTTCTCACCGCGCAGATACGTATCGAAGGCGCCGCGGACGATCTTCTCGTAGCCTTCCTCGATGCCCGCCAGGCTGAAGAGCACCGCGGTCTCGCCCCAACCCTCGATTCCCTGGTCCGTCTCGAGCTTGACGAAATACCAGAGCAATCCGCCGTGATGCGGCGGATCGGTGGCTATCACAAACGACTTGACGTTCGTCAGCCGGATGGGTGGTCTTTGTGATGAAGTTGCCATGGATTGACTCGTGCGACGCAGACTACCAGCGGTAGCGCAATTCGGCGCCATACAAGCGCGGGTAGGAGTAGTATGCCCACTTGATGGGCCCGTACTGCGGGCCATCCTGGCCCACGACCGTTGGCCGCAACGAATTGGTTACGTTCTTCACGTAGAAGAAAGCCTGGAAGCCGCCTTCCGACGGAGTGAATGAGGCATTCAGATCCGTGCGGTGATAGCCAGAGCCGCGGGACCCTTCGAGAAACAGCACCGAGAATTCCTGCGGCCCGACGTACGTGTGCGTCGCGTTGATGTTGAATATGCCGCCCCGCACATGGAAGTCCTGCGACAAGTTGGCGGCCACCTGTACCTTGGGCGACTGCGGAATCACGTGTCCGGTCGGATCGTAGGCGATGTCCGGCTTCTGCCAGTTGACGAGACAGCCCGATGAACCGTCCGGATTTGCTTGCGCATCGCTGCCGCAAAAGTCGACCAGCTTCGAGTTGGAGAATGCCGCGGTCAGGTCCAGCGAGGTCGTCGCTCGCATCTGCCAGAACGCCTCCAGTTCAAGGCCGTCCGCCCGTGCCTTGGCTGCGTTCTTCAACTCCGTGAAACTCTGCGATCCGCGCACCACGGTCACTTCTGTCTGCATGTCGCGGTAGTCATAGTGATAGATGGCGGCGTTTACTCGCAGGTGGTCAGTTAGGTCGGATTTCAGGCCCAGTTCGTAAGCCGTAAGTTTCTCCGGCTGTACTTCGCCCTCATCTTGTGGCGTGCCGGGTTGGTCTGCCAGGGCGCCCATCAGGAAGCCGCCCGACTTGGTTCCCTGCGACAGGCTGAGGTACCAAAGGGTGTGCTGGCGCGGCCGGAATTCGAGCGACAGCAAGCCAGTGGTTGAAGGCCAGCGCGCATGGTGGCTGGCGCGATTCAAGCCGCCTGTGATGCTGGCGGCAACGTATTTACCCGTTGCGGGATCGAGCAGGCTGTATAACGGGCCATTCGCTCCCAGCCACCAGGACTGCGGCATCCACCACCACTGCTGAAATTCGTTGCCAGTCTTCTTATCGACGCTGTAGCGCAAGCCGCCGACGAGTTTCAATCTATGGGTCAGGTCGTATTTCACCTGTCCGTAAGCGGCTACGGAATCAGCATCAACCGTTCCGCCCTGGTACCACCCGCGCGCTTCCGGGTTCGGCTGCGAAGTACCTGTCTCCCACCAATTCGTCTGCGTTCCATCCAGGTATGCGTTCTGGAGCCAGGCGTTGCCCGGGGTGCGCCAGTCCCAGCTCTCGTATTCCACTTCATGGTAGTAGTACAGACCTCCGACCCAACTCAGCGCCGAGCTTGAATTGGAAAGGAACTGAAGCTCATGGCTGTGGAAGTGCTTGCGCTTGGTCCAATCAACCGTTCCCGCAACGGGTACGGTCCAGGAGTTGCCCCATAGATCAACCGTGTCTACAGGGTGCGTTTGCGCGATGCCGTCGCCATCGTAATGCATGCTCCAGTCCCAGCGGCTGAACGCGCCGATGTACTTCGCCGTAAATGCATCACCGTTGTAGTCAAGGTGGATTTGACCTGTGGGCGAGCGGTTCCTGTGCGTCTGGTGCTCGTTCTGGCGAATCTCCCACGGATTTGCGATGGCTGGATTGACTTCCGTGTAGCCCCACCATGGGTGAATGACGAGACCTTCGAAGAAAACGTCGTTGCGCCACTGCTCGCGTAGCACGCGAAAATCGGGGGCCTGGTCGAAGTCGGAGTAAGTGCCCTTCAGCCAGAGCTGCAGTCTCTTGGTGATGTCCAACTCCAACTGACCAGAGACCTGGCGCTTGTGTTGAGTGGCCAGGTCATTGCCACCCCCAATATTCTTGATGTAGCCGTCGTGATCGTCCTTGCTGGCGTCGAGGCGAACGCGCAAGGCGTCGTTCAATGGACCTGACAACGAGACACCAAGCGTGTCTTGGTCGTAGTTGCCGAATCCGGCCCGCAGCTCACCGCTAAATTCCTTGGTCGGCCGCTTGGAGATGACATTCACAGCGCCTCCAACGGTGTTGCGGCCGTAGAGGGTGCCCTGGGGCCCGCGCAGCACTTCGATGCGATCGATTGTCAGCGAATTGCCAGCGATATCGGCGGTGCTCGTCGTGTACACGCCATCGACGTACACACCGACGCCTGGATCGGAACCCGGTGCATTCGTCATGCGTCCGATGCCGCGAATGATAATGCGATCATCAGGGTCATCGAGCGCCGTCATGCCCGGCGTGAAGTTCGCAACGTCCTGGACTCCTTGCAGACGAATGCGGTCTCGAAAGCCGGACGTGTAGGCGGACACGGCCATTGAAATGTTCTGCACCGATTCCTGGCGCTTCGTGGCTGTCACGACAACTTCCTCGAGAACGTTGTCCGCGGCAACTGCAGTGTCTGCAGCCTGCGTGGCAGACATGCCGCCTCCCAGAACCATGCTCGACAAGACGCAGACCAGAAATCTCCGGCTATGCTTGGCAGCCATCATGCTTTGTCCCCCTGACCCCCGGTTGATTAGTGGCTGCGAAACGATCTCGCAGCCGGTTGTGCAGGGATTCTAGGAAGTGCCTTTACTAGGTCAAGTATCTATGAGTAATATTGGTCTTACCAACGTACAGCAGAGTTGGATTCGTGGCCGAGGGCCAAGCGGGTCGGTGCCGCAAAAGTGCTTAATATAATGTACTGTCAGCAGATCCACGCTACCCAGGAACCCGGTGAGCCTTGTAGATAGCGTGCATATCTGGCTGACCAATTTGAGCAATAGACGCAGGAGGCACACGGAATGAGCGAGCGACTCTACCGCCAGGTCGCGGACGCCATTGCGGAAGGAATCTACTCCGGCAAGTACAAGGTTGGCACTCGCATGCCGACGGAACGCGACTTGGCCGAACAGTTTTCGCTCGGTCGACCCGTGATTCGCGAGGCGCTCATCGCGCTCGAACTGTTTGGCATGGTCTCGATTCGCCACGGTGCCGGCATCTACGTGCAACCATGGCAGAACCAGTCTCTGAAAGTGAATATCTTCGACCGCGGCGTAAATCCATTCGGCATCCTGGATGCCCGGTTGATCATCGAATGCGAAGTCTCCGCCGCTGCTGCGGTGATCATCAGCGACCGGGAACTGCTGGAATTGCAAGGAATCTTGCAGAGCATGAAGGACAGTTACCGGGACCTGGAGCGCTATGTGGTCCACGATCGGGAATTTCACACCGCCATCGCGCGGGCCGGACGCAACTCTGTCCTGATCAGCGTGGTCGACTGCCTGTGGGCGTTGCACACAACCGGGCGACACTGGCGCGAGTTGTCGTCGTACATGCCAAGGGAAAAACTCCACGGCGAGCGCCTCGACGAGCACCTTGCTATCTACAACGCGCTTGAACGGCGGGATCCGGAAGGCGTTCGCGCTGCAATGGAAACACATCTCAAGCGAGCGAAAGCGACTGTTATGGAAGCGGCGGAGCGGATGCGTGCGGATCGCGAGCGTTCCATGACGGCCTGAAGTGGTCAGACCAAATTGGCCGCAGGCGGATTGTGTACGACATCGCTGGCTGATTAGGATTCTATTTCGCAATCATCCATCTTGGAGATTTGTCGCGAACGCGCTGCACCACGAACGCATGCGCCTGCTTGTGGTGCGTGGAGACGCGCAACGGTTGGCGAACCGATTGCCTCAACCCGAATATCCGTTGCAGCTGCTCGAGCTGGAGTCTGATGGCTCAATCACGGCGAACGGTCGGAAAGTACCTGTAGGCGATGTGCATCCTCTTGCGGCCTGGTTGTCATTGGATGTGTTCGCGCGGGGCTTACTGGACAGTTTCGTGTCCTTGCTCGACGCGGCCGTCGGCCTTCGATGGCTGCACACGGTTCATGCCGGCCTCGATCTACCGATCTACGCCAAGCTGCTAGCCCGAGGCGTACGCGTCAGCCACTCGCACGCGCAGGCGCCGGCGATTGCCGAATTCGTGTTGGGGCAGGTGCTGGCAGTCTTCCAGCAGCACGAGCGGATTCGCAAGGCGCAACGTGAATGCCAGTGGGCGACCCACCCCTTTCGTGAACTCGCTTCAAGCCGTTGGCTCATCGTGGGCCTGGGAAACGCGGGACTCGCGATCGCGGGTCGTGCGCGTGCGCTCGGTGCAACGGTGTCGGGCATCACGCGCAGGGATCTTTGCGATCCACTGTTCGACAAGATCTCCAGGCCCGATCAGTTGCTCGCCGAGTTGCCACGCGCCGATGTGATCGTATTGGCTTGCCCACTGACCAGCGCTACGCAGGATCTTGTCGGCAGCTCGTTCCTTGCGGCCATGAAGGATGACTCCATCCTCGTCAACATTGCGCGCGGTGGATTGGTGGATGAGTGGGCGCTGATCGAGTCACTTGATATCGGGCGGCCCGCATACGCCATCCTGGACGTGACGCGCGCGGAACCTTTGCCCCTGGAGCATCCGTTCTGGAAACACGAGCGCGTGCTGCTGACCGCCCACAGCGCATTTGCTGGCAGCGGCACCGGCGCGCGGAATGATGAACTGTTCATCGCGAACCTGCGCCGATATCTGGAAGGCGAGCCGCTTCTGCATGAAGTGACCGTGATCTGAGTGGGCAGCGGAGGAGAGCGCGATGGTCGATAGAAATTCGGAACGTTGGAAATCCAGGCTGCCCAATGCACTGCCACCCATCAGCAACTCAGACCAGCAGGCGCAGTCCCATTTGCGCGAATACGGCCTTGCATTTCTACCGGATGCAGTGGATCAGAGCGTCGTCAGGGAAGCGCGCGCCCGGCTCCTCGATCAGGCAGCCGCTGAGCGACGCGCAGGGATTGCCGTGCTTGAAGGCCACGGCCGGCAATCGCCCGCTGAGTACGGTAAGTCTGGACCGAACCAGCGCGTATGGGGGCTTATCAACAAGGGCGAGGTGTTCCGGCGCATTGCGGCTCACGCTCGCGTTCTGAGCCTCATCAGCGAAGAATTCACTCGGGACTACACCGGGCCTGATGTCCCAGTAGAGACAAGCGACGTGCTGCTTTCCTCGTCAACTGGAAATATTGTCGGCAAGGGCAGTCTTCCCGGCCGCCGGCATTTCGATCAGCGCAACGCGCCATTCAAGACGCCTTATGCCATGACTTTCAATGCCGTTTGGATGCTGACCGATTTCACCGCAGAAAACGGTGCGACGCTGGTGGCGCCAGGCAGTCATCTGGCGACGGATCCCGATGCCGCTTATGCGAGCGCCGTCGTTCCCGCCGTCGCGCCGGCTGGCACGGTCATGCTCATGGACGGCAGGCTCTTGCACGCCACGGGTTCCAGTCAGTGCGACGAACCTCGCGTCGGTGTCCTGAATTACTATTGCCGCCCGTTCATGCGGGCACAGGAAAACTACTGCCTCTCGCTGCGACCTGAGGCGTATGCCGCCTGCTCCGACGAACTGAAAGCGTTGCTCGGATTCAAGGCCTGGAACACATTTGGTGGTGTCGATGGCCGTCACCATGGATTGTTGCCGGGCATGCGGCCGTCATCCCTAGGAGAATTGAGTGCGAACGAGAAACCTGCACCTCCATAGATCTTCGGCAGCACAATTGGACTCGTCCGGGACTTTCGCGTGACTCAGTGATGCTCTGTTGTGCTCAGTAGGGCAATCTGCAACGTACGCCCTGCGACAAGTTATTGAATTGGCTAACGCAAAAAACGACTTTGCCTGGAAGTGACCGCGGATGGCGCTGTACGAATCGAGGTGGACGTCTGGGTGGCCTCCAGTCATCTGGCAGACCTGATGGTGCGCAAGCTATCGCAGTTGACTTGCGTTCGAGAGACGCAAGCGCACTTCATCACCGAATCACTCTAGCGCCCGATGCCCCAGATCGTCGTGATGCCCGCTGTGACCAGCAACGCCCCAGCAAATAAACATTGTTCCGTGCGCAGCGCACGCAGGAAGCGGCGGAGCGCCGTGGCCTGTTGCGAGCGCAGTTGCGGGACCAGCGCATGGCGATTCAGCGCGGCGAGCGCCAGGAGCGCGGCGTAGAGGCACACCTTGGCTGCCAGGCCCCGACCGTAGGGCTCGCGCAGGGCGGCCAATCCGGGGAGCAGTGCGGCTGCAATCGATACGCCAACGACGGCGATCAATGGCACGAGCCAGATGGCCGCTGTAGAAAATTCACTGGCGCGCGTCGCGATGGTGCGTTCATCCAGCGTGCGTGTCGCCCTGACGAGCACCGCGAGGCCGCCGAGCCAGAACGCCAACAGTGCCAGATGAACCGGCACGAGCGCGCGGATCATCCAGGGAACGCCGGATTCGGTCGTGTGCCCGGTCAGCGCGAAGCCGCCGAGGACGAGTACGCAGGCCAACGTCGGTCGCACGCGGGCGATGCCGAGCGCCACGTCACGGTTGAGCGTCATCAGCAAGAGGCCCGCGGTCGTGACCAGTAACGATGCGCCGGCCGCCGAATGCCATGCCAGCCGCTCGACGTGACCGTCCAGAATGCCCGACCATTCGCCGGCGAGGCGCGCCGCGTCCAGGAAGCGGTGCGCCAGCACGAGTCCCGCAGCGGCCAGGGCGAAGTAGCGGACGACGTTTCCGAAATGGCCTCGCTCCTCCGCGCTGAGCGTTCGCGCCCAGGCCGGGGCCATGGCCAGGCCCACGGCCTGCAGGCAGGCGTAGTAGGCCGCTGCGCGCAGCAGGAGCGATGCGAGATCGAAGCTCTCCACGGCGCCGTCAATGTTGCGCGCTGTCACCCACCGTGAACGAGATCTGTCCGGTCATGACGTGGCCATCGGCGCTGGCGGCCCGCCAGCTCAGCCGATAGCGCCCAGGAGCCAGCGCAGGCAGCTTGAAATGGACTTCCGCATGCGTCCCCTCAGGCGGGTTCAACGCAGACTTCGTGCCTTCCGATGATTCGACCTTCGCGGTGGCGATCGTCACGGGCTCGGCGAAAACCAGCACGGCCTCCGGCGGCGAGCTGGCAACGTCTGCGCCATCGACGGGCACCGAGCGCACCAGATGCGTGTGGGCCAAGGTCGCGGCAGACCAGGACAGGCTCAGCAGTGCGAAAGTGCAAACGAGGGTTTTCATGGCAGGTGGACTCCTGTGTTGGGAACGCTGGATTGCCGGGCAGATTTGCCGGCTTGCCGGGCCGCGTGCCTTGCTGGCCACGGGTCGGAGAAGCGGGCATCGGTCAGGAAATGCGTGTCGGTCAGCGATGTCAGGAAAGCGACCAGGTCGTCGAGCTCGGCGGGCGAGATGTCGAATCCCTCGATGAACTGATCGCGCAGCGGACTGGCCGCCGCGCCCGAATGCACGGCGAAGCCCTTGACCGCATAGTGGTTGCGGATCACGTCTCGTAGCGTGCTGATCGATCCGTCATGCATGTACGGGCCGCTCACGGCGACATTCCTGAGCGTTGGCGTGCGGAACTTGCCTTCGTCGTCCGGGTCTCCGGTCACCTCGCGTATGCCAGGGTTGTCCGGCGGATAGGCGCCGTTGCCATCGAGGTTGTACAGGCCGGTGTTGTGGAATCCGACCTCCGGGAATTTCAGTCGCGCGTGCTGCACGTTGTCCGTGAAGTTGAAGCCATTGTGGCAGTGCGAGCACTCGAGTCGCTCCCCGAAGAAGAGCTCCTCGCCGCGCTTCGCGCCCGCTGAAATCGCGTGCTCGTCGCCGCCGTGCTTGTGGCGGTCGTAGGGCGACTCGAACGACAACAGCGTGCGCTCGAAGCAGGCCAGCGCTTTCGAGAGGCTGCCCAGGTCGATCGCTCCATCGGTCTCGGGAAACGCGGCCTGGAAGAGCTGTCGATAGGTCGCATCGGCCTTCAACCGATCGAACAGCTCCTGCTCGCGACCGGCCATGCCGAGTTCGAGCGGATGTTCGCCGAACAGCGGCACCAGCAGCTGCATTTCCAACCGGCGCAGGTTCGGGTTGGCCCAGGTCAGGACGGGCAGGTAGGCGACGTTGGCCAGCATCATCGCATTGCGCACGCCCAGCGAGCCGTCGACCCCGGGCGATCGCGCGCGGCCGTCGGTGAATGCCTTCGACTGCACATGGCAACTGGCGCAGGCGAGCGTGCCGTTGGACGACAGGCGCTTGTCATAGAAGAGATGGCGCCCCAGCTCCACCTTGGCTGCCGACATCGGATTGTCCTCCGGCACGATGGGTTCGGGCACCCAGGCCGGCAGTTGCCACGTGAAATCGGCGCGCGCCGCGGCGCCGAGCAGCGATGCCCCGGCGACCAGCACGACGAGCATCCGCGCGCGGATCATGGGCGGTCGATTGTCCTGGTGCGGAACACCTGCTGTTCGCCGGATCCGAGGCCGAGGGCTTCGAACACCGGCTTGCAGTCCGGATCGTTCGGCTCCGACATGCAGCCGGGCGCCGTGTTCGGCGTGTTCGTGTCGACGTTGGCATCGTGCAGGAGTGCTGCAACATCGAAGACCACGACGTCTCTTGCAATGTCGAATGCCGGCAGGCTGACGGCCACCCGGTTCGGCGCCTTGCATGCAGCGGGAGGTTGCGTCTTCGAGCCCGGCGCGCAGCCGGTGCTGCCGATGTGGATGGGGAAGCCGACCGCGCGCTCGCGCTCGGACTTGCGCGCGTGCGCATCGAGGCTCTTGTCCGGCTGCCCGGCCGTCGACATGTCGAGCTTCAGGAACTTGTAGCCGGCGTTCCAGATCCAGAACAGGGCGGTGAGATTGAGCGGCGAGGGGGCAACGGTGGCATCTCCATGGTTGAGGGCGAACGGGACGCCCAGCGTGAAGGCGAGTCCGCGGTACTCGCCCGCGGGTACCGTGCCGCGAATGCTGCGGTTCATCGCCGTGGTGCCGTTCCGGCAGGGGCCCGATCCGTCCTCGAAATCGAGCAGGGCGACGTCACGGTATTGCCACATCTGGTCCTGGTCCAGCGCAACCGGCACGGCCGTGCCGTCGGCGCGCAGCAGCGAGACGCCCGACACGAAGTAGCGCAGGTCGGTTGGCGTGATCGTCGAGTGAGTGACGCCGATGTCCGCATAGCTGTGTCCGCACGCGAGCGCGTCGGCGCCGACCGCGGCGTCGAAGCGGATCTCGACAGATTGCGATGGCGCGGCCACGACCGGCTCGCCGAGCGGCAGCAGCGCGCACAACATCAACAGCGTTGTTTTCGCCAGGCTCGCGGCGCGGGGCGCGTTCACAGTTCCACCCTGATCGTGCCTGTCAGCGTGCGCGGCGCGCCCGGCTGGATCCAGTCGGGAGAGAACTGGTGTTCCGAGATGAAGTAACGCTTGTCGAGCCCGTCGCGCACGTATTGCGCGGTCACCGTGACTTCTTCGAGGTCCGCAGCAGGGATTTCCGGCTCGCGCGACATCGACGAGCGCGACTGAACATGCAATCAACAACGAATGCTTTCTCACTGAAATCTCCCAGTAAATCTTGGAATGCGACGGAAGGCGCAGGCGAGGAGAGGCCTCGTCGGCCGCCGCGCTGAAAATCCGATCGTGCGGTTTTAGGCGAGCCCGGGCGGCCCGCGGGGGAGTCGCGTCGGCACGATCGTGCCGCGGGGAACCAAGGGCGGTTCCGGGAGCTGTACCGCCACGGATTCAACCAGTGTAGAGACTGTGTTGACCGCTCCGTGGCCGCTGGCCATCGTCGTCGCGGCAGCCGCGAACGGACAGAGGCTGGAGCCCTCATGGCCCGAGTGCTGCGCCATGTGCATGCCGGGCATATCCATGCCGGGCATGTCGTCGTGCATCGTTTGAGCGTTGGCGGCGGAGGTGATCGGCGCGTAGCCGGAACAGATCATCAAGCCACCCGGGCCCGGCATGAAGCCGGCGGGAATCATCGCGCGCGCGAGGAAGGCGATCAGCAGGATGGCCTGCAGCCAGCGGTTCCGGAGCAACGCTCGCGCCTGATCGTTCACGATGAAGTCATTCTAGACTAGCGGCAAGACCGGGGCATGGGGCAAACACCTTATTAAGGATGCGCGGAGAAAAAAGCCGAACACATTGCGAAGGATACGGGATTGGCGGCGCCCGCCTGCCGCGAGGCGGAATGCAGGAAGCACGAGCAGACGCGGTGTGCAAGGATTGTACGCCAGCGCCGGAAGTCACTCGCCGAGGACGCCGAACTCCACCGGCACCTTGACGTAGAAGATGTCCAGCTTCTCTGCTTTCAGCCGCTCGAACAGCCGCTCGGCCTCGGTGCTCGTCACGATGGTCACCACTTCGACCGGCTGATCGGCGAGTTCGAAGAAATGCGCCGCGTGCAGCTTGCCCGAGCGGCCGACGCCTTCTGCAGCGGACTGCAGCGTGGCGCCGTGCAAGCCCAATTCCCGGGTCAGGCCGATGAGCCACTCGCCCAACGGTTTGCCGCGTACGCGGCGGTTCTGTTGCGTGAAAAACGTGATCTGGAATCCATTCATGGCTTGTCTCCCTAAGCGCGCATCGCAATCCAGCGCACGGATGCGATGCCCAGCAGCGTCAAGGCCAGCGAGCCCCCGACGTGCAATCCGATTGCGCCCGCCATGGTGGCAAAGCGCGATTGCTGGGCGAGCGCCGCGATCTCGGCCGAGAACGTCGAGAACGTCGTCAGGCCACCGCAGAAGCCGGTGACAATCAGCAGCCGCCACTCCGGCGCGATGAGCGGCCACTGCGCAAATATGCCCACGGCGCAACCGATCACGTAGGCTCCGATCAGGTTGGCCGCCAGCGTGCCGGGTGGAATGGGGGGAAACACCGAGTTCAACAACAGGCCGAGCGCCCAGCGTACCCAGGCGCCCAATGCGGCGCCCATGCCGACCGCAAGTAGTCCCAATCCGCTCATAGGTCACGGCTCCCGTTTCGATTGAGGCTTGGAGCAGCGAGCGCAGGATCTCAACAAACACCTACTACCCTTTTGATCCAAGGTTCAGTAGGCATCATCAGCCCGCATGGCGGGCGGTTCCAGGAGGTATGCCATCTCCTCTGGAATTGGAGTGTAGCAAAGATGATGCGGAGCGATGTGCCGGATCGCTCAGTTCCCGCGGGCGCGATTCATCGCTGGACCGAGAAGGGCCGGCCCTTGCCAGGGACCGGCCGCTCTCCCATTCAGTGCCGATCAGAGCGATGCGGCGTGCACGACGAAGCGCACGGAACGGCCCGGCATGACCACCAAGTCCTTGTTGAACGCCGTCGCGTAGCGCTGGGTATCGTCGGTGAGGTTCTGCCCGACGATCGAGAACTCGATGCCCGGATGCGCCGTGAACGGCCGCCAGCTGACGTGCGCGCTCAGGTCGTTGTATCCGGCTGTCGCCGTGTCGAACACGCCGAAGTCGTTCTGCGAGGCGTAATGGATCAGCGTGAAGCCGGCGTCGGCGCGGCTGCTCTTCCAGTCGAGCCCGCCACCGAATCGGTACGGAGGAATGCGCGGCACGTTGTTGCCATCGTCGAGCGTGGCGCGCGTGTAGTCACCCAGCACATTCAACGACAGCGCGCCGCCCGGCCCGTTGGCGAGGTCGAAGCTGGCTTGCGCCTCAGCGCCACGGAAATGCGCACCCTGCTGCCGATAGAAGACTTCGCGCAGCTCGTTGGCATCGCCGACGACGCAGTTACCGTCGTCGTCGCAGGTGCGTCCGGTCAGGTCGCCGTAGATGTAGTTGTTGAACCAGGTGCTGTAGAGGCTTCCCTCGAGATGGAACGGACCCTGCTTCACGCGCAGGCTCGCCTCGAGGCTGTTGGCGCGCTCCATCTTGAGATTCGGGTCGCCGGTCTCGAAGGTCTGCGGTCCGTCGTGTCCGCCACGCGCGAACAACTCGGTGAGCGCGGGCACACGGCCCGTGCTCGCTGCGGTGAGTCCGAGCTTCACGCTGGGGCTGGCCGTGTAGAGCATGCCGATCGCGCCGCTGACCGGCGTATAACTGTTTGAGGTATACAGGTCCGAGGCCGGCGTGCCGGTGATGTGTTGGTTCTCGACGCGGCCGCTGGCTTCAATGTGCAGCTGCGGAGCCGGGGTGATCTCGGCGAACACGTAAGCCGCGATGCTGCCCGACGTGGCGGGCGACAGGTATGAGCTGTCCGCGCCGATCGCCGAGAAATCGCGATGCTGGTATTCGGCCCCGAGCGCCAGGTTGCTGAGCCAGCCGTGCGGATTGAACAGCAGTTCGCCGTGCACGTCGGATTCCCGGTTCTTGAACGTGGTATTGACCGAGCCATCCGGATTTCTCTCCTGGTGCTGGTAGTCGGCATAGCTGCCGTCGATGTTCAGCGAATCGAGCGTACCGTCGAGCTTGAACACATCGCGTGTCAGGAACTTGGTCTGCTGCATGTCGATGTAGGTCGTGTCGCTGGGGATCCCGTACTGCGTGTCGTAATGAGTCACCGCGGCGCCCAGGTGGCTGTCGCCATTGCCGAGGAAATACGAACCGCCAACCGATCCACCCCAGCCGTGCACGAAGGAATTCACCTGCGTGCCGAGCGGCGTGTCGTAGTCGCCGGTGTGCCGATCGAAGCCGTCGGCGTGCAGCGCGAGGTTGCCCGCGCGGCCATCGACCATGGCCGCGCCTTCGCCGGCGTGGTTGACCGTGCCGTAGCTGCCATTCACCTCGGCGCGCCAGGGTTGCGCCGGCAGGCTCATCGGCACGCGATCGTTGAGCGTGTTGATGACGCCACCGATCGCCTGGCTGCCATAGCGCAAGGCCGCCGCGCCGCGCACCACTTCGATGCTCTGCGCCGACATCGGGTCGATCGGCGTGCCGTGATCGGGGCCGATATCGGATACGTCGGAGATGCTGGTGCCGTCTTCGAGCAACCGCACGCGGTTGGCATCCATGCCGCGGATGATCGGGCGCGAGGCTCCTTCGGCGAAGCCGGAGGCGGCGATGCCCGGCACATCCTTGAGCGCGCCGGCGATGCTCGCGCCGCCGGCCGCGCGGATCTGTTCCACGTCGACCTTTGCCGGAATCGACGGCGTTTCATCCAGCGTGTGGCGGAACGGCGTGGCCGTGATCACGATTTCCTCGATGGAACTGTTGGCGGTCGTAGCGGTTGCGTCGGCCGCAAGGGCGGACACGGACCACGTAAGCAGGCCGCACGTCGCAATGACGGCGGCCACGGAAGCCGATGACTTAACCATGAATCTCTCCAGATTGAACTGCGAATGACCCGGGGACGCGATGCGATCGCGGTCCCGGGCGCTCTAGTCAGATCAGATCAGGAAGAGTGGAGGTGCGCGGGAGCGGTAAGCGAGCCGTGGAGTCGCCGGGAGCCGTGCAGCGGCAACCGTGACGGGCTGCTGTAGATCAACGTCGAGGCGATGCAGGTCGGGCTGCGCGCTGACTGGCGCCGCACCCGCCTGCGCGAGCGACAGGCATTCGGGGCAGGTCTGCGGCTTCGGCGCACCCAGGGTCTTGGCGACGCGGGCCGCGTCGTTCAAGTGGCTGATTTCGTGGACGACGCCCTGGACCTGCGCGAACCAGAAAACAGCAAGCAGTGCGCCGAGTTGCCATCGGCGGGTGGAAAGCACTGCGGTTCGCGCGGGGAACATCACGGAATTAGCCTAACATACGGTCGATGTCCTGGCGAAGTGCGACGGGAGCGGGGGCTGTTCATCTTCAGTGTAGGGACGAGCGTTGATCGCTACAGTCCCTGCAACCGACCGATCGTGTCGGGGAATCGCTGCAAAAGCCGGATCAGCAACGCGGCCTGGGCATTGGGTTTGGCGCGCCCCTGTTCCCAGTTCTCGAGTGTGCGCGCGTTGGTGCGAAGATAATGTGCGAACAGCCCGCGCGAGAGGTTCATCGACTCACGCATCTTTGCGAGTTCCCTCGGCTTTATGATCGGTGCCGCCTTGAACGGCAGGGCGTGCGTCTTGAGGGTGCGCTGACCCGTGCGCTCTCCCGCAAGGGCATCAAACCCCTCCACAAGATCGGCAAACACGTCTCGCTTCCTGCTCATGGTGTCTTCCTCGCCTTCAGCTCTGCTTTCAAGCGATCCTTTAGGGCAGCCTTCTGACCGGGTGTCAGGTCGCTTTGTCTGAAACTGCCCGTCGTCCAGGTATTCGGCGCGATGGCGTTCAAAGGCCGGCAGCTCGATGAACATGGCCTTCATGGCCGCATGCTATACGCAAGGTGCGTATAGCACAATTTTTGAAAAATGACACGGTCGGGGAAGCGAGACGCGCCAAAGGGCGCTCGTGAGTTTCTCGTGACTCTGTGGTGCTCAGTAGTGCTTCGTAGGGCTATCGTGCAACGGACGCCCCGTGGTCAACTACTGATTAAACGGAAGAAAATAGCAAAAAAGTTGCGCTCATAATGCCGAGGTCGTGGGTTCGAGTCCCACCCTAGCCACCAATCGAATCAAGAGATTGGCGCCTGGAGTGCCAACAGCCGGATCCACCGTAAGCGCGACGTCAGCGCAAATCCACCTGGTGCTTGCCCTACGCACTCAAGAGAGACTGTCTTGTAGCACCCGGATCGAAACGGGCATCACGTGCGCGCCCACTCCGCGGCGAGCGCTCGAACCGGTCGAAACCCATGTGCGCGGGCGGAGCTCAGCGCTTTCCCGAAGATGCGATGTGCCCGCGGATCCAGGCCGCAAGCGCGGCTTCATGCAGTGTGCCGGCTGCCAGACTCAACATGACTCGGATGGCGTCCACCTGGTCGGCGCGCAGGCGCTTGCCGTTGATGGCGAGGAAGACACCCACGGCAAGAAAGGCGGTGCGCTTGTTGCCATCAACGAAAGCATGATTCTTAGCCAAGCCGAGTGCGTATGCAGCGGCAAGATCGGCAAGGTCCACGGACTTGTCGTGGCGCCACCGATTGGCTGCGCGTCCAAGCGCTGAATCCAACAGCCCCTCATCGTGCAGCCCGGTAGCACCGCCGAACGTGGCGATGCATTCACTGTGCAGTAGCAGGAAGGCGCGCTTGTCAATCCACTTCGGCTGGCGCTTCACTTCGCCAAGACCTTGAAGGCCTCCCGATTTTCCTTCATGAACGCACGACCGGCCTCTACCTGCTCGGCCACGGCCGGATCATAGGGCGTCAATATGTACCCTTCCGGGGTCTCGATGGCATGCAGTTTGTCGCCCCGGGCAACCTTCATGCGGTTGAGCATTTCCTTGGGGATGACAAGCCCGGTTGATGTACCGACAGCAGTCAGTTTGAGCGTGGTCATGGGCGGCTCCCGGAATATATGTATAAATATAATGATGCCTATCCGGGGCCGGATCAACTTGCCGATTTTGAGAGTGTGAATTCGTGCGTGACGCTCACGTGACTCAGTGGTGCTCAGTCGTACTCCGTACGGCTGGTCCGCAACGGCCATCCCACGTAGGCCGTTGACTAACAAATTACGGCTTCGAAGGAGCTGCGTTCATAATGCCGAGGTCGTGCGTTCGAGTCGCACCCCAGCCACTACTTCAGGATTGCGGCGGATGCCTCGACGGTCCACCCGCCATCAAGCGCTCGTTGATGCGCCGCTCGACGTTTTTGCATTGACAGGTGAAAAGAGCCATGGCTACTATAAAACAAATGGTTGTTCGTTTTCTAGCAGACCCCACCAGTAGCGCGCGAGCCATTCCCTGCCCCGGGCGTCCAGGCGGGAATTAGATGGATACGCCAGGCCGCACTGATCCTGAAGACAAGTGGTACGAGGATTACACCCTCGGAGAGCTGCTGGTGACCCGTGGGCGAACGATCGACACGGGTGACCTGACTGCATTCGCGGGCCTGACCGGCGATCACTACCCGTTGCACACCGATGAGCAGTACGCAAAGACCACGCGCTTCGGCACCCGCATTGCCCATGGACCATTGACCTTTTCCATCGCCGTCGGCCTGGTGGGATTGAGCAACTTCTATGGCAACTCGATCGTTGCCCTGGTCGAGATCATCAGCCTGCGGGCGCTCAAGCCGGTCATTCCGGGCGATACCGTGCACGTCAGGGCCGAAGTGGTCGGGCTCGAGGCCGGCGTGAATCCGAAGTACGGGCAATTGACCGTCAACTACTCAGTGCGCAACCAACGCGACGAAGAAGTGATGGCGTTCCGGCAAGTGATGTTGGCGCGCCGGCGCACGGTTCGCGCGCAGTGAGGCACGCATGAGTGATTCCTGGCCACTGACCACGAAACGCGGGGCCGCTGAGGACCCTGTATTTGTGGGCGTTGGTGAATTGCCTTCAGGCAGGTATCCCGACCGCAGTTTCATTGGCGATCTCACGCAGGTTGGATTGCGCGCGCTGCGGGCGGCACAGATGTCGCCGCGTGATGTCGACACGATCCTGCTGATCCCCAACCTGCACTCAATCAATGACCAGGCCGACCTCGTGTTCTCTCGCCTGGTGGAAGAGTTGGGCGTGGCGGGTCACGCCAAGTCGAGTTTCATGGTGCACTCCGGCGGTTCCACCAGCGACAACGCGGTGCGCACGGCCGCGGGCCTGATTGCCAGCGGCCACGCGCGCACCGTGCTGGTCCTGCAGTGCGAGCGCTGGGGTTCGGCCAATCTGGCCGAGATGGTGACCATGCTCAGCAAGAACGGCATTCCCAGCGAGTGGGAGCTGCCGACCGGCCTGCAGTTCAATGCAATCGGTGCACTCATCACGCAGCGCTACATGCATGCGAGTCGCTCGAGCGCGGCCGACATGGCGGCAGTGTGCGTGACGCTGCGCAACTGGGCGCAGCTTAATCCCAATGCCATGTATCGTGGCAAGACGCTCAGCGTCGAGCAGGTGCTGGCCTCGCGCATGGTGGCCGACCCATTGCACGCCATGGAGTGCCCGATGCTGGCGGACGGCGCGGTCGCCTTTGTCATGACCAGCGCTGGCAATGCCGAGCGACACGGCATACGCGCGAGCGTGCGCGTGGCCGGTTCCGGCGGTTGCGTCAGTCACTACAGCATTGGACAGGAGCCCGATCTTGCAGTGCTGGGCTGGCCCACCGCCGCCAAGCGTGCCTACGAACAGTCCGGCTGGGGTCCGCGCGACGCGCAATTCGCCGAAGTCTACGATTCCTACGCGGCCGTGACCTCGATCGCGCTCGAAGGCCTGGGGTTGGCTCCGCGCGGCGAGGGTGCGCGCTGGTTCGCCAGGCATTGTGGGCCAGGCGGGGATTTTCCATGCAACACCAATGGTGGCCTGCTCTCGGCGGGACACACCGGCGTGGGTGGCGGCACGGCGTTGCTGGTCGAGGGTGTGCGCCAGCTGCTTTGGCAGGCGGGCAGCGAGCGCCAGATCAGCAACGCCCAGCGTTGCATCGTTGCCGGCACGGGCGGCAGCTACATGGATGCGCAAGTGCTGCTGCTGGAGCGCGTCACGGCGGGAGGGCCAACATGATCCCAAAGCTGGTCACGGAATTTCGCGAGCACCTGAAGGCTGGCTCCCTGGCGGCACAAAAGTGCCTGGATTGCGGCAAACTCAATCTATATCCCCGTTATGCGTGCCCGTATTGTCAGAGTGAGCAGCTTGCCTGGCAGCAGGTGTCGGGGCGCGGCACCTTGCACAGCTATTCGGTGCTGCGCATGGGAGCACCCGAGGGGTTCGAAAGCGACCTGCCCTACGCCTTGGGCGTCGTGAAGCTGGAAGAGGGCGTGCAGCTGCTGTGTCGCTTGCTGCCTGAAGCCGATGGCAATTGGTCCGGCTATGCCTGCGACCAACCAGTCGAGCTCGCAACGCCGCCGACCAACCAGCCGGTTTACCGACCCTGTGCCTGGTTCCGACGCCGCACCTGAAGCCGCGAGCGCATTTCGGAACACATGAACGCCTTTGCCTTCCTTGCCAACAGTGCACGCCGCTTTCCGGAGCACGCGGCACTGGTGCATGGCCAAGAGTCGATCAACTACCGTGATTTTCACGAGCGCGCACTGACGCTGGGCGGCAATCTGCTCGCGCGCGGCCTGCGCCAGGGCGATCGCGTGGCCTTCTGCCTCGCCAACAGTCCGCGCATCCTCGAGATCATTTACGGTTGCTTTGCCGCCGGGCTGGTCGTGGTGCCGGTCAACGCCCGCTTGCACCCGCGTGAGATGGCCTACATCGTCAGCAATTCAGGATCGCGGGTTTTCATCCACGGTCCCGAAAGCCAGGATGGTGTGCTCGAAAGCATGGACGGCTTCAAGGGGCTGGACCTGCGCGTCTGCACCGCGCCCGTGGTCGGCGCCACCAGCTATGCGGAGCTGCTCGCGCCGGCACATCGCCTGGCGACGGCGGCGGACGTCGCAGCGACCGATCCATGTTGGCTCTTCTATACGTCCGGCACCACCGGGCGACCCAAGGGGGCGATCTGGACGCACCGCATGGTGCGCGTGGTCGTGATGAACTACCTGGCGGACGTCTACAACATCCAGCCGGGCGAAGTGGTGATTCATGCCGCGCCGATGTCGCATGGCAGCGGCATCGTGGCGCTGCCGGCGGTGGCGCGCGGCGCGACCAACCTGGCCATGGATACCAAGAGCTTCGAGCCGCGGGCGCTGTTTGCGACGATCGAGAGGACGAAGGCCTCCCACATCGCCTTCCTCGCGCCAACGCAGATCGTCAAGATGCTCGAGGATTTCAAGCCCGGCGAATTCGACCTCGCCAGCCTGAAAGCAATCTGCTACGGCGGTGCGCCGATCTACGTGGAGCATCTTCGTGCGGCTATACAGGCCTTCGGGCCGGTGTTCGCGCAGATCTTTGGCCAGGGCGAGGCCCCGATCACCATCACCGGGCTGCCGGCATCGGAGCACGCGCGGCTGTTGGCCAGCAACGATGCACGCATCGGCTCGGCCGGCACCATCCGCACGGACGTCGAAGCGCGCTGTGTAGACGAGCACGACAACGAGTTGCCGCCGGGTGCGGCGGGCGAAGTGGTCGTGCGCGGCGACATCGTCATGCCGGGCTACTGGAACGATCCGGTCGCCAGCGCCGAAACCCTGCGCAACGGCTGGCTGCACACCGGCGACATCGGCATGTTCGACGAGCGCGGCTACCTGTTCCTGCTCGATCGCGCCAAGGACATGATCATCACCGGTGGCAACAACGTCTATCCACGCGAGGTCGAGGAGATCATTGTCCAGCATCCGGCCGTGGCGACCGCCGTGGTGGTCGGAATTCCGCACGAGTATTGGGGCGAAGCCGTGCATGCCGTGGTGGTCCTGCAACCCGGCGCTGCCGCCACGGAAGCGGACATCATCCGGCATTGTGGACAGAGCCTCGCCGGCTACAAGAAGCCCAAGAGCGTCGAATTCGCGACTTCGTTGCCGGTGAGCGGCTACGGCAAGGTGCTGCGGCGCGAAGTGCGCGAGCGTTATTGGCAGGGGCACGCGTCCCGCATCGGTGGCGGCGGTGCGCAAGTGGCTCCCAAGACAGCAAAGGCCGGGAAGAATTCCACGTGAAACGCGCACTCATTGTCGGCACCGGCATGACACCCTTTGGCAACCACACGGGCGTCGGCGTGCGCCGCCTGGCGATCGCCGCACTGGATGAAGCGCTGGCCGACGCGGGTGTGCCGCCCGCGGATGTGGGTCGCATCTATTTCGGCAATGCGGCGGCCGGTGTCGTCTCGCAACAGGAGATGATCCGTGGCCAGGTGGCGCTGCGCCACCATGCGCTGGCCGCGGTGCCGCTGTACAACGTCGAGAATGCCTGCGCTTCCGGCGGCTCGGCGTTGACGCTGGCCTTCGAGGCTATCCGTGCCGGGGTCGCCGACGTTGTGATCGCCGTCGGCGCCGAGCAACTCAATCACGTCGATCGCTCGCGCGCCTTCAACGCGCTGCGCGGCTCCACCGATATCGACGAAATCGGCGAAGGCGTGCCCGGTGAGATCGCCGCCAATTCCGTGTTGATGAACTACTATGCCGCCGTTGCGCAGGACTACCTCGACCGTCACGGCGCTACCGTAGAAGATTTCGCGACCGTCGCGGTCAAGAATCGACGGCATGCTGCGCTCAATCCACTGGCGCACCTGCGCAAGCCGCAGACCGTGGCCGACGTGCTGAACAGCCGTATGATTGCCGCGCCGCTGACGCTGCCGATGTGTTCGCCGCTCACTGACGGCGCGGCAGCACTGGTGCTGTGTTCGGAAGACTACGCGCGGCGCCTGCCCGTGCCCGCGGTCGAGGTCGTCGCATCCCATCTGGCCGCGGCCACGGGTCAACCGGGCAGTCCGGTGCGTGATGCAGCCGCCACGGTCTATCGGCAATCGGGCCTCCGGGCAACGGATTTCGATCTCATCGAGTTGCACGATGCGGCGGCGCCCGCGGAGTTGCTGCAGTATGCAGAAATCGGCCTGTGCGCCGAGGGTCAGGGTCACATGCTCCTGCGCAGCGGCGCGACGGCGCTGGGCGGTTCGCTGCCGGTCAACGTCAGCGGTGGCCTGTTGAGTCGCGGACATCCGCTGGCCGCCACCGGGTGCGCGCAGATCGTCGAGCTTTGTACGCAGTTGCGGGGACGTGCCGGCGAGCGGCAGGTGGCGAATGCACGCGTCGCCCTGGCCATCAATGGCGGTGGTTGGCTCGATACTTCCTATGCCGTGACGGTGGCCACGATCGTGCGACAATACCCTGCATGATGGGCAGGACCGATCTCGAAACCATTTACTTCGAAGCGGTGGCCGATGGCGTCGTGCGCCTCACGCTCAATCGACCCGAGCACGGCAACGGCGTCGTGCCCGAGATGGCGCGCGATCTGCTGGCAGCATTCCAGCAGCTCGATCATGACCTGAGCACGCGGGTGCTGATCCTGACAGGTGCGGGTGCGCAGTTCTGCGCCGGCGCCGACCTCGGCGCATTCCAGCGCTATCTGGCCGAGCGCCAGGCGGCCGAACAGGAACCCTACAACGCACGCGTGTTGTTCCCGGTGACCCAGCGGCTGCATGCCTTGCGCGTGCCCGTGATCGCGGCGATCAATGGTGGTGCAACTGCGGGCGGGCTCGACCTCGCATTGGCCTGTGATATCCGCATCGCCGCCAGCAAGGCGAAACTGGGCGAGACCTACATCAAGTTGGGCCTGAACCCGGGCAACGGCGGCACGTGGTTCCTGCCTCGGCTGGTCGGTTCGGGCATGGCTGCCGAGCTGGCGCTGACCGGCGATGTCATCGATGCCGAACGCGCCTTGCAGATCGGCCTGGTCAACCGCGTGGTGCCGACGGAAGAACTCGATGCGGTCGCCATCGCTTTGGCAGTGCGAATTGCGGCCTTCCCGCGACTGGCGCTGGAGGCGACCAAGCAGCAATTGCGCCATGGCTGGCAGTCCGATCTGGCCGGTGCGATGAGTGCCAGTTATTGGGCGTTGTCGGCCCTGAGCTATTCCGAGGATCTGCGCGAGGGAGTTGCCGCGGCACGCGACAAGCGCCCGCCGCGCTACAACAAGCCACGCTCATGACCGTGGCGCAGACCTACCAGGGCCTGCGCGTGCTGGATCTCGGCACCAATCTCGCCGGCCCTTATGCAGCGATGATCCTCGGCGACCTGGGCGCCGACGTGGTGAAGATCGAACGCGCTCCGGGCGGCGACGACACTCGGGCGTTGCCGCCGCGCTGGCACGATGCCGCAACGGTCTTCCTGTCCGTGAATCGCAACAAGCGCAGCCTGCGGCTCGACATCCGCTCGGTCGAGGGCCGTGACGCGTTGTTCAAGTTGGTAGAGCGGGCAGACGTCATCATCGAGAGTTTCCCGCCCGGTCTTGCCGCGAAGCTGTCACTGACGGCGGATGATTTCCGTCAGCGCAATCCGCGCGTGATCGTTGCGTCGATCTCGGCATTCGGCGACGGACCCAAAGGCTCCGCCGAACCCGGCTACGACGCGCTGGTGCAGGCCGTGTCGGGCATGATGAGCTTCACCGGTGAGGCAGGCGGCGCGACGGTGCGTTTGGCACCGTCGGTGCTCGACCTGTCGACTGGCATGTGGGCAGCGATGGGCATCATGGCCGCCTTGGCGCGCCGAGCTGAATCGGGCCAGGGTGCCCACGTGCAGGCAGCGCTGCTCGACTCGGCATTTGCGCTGATGTGCCATCAGGTCGAAAGTTTCCTGGCAACCGGCAGGTTGCCGGAGAAGCTCGGCTCGGGTGCGCCGAGCGCGGCGCCTTACCGCGTATTCCGCGCCGTGGACGGCGAGTTCATGCTGGCTACTGCGACCGATGCGCAGTTTGAACGGCTGTGTCGCAGTCTCGGGCGCGACGAACTGCTGTCCGACCCGCGCTTCGCCGGCATGAACGCCAGGCTGGAGGCGCGAACCGAACTGGACTCGATACTCGCCGCCTGCTTTGCCACCAGGAGCGTCGATGCCTGGCTGACGCAGCTTGCGGCAATCGGTTTGTCGGTAGGCCGCGTCAACGATCTCGGCCAGGCTCTGCGTACTGAAATCGCCGAGGAGCGCCAGCTGCTGGTTGATCCACGCTCGATTGGTTGGACCAATGGCCTGCCCCTGTTGCGCCTGCCGATTTGCTCGGTCGGTCAGGGCGTGCATCGACCGCCACCAGCGCTGGGTGAACATTCGGTTGAAATCCTGCGCGAGGCCGGCCTCGATGCGGCGGCCATCGCTCGGTTGACCGGCTGATTTCAGGTTGACGGGCTGGTTGCCGCGAGCCGCTGGCGGGCGAGTTCGGCGAGCTTGAATTTCTGCGGGCGGCCCGTGGCCGTGACTGGCACATCCTCCGCAGCAATGAATAGAACGTGCTTGGGCACCTTGAAGCGTGCGAGTTGCGTCGCGCACAGTGCAAGCAGCTCGGCTGGATCCGGACGCTGTCCAGAGCCGGCGATCACGCACAGGCAACCGACTTCGCCCATCTTCGAGTCAGGCACGCCCACGACCAGTGCCTGCGAGACCTGCGGATGCTGGTTCACCAGTTCCTCGATTTCGAGCGGGATGACCATCTCGCCGCCGCAACGGTACGACTCCTTGATGCGGCCGAGCAGCGTCAGGTAGCCGTCACCATCGATAACACCGATATCGCCGGTGTGCAGCCAGCCGTTCTCGATTGCGGCGTTGGTCTCTTCTGGCTTGTTGTAATAGCCGCGGGTCACCGATGGGCCGCGCACCATGAATTCACCGGCGACGCCCATCGGCAGGTCGACACCGGTCTCCGGGTTCACGCACTTGTACTCTGCAAGCACACCGCCAAGCGCGGGATCGCCGGCGACGCCCGCCGGCTTGAGCCGACCGTGCGTGCTGTGCAGTCGCTCGGGCGGATCCTCCGGCAGCACGCAACTCGTGGAAGCCGTGGTCTCCGACATGCCGTAGGCCGTAGCCATTTCCAGTGGCGCAAAGGTCGCGCGAATGTCGTCCCAGATGCTCGGCGGCGACATGCCGCCCGAGTTGAAGAAGTTGACGATGTCGCCGGTTCGAAAGCCGCGACGGCGCGCGACCTCGATCAGCTTGAGCGTCATGGTCGGCACGCACACGAATTCGCTCGCGTGGTGCCGCTCGGCGCTGCTGAGCATCAGCTCCGGATCGAAAGTCACCAGCGGCAAGATGGCGCCGCCCACGTAACTGCAGGCCACGAGGCATTCGACGTAACCGAATACGTGATACATCGGCAGCGCGAACACTATGCGGCGGCCGTCCTCGAAGGCACGGGCATAGGCCGAGGCATAGGCGGTGCGCAGCACCATGTCGTGCGTCAGCATCACGCCCTTGGATCGGCCGGTGGTGCCCGAGGTGTAGATGATGTCGCTGCAGCTGGCCGCATCGCCTGTGCTTTCGCGCACGGACAGCTCCTCGTCGCTGGCCGGCGTGGCGAGCGCCGCCAGGTCTTCGAAGCTGCGAAAGCCACGACGCGCCGGGCCAGTGCTGGGCAGCACGAACACATGCCGGAGCCGTGGCAGCGTGGCGCCGCCGCCGCGAGTCTCCCAGCCGGGCGCAATCGCGTCGAGTTCGGCGAGGTAGTCGAGGTCTCGCAGCGCATTCATCGTCAGCAATGCAACACTGTCGGACTGATCGAGAACGTAGCGCAACTCCATGCGCCGCAGCAGGAAGTTGATCGGCACTGCGGTCGCACCGATGCGTGCCAGCGCCAGCTTGGCGGCCACGAATTCCGGATGGTTCGCCATGATCATCGCAACGTTGTCGCCGCGCCGGATGCCGACGGCCACCAGGCCCGAGGCCAGGCGGCGCGACCAGGCCATCATCTCTTTATAGGTGTAGCTGCGTTCGAGCCCAATGACCAATGGCCTCGTGGCAAAACGCCTGGCGGCGGCATCGAAATGCTGCGCCAGCGTGCCGGGACGCCATTTTGGGTATTGTGCTGCGAGCTGCTCGCGGCGCTGGGCGGGCGTGGTGGCCAGTGGTTGAGCGGTCATGGGTTCGGCTCTGAATGTCACAGCTAAGCGCCCCGCACATGGGCTTGACAATCATAGCCTCGAAGGCACAATGGTGAAAACAACTATTTGTTCTTTTTGGGGCGAGCGATGGTCACTGAGCGCGTGGAGCTGACGGTTGCGGCCGGACGCGAACTGGACTTCGAAAGGCAGTTCGCGATCACCGGCGCCGTGATTCGCGCCGCGACCGGGTGCCTTGGCGTCGTGCTCGCGCGCGGCGTGGAAAGCCCGTCCAAATACCTGCTGCTCATCGAATGGCGCGCCGTCGAAGATCATGAAGCGTTTACCCGGACGGATGGCGTGGTGCAATTCAGGACTCTGATTGGTCCATTCCTTGCCGCGAAGCCCGCCATGGAACACTTCAGCAAGGCAGTCTCGCTTTAGAACCCCGGCAAATCGCCGCATGAACAATCACATCGCAACGCATCCAGGAGAGCGCACATGAGTGGAAGACTCGCAGGAAAAGTAGCCGTCATCACCGGAGCAGGTTCTGGCATGGGTGCGGCCTTCGCCAAGCTGTACGTCGCGGAAGGCGCCAAGGTGATCGCCGCCGATATCTCCGGCAACCAGGACAAGGTGGCGCAGGAGCTCGGCGCAGCGTGCGTTGCCGTGCGCGCGGATGTTTCGAAGGGCGCCGACGTCCAGGCCATGGTCAATTTGGCGATCAGCAAGTTCGGTCGCCTGGATATCCTCTGCAATAACGCGGGCATCGATGGCGCTCTCGGACTTACCGGAGACTACAAGGAAGAGGATTTCGACCAGATCTGGGGTATCAACGGACGTGGCGTATTTCTCGGCATGCGCTATGCGATTCCACTGATGCTCAAGACCGGTGGCGGGTCGATCGTCAATACGGCCTCGATGGCCAGCATGGTGGCGTTTCCGCAGATGGTGGCGTACTGCGCCGCCAAGGGCGCGGTATTGCAGATGACCAAGACCACCGCAGCGGAGTATGCGTCGAAGGGTATCCGTGTCAACGCGATCTGCCCTGGCGTGATCCGTACGGCCATTACGGCGCACCTGCCCAAGGAATACATCGATGCGGTGGCCAAGGCCACGCCCATGGGCCGCATCGCTGAAGCCAGCGAGGTTGCTCAGCTGGCCGTGTTTCTCGGCAGCGACGAGTCGTCGTTCATTACCGGCACATCAGTATTGATCGACGGCGGCTATACCGCGCTGTAGTTGCTCGCCGTTGGCGGTCCTCAGCCTTAGTCTTCGATGACGGTGATGGCGCGCTCCGGACAGAATTTCGCGCCTTTCCGGGCGGCAGCCTCCATTTCCGGTGGCACCTGCAGCGTCTTGCCGCGCTCGGCGTTGTAGCCGTTGGCATCGAGCTTGTAGTAGGCCCCGGCGGTGACTTCGCAGCGGCCGTGGCCGGTGCACAGGTCCTTGTCGATCTTGATTCGCATGGTCATCTCCTCGGGGCTTTACTTGGCGTCGCGCATGCGCCCATCGGTTGGCAGGTGGTCGATTGCGGCCAATGCCTCGAGGGCCAGTCCCATGCTCAGGCCTTCGTGGAGTAGTCGCTTGATTCGCTGCGTAAGCGCTACCCGGGCGTAACGACGCGTCAGAATCGGTTTGGCGGCGATGTTCTGCGCCAGCTCGAGTGCGCGCGGCAACAGACGCTCACGCGTCAGCACCTCGGAGACCGCGCCGTACTCCAGTGCCTGCTTGGCATGGAGCTCCTGGCCTGTCAGCAGGAAATAGCGGCCGCGATTGGCGCCTATGACATGCGGCCAGACCACGTGCGCGCCGTCGCCTGGCACGATTCCGGACATGAAGTGCGGTGCATCCTGGAACAGCGCCGTGTCACTCGCCAGTACGATGTCAGCGAGCACGGGAATTTCCGGATGGATGCGCGCCGGGCCGTTGACCGCAGCGATGACCGGCACCTCGATATCCATGAGGTTGTTCAGCAGGCGTCGGCCGTCAAAGAAGGTCAGGTCCCAGTCGGAAGCCGTGCTGAGTTTGAAGCTGCCGGCGTCAATGTCTGCGCAATAGTTGTCGCCGGCTCCCGTCATGACGACGACCTTGTTTTCGCGATCGGCTCCGACGTCGGTGAAGCAGTAGCCGAGCTCCTCATGGGCGAGCGCACTCCAAACCAGGCTCTTGCCCCCGGTGTGGAAGGTCATGGTCAGGACGCCGTCCTGACGCTCGAGCTTGATGTTCTGGTAGCGGTTGCGGTAATGCTCGAAGCGCGGCGCGATCGAAGTCATGGCCTGCAGTCCCCTGTGGCTATTGCCCATCTGGCGCCAAGTCGGGGTTCAACTGCCGGCTGGCACAAAACAAGCGGTTGTTTGGTAGAAAGTTAACCCAGGGCCGGTAGGGTGTCAACGCTTGCCGGCCGGACTCCGGGGAGGGAGGAGCCCCTCCAGGAGAATGTCCGCGAGCTTTTCGCCGACCTCCACGGGATTGAAATGCCCGGCCGGTGAATACCACTCTGGCACCCAATTCAGCGCGCCAAGCAACGCGAATACCGCGATCTTGCTGTCGAGGGTGCGCGCCAGGGTGCCATCGGCAATGCCTTCATCGACGAGCCGCACAAAGATCTGCTGGTAGCGACGGCGCTTGTTCAAGGCGCGAGTGAGATTGGGTTCGGTCAGGAATCGCCACTGATGGAATACCACCAGCGATCGGCCCGGGTTTTCCGCGGCCACGGCCACATGCGCCTTGATGGCCGCGCGCAGCCGTTCCACGACCGGCGCGGACTTGGGAATCGCTTCCTCGATGGCGAGGAAGCTCTCGATGCCGAGCTCGACGATCTCATCGAGCAGCGTTTCCTTGCTGTTGATATGCGCATACAGGCTGCCGGGCAGCACGCCGACCTCGCTGGCAATGTCGCGCATGGTGGTGCCGGCGAAGCCGCGCTTGCCGAACAGCGCGATGGCGGCTTCGACGATCGCCTCGCGCGGACGTTGGACGACGGGTTCTTCTCGAGCCACGACTAAAGGCCCATTTCCCTGGCGATGATAGTGCGCTGAATCTCGTTGGTGCCGCCGCCGACCATGCCGTGCTTCGCTTCGCGGAAATAGCGCTCCATGTCGTATTCGGGCAGCTGGGCGTAGCCGCCGAGCGCCTGCATGCCATTGAAGGCTATCTTGAACAGGACCTCTGATGCAAAGACCTTGGCCATGGATACTTCCTTGATCGCGCGCTTGCCACGCGCCATTTTTGCCGCCGCCGCGTAGACCAGCAAGCGTGCGGCAGCCAGTTCGCATTCATTGTCCGCCATCCGGTGCTTGAGAACCTGGAAAGAGGCCAGCGGCTTGCCAAACTGCTTGCGATCCTTGGTGTAGCGTATCGTGTCGTCAAGGGCAGTGCGGGCGCTTCCGACCTGCGAGGAGGCGATGCTCAGGCGTTCATGCTCCAGGTGCTCGCCGATGTAATGCCATCCCTTGCCGACCTCGCCCAGCAGGTTGGACTTCGGGACGCGCACGTTGTCCATGAAGTATTCGTTGGTACCGAAGCTTTTGCGCACGATGGTGTTCATCTTCTTCATCCGGATTCCCGGCGTCGTGTTGGGAACCAGGATCATGCTCAGGCCGTCATGGCGTTCGGGGCCGGTGCGCGCCAGCACGCAGATGGTGGTATTGGGGAGGTGCGCGCCGGAGCACCAGACCTTGTTGCCGTTGAGGACCCAGTGATCGCCATCGAGTACCGCCGTCGACTTGATCGCGGCCGCATCCGACCCGGCCTGCGGCTCGCTGATCGAAATTGAAAACTTGGCCTTGCCGGCCAGAAATGGCTTCAGATAGCGCTGTTTTTGCTCAGGGGATCCGTGCCCCGAGATATTGGTGGCGGTAAACATCGAGGTCATGATGCAGGCTGCGGTGTCGAGGCTGTACTTGCCGATGGCCTCGCAGAAGATCGCGAACATGATGGCATCGCAGGCCATGCCGCCCTCTGATTCGGGCACCAGCAGGCCGAGCCAGCCCATGGCGGCCATCTTCTGGAACACCTCTTCGGGGAATTCACGACTCTGGTCGTGTTCGCGGGTGTATTCGCGACCCACTTCCTGGTCCATGAATCGGTGGACCGTGTCATGCCACAGCTGTTGTTCGTCGGTGAATTCGAAGTCCATGCCTATACCCTACAATCCACAAATGGTTGTTTCCATTGCATCGGTTCCGGGCTACGTTACTACTCCTGAAGGATAAAACAAATAGTTGTTCAAAAGCATCCCGCCGTGCAACAGAGTAGCGGACGCGATGGAGTAAGTCAGTCCAGTCCGGAGTTCAGTCTCCCCGGCTGCTCGGAAGTTGACGGCGCGCAATTCACCTCGACGGTGTGTTAGACAGGGACACTTGGCGGTGGTAATCTAAAACAACCGTTTGTTTTGAATTTGGCGATGACTAAATAAAAGGGGCGCAAGGGTCATGAGCAATTCGAGCAAAGAGCCTATTTCGCGGCGCAATCCCGACGTCAAGGTGGAGCCAGGCGCGCCGAGTCCCGAACAGTTGAAGGCGCGCTTTGGCCGCGACATCTTCCGCGACTTCGACTATGACGATCCCCAGTTCAACACCAAGTTCAACGAAACGCTGGAAACGCAACTCAAGCACTGCCCGGTTGCACGCAGCAACAACGGCACTGGTTACTGGTGGGTGACACGCAACGAAGACGTGCGCCGTGTCGGGCAGGACTGGAAGACTTTTTCCAATGCCAAGGGATACCAGCCGAACCGCCCGGAAGGGCTGCCCTACCTGTATCCGGAAGAGAGTGATCCGCCACGCCATACGGCCTGGCGCAACGCGCTGAATCCGCACTTGAGTCCGGCCGTCGTGGCCGGCTACGAGGCGCAAATCCGCGCCGACTGCAACACGCTGATCGATCGTTTCATCGATCGCGGGCATTGCGAGTTCATCAGCGAGTTCGGCGCCTTGCTGCCGGGCTGGGCATTCTTCAAGAACATCCTGGGCGTGCCGATCGATGACCTGTCCATGCTGGTTCGTGGTGTCGAGCAGGGCACCTTTGCACCCGTGGAAGAGCGCGCCGGGCACTTCGCCAAGGTGTTCGAGTATCTTGGGAAGTACCTCGAGGAGCGCTCAAGGCAACCCTCGAAGGGCGACATGGTCGACACCATTCTTGCCGGGGTCACCTATGAGGACGGTTCGGCAGCGCCGTGGGAACACAAGCTCAGCGTGCTGGTCGACATCACCTTCGGCGGCATTGCCACGACCACCTACGTGATGGGTTCGGCAATCCATCACCTCGCTACGCACCCGGTCGACCGCGATGCGCTGGTCGACAACTTCAGCATGATGCCCAACGCCATCGAGGAATTCGCCCGCGTGTTTCCGCCGATCGTCGGCCTCGGGCGTACCTGTACGCGCGATGTCGACGTGGCCGGCACGCCGATGAAGGAGGGCGACTTCGTGATGCTGGCCTATTCCGCCAGCTCGCGGGATCCGCGCGTGGTCGAGAACCCGCAGAAGGTCGATATCACGCGCGAGAGCGTGCTGCATTCCACTTTCGGCGTGGGACCGCACCGTTGCATTGGCTCCAACCTGGCGCGCCTCGAGTTGCGCGCCTTCCTGGAGGAATGGCTGAAGCGCATCCCGAGTTTCGTGGTGAAGTCCGGCACCGCGCCGATCTACGAAACCGGCTTCCTGCGTTCGATGCGCGAACTGCACCTGGTCTGGTGACGCGAGGCGGCCGTGCCACACATTGTGACCGACAGCTGCCAGCGCTGCCGATTCACCGAGTGCGTCACCGTGTGTCCGGTCGCCTGCTTTCACGGCGACGCCGAGATGCTCTACATCGACAACGTGCAGTGCGTGGACTGCGGCGCGTGCGTGCAGGCCTGCCCGGTGCACGCCATCTTCGAGCAATCATCGCTCCCGCCAGACAAGCTGGGCTGGATCGAGATCAATGCAACCCGCGCCGCCGAGTTGCCGGTGGTGAGCGACAAGCAGCAACCGTTGCCGACCGCCGAGGCGCGCAAAGCCGAGCTCGGGTTCTAGGGCCTGCAATTCCGGGCACGGTCGCATCGACGTCACAATTGTGAACAGGCCCTAGCGAAATGAGTGGGGGCGCCGGCAGCACCGGCAAGCCGCTGCGGGTGGCCATCGTGGGCAGCGGGCCGAGTGGCTTCTACGCGGCTGAGGCACTGCTCAAGGCGTCCATCGCAGTTCAGGTCGACATGTACGAACGTCTGCCGGTGCCATTTGGACTGGTGCGGTTTGGCGTGGCGCCAGACCACCCGAAGCTGAAAATGCCCACGGCGGTCTACGACAGGATCGCGCGCAGTCCCGGATTCGCGTTTTGCGGCAACGTCAGGATAGGCGGCGATCTTGCGGTAGCGGAACTGCGCGCCGCGTACCATGCCGTGGTGTTCGCAAGCGGCGCGGAATCGGACCGTGCGATGGGCATCCCCGGTGAGCAGCTGCCGGGCAGCCACACCGCGACCGCGTTCGTGGGCTGGTACAACGGCCACCCCGATTATCGAGATTGCCATTTCGACCTCTCGCAGGAAGTGGCGGTCATCGTCGGCCAGGGCAATGTCGCCGCGGACGTGGCGCGGATGCTCGCGAAGCCCATTGACGAGCTGCGCGGCACCGACATGGCGGCTCACGCGCTGCAGGCATTGGCCGAGAGCCGGGTCCGCGAGATTCATGTCATCGGCAGGCGCGGCCCCGCGCAGGCGAAGTTCACCAACCGGGAACTGCAGGAACTCGGTGAGCTGCAGGGTTGTACGGCGCGGCTGGCGCAGGATGCGCTGCCGCTCTCCGAAAGCTGCCAGCGCGAACTGGCGGACAAGAACAATTTCGTCGCGGCCAGGAATGTGGAGATTTTCCGCTCCTGGCTGGGTCGCAGCGAACCTGAACGCCCCAGGCGCAACATCGTCTTCCACTTCCTGAAGACGCCCGTCGAACTGTCTGGCGAAGGGCGCGTCCAGCACATTGAGCTCGAGCACAACGAGCTCTCGGGACCGCCGTTTCATCAGGTTGCGCGTAGCAGCGGCAGGCGGGAAGTGCTCGAGTGCGGGTTGGTGTTTCGCAGTATTGGCTATCGTGGCCTGCCTCTCGAGGGCGTGCCGTTCGATGAGCAGCGGGGTGTGTTTGCGAACCAGGACGGGCGAGTCCATGACAGCCCGGGCGTCTACGCCACCGGCTGGATCAAGCGCGGCCCGTCGGGAATCATCGGCACCAATCGAGCCGACTCGGTGGCCACCGTCGCTTCATTGCTCGCCGACGTGCCGCAACTTTCACGCGAGGACAAGCCGGGCGGCGAGGCGTTGCTGGCGAAACTTGCCGGCCGCGGCGTGAGGATCGTGCACTATGCTGATTGGCTCCGACTCGATGCCGCGGAGATCGCGCGTGGGCAGGCCCAGGGCCGGATCCGCGACAAGTTCACGCGCCTCGGCGAGATGCTGGCGGAGTTGGCTTGATCGTCGAAAACCCAGAAGATCGGCTTGAAAACAAACAGTTGTTTGATTACGCTGCAAGTCCGCAGTAGCAGCCTGCCGTGGGCTCAACGACCGGAAGATCACCATGACAAAAGAAGCTGACTTCGACGCGGTCGTGATCGGTGCCGGATTGACCGGCCTGTACCAGACCTATCGCCTGCGCGAAATGGGCTATCGCGTATTGGGGGTCGAGGGCTCGGACAACATTGGCGGCGTGTGGCACCACAACCGCTATCCGGGTTGTCGAATCGATTCCGAAAGCGAAGTCTATGGCTACTTCTGGAATGAACAGCTCATGCAGGAGTGGAACTGGACCGAGCGCTTTGCCGCGCAGCCGGAGATCCTGAGCTACATCCACCGGGCCGCCGAGATCATGGATATCCGCAAGGACTACCTCTTCAATGCCAGGGTCCAGAAGGCGGTGTTCGATGACGAATCCAATCTCTGGACGCTTGAATTCCAACAGCCTGACCGCGCGCCCCTGACGGCACGATTCGTGTTCTCGGCGCTTGGCCCCTTGTCAGCGCCGCAGATGCCCAACCTGGCCGGCATCAACACGTTCAAGGGCGAGAGTTACCACACCGCCACCTGGCCGCGCGATCCGAATGGTTTTGGTCCGGCCAAGCTGGACTTTTCCAACAAGCGTGTTGCGGTGATCGGCGTGGGCTCGACCGGCGTGCAGGTGATTCAGGAAATGGGCAAGGTGGCCAGCCACCTGACGGTATTCCTGCGCTCACCGAATTGGTGTACGCCCTTGGGCAACGGGCCCATGACGCGCGAGCGGATGGATTACATCAAGTCGCATTACAACGAATTCACGGCGAAGTGCGATACGTCCATCGCCGGTTTTCCGCACGAATTCGTTCCGAGGAACCTGTTTGATGTTCCGAAAGCCGAGCGCGATGCCAAGCTCGAGGAATTGTACAAGGGGCCGGGCTTCTCGCTGTGGCTCGGTGTGTTCCAGGATGCTTTGTCAGATCCGGCGGCCAACAAATACGTATCGGACTTCGTGGCACAAAAAATCCGCGAACGCGTCAAGGACCCTCGCATTGCCGAACTGCTCATTCCCAAGGACCATGGTTTTGGATTGAAGCGGGTGCCGCTCGAGACGAAATACTACGAGGTCTACAACCAGGAGAACGTCTCGGTCGTTGATCTCAACGCCACACCGATTACCCGAATCACCCCGCAGGGCGTGCAAACCACCGATGGCCTGCACGAAGTCGACGTCATCATCTATGCCACCGGTTTTGACGCGGTCAAGGGATCCTGGAACCGCATCGATATTCGCGGCACCGGCGGCGTCGCGCTGAAAGACGAGTGGACCAAGGGCGTGAAGACCTACATGGGCATGCAGTGCCCGGGGTTTCCCAATTTCTTCCTGCTGGTCGGACCGCAGAGTGGCGCCACGTTCTGCAACATCCCGCGCTGTTCGGCGCTTGCTGTCGACTGGCTGAGCGATATGATGGCCCATGCCAGGAAGGCCGGCATCCATCGCATCGAATCGGAAACCGCGGCTGCGGAGGCGTACACGCTGTATTGCTCCAAGCTGATGGGCAAACTGCTGCTGGGCCAGACCAATTCCTGGTTCACCGGCATCAACAAGAACATCGCCGGCCGCGACAAGCGCGAGGTGTTGTTGTTCGTCGGCGGCAATCCCAGGTTCCGCGAGTATTGTGTCGACGTGCGCGAGCACGAGTACAAGGGCTACGTCATGTCGTGAAGCTTGCCTTGAGTAGCGCCATGAATGCAGTGGTTCAAACAAGTAAGGAGCAAGCCGGGTGAGTCGATTTTCTGGCAAGACGGCGGTGGTGACCGGAGGCGGACGCGGGCTGGGTTCAGCCATCGCTGCCGGCCTGGCTGCCGCAGGGGCGCATGTGCTGGTGGTTGACAGGAACGCGGCGGCTGCCGATGACACCGTTGCACAGATCAAGGCCTCGGGTGGCTCAGCTGCTGCCGAGACCCTCGACATCAGCGATCGCGCGGCCGTCATGGCCTTTGGCGATCGCATGGTGAGGCAATACGCCAGGATCGACGTGCTGGTGAACAACGCGGGCATCGCGCCACGCATCAGGCCGGGCGATCCGGATCAGATGCAAAAGTGGGATCAGGTCATCAGCGTGAATCTCACCGGCCAGTGGGACATCACTGTAGCCCTGCTGCCCGCGCTGAAGCACGCGGGCGCGAGCGTGATCTTCGTCTCGTCGATTGCCGGGTTCACGGCACCGCGATCCAGTGCGGCCTATGGCGCGACCAAGGCGGCGGTCCGTTCGCTGGTCCAGTATTTTGCCCGCACCCTGGGGCCGACGGGCGGGCGGGCCAACGGATTGGCACCGGGCCGGATGAAAAGCGACCTGATGACTGTCAGCGGCGACGCTGGCGAAAAATTCCTGCAACGGGTACCGCTGGGGCGGGTGGGCGAGACTGACGAAATCGTCGGTCCTGCTGTGTTCCTTGCCTCGGACATGTCGTCCTACGTGACAGGAGTCACTATCCCTGTCGATGGCGGTTACCTGGCACTGTGACCGGCAACGACGTGTCGGATCCAGGCCGCAAAGCGTTGACCAGGATTGAGCCGTTTCTGCCATCGGAACTCGCGCAGACGGGAAGCGGCCTGAATCGGCCGGAATGCGTACTGGCGACACGCGACGGGTCCCTGTACACCAGCGATTGGACCCTGGGCATCGCGCGGATTGCTCCCGACGGCACCACGGGTCGCGCTGTCGAGGCCGACCTGATTGCGCAGGGCTTTCGCCCAAACGGCATCGCGTTGACTGCCAATGGCGATTTCCTGTTCGCCAACATGAGCCGCAGGGGAGGTGTATGGCAAGTCGGCCAACGGGGTGAGGTCCGACCCTTTGCGACCGAACTGGCAGGGTGTCCGATCTCTCCCACCAATTTCGTGCTGGCAGACGGTGACCGGGTCTGGATCACGATCAGCTCCAGGACGCGCAAGCACGAGCACTTTACCGCTGAAGAACAGTCCGGACAGATCCTGTTGGTGCGTGATGGCAACGTCACGGTGGCGGCCGAGGGGTTGAACTGGACCAACGAATTGCGCGTCTCGCCCGATGGGCAGCATCTATTCGTCAATGAAACCTTCGCGTGCCGGACGACACGGTACGACTTGGGGGCAAGCGGGCTGCTGAGCGATCCTGTCCGGATCAATTTCCCTGCGGATACCTACCCCGATGGCATGGCTTTCGATGCCGAGGGCGCGCTGTGGATTGCCTGTGTCATATCCAATCGGCTGATCCGCGTGGCGCCGGATCTGACCTGGACCGTCTTGTTCGAGGACGTTGAGCACAGGGCATTGGAGGCCATCGCGGCGGCTTATGCCGGCGGCCGACTGACCTGGGATCAAATCTCGCAAAGCCGCGGCTCACGCGTGACAAACTTGACCAGCCTTGCGTTCGGTGGACCGGATCTGAAGACCCTTTACCTGGGCGGGTTGGGACTTCAGGCCGTGCAGGTCTGGCGCTCGCCGGTAGCGGGAATGCCCATGGCGCATTGGGCGATGGCGGCATTCAAGGGTGACACCGCGCGCTGTTGAGTAAGTCTCGCTCGCGTTCACGGTTGACGAGAGGCAAGATTAGGTATAGCCTAAAAACAAGTGTTTGTTTTAGACACACTGTCTGAGAATTCAAGCGGCACAGCCGCATCATCGGAGGGGGCATGAGCGAGCAAGCGAAGATCGGGTCGACGACGGGTTTGCTGACTGCAGTGACGACACTGTTCCTGGCAACCGTTCCTGCGATGGCGTTGGAGAAATCCAGTGCCCCAGCGGCCTCTCCGGCAGGCAGCGCGGACGAAGAAATCACTGAAATCATCGTGACCGCACAGCGCCGCGAAGAAAGCCTGTCCAAGGTGCCGGTCGCGGTCATCGCCTTCGACGAAAATGCGCTGGTCAGCCGCAACATCGTCAGCGAGCAGGACATGGGCACGCTGGTGCCGGGCCTGCAGGTCAAGAACGGCCAGAATTCCAACCAGCTGACCTTCTCGATGCGCGGCCAAACGCTTGATCCATTCTCCGGCACGAGCCCTGCGGTGCTCGCGTATCTGAACGAGGCGCCGTACAACCCGGGCAATACGGCCACGGCCTTTTTTGACCTGGCATCCGTTCAGGTACTCAAGGGTCCGCAGGGCACGCTGTTTGGGCGCAACGCAACCGGCGGCGCGGTTCTCTATTCGACGCAGATGCCGGGCGACGAATTTGGCGGGTACGCCATTGTGCGCGCTGCCCAGCGCAGCTTCGGGCAAGTGCAAGCGGCCATCGACGTCCCGATGGTTCCCGGCAAGCTGGTGGCCCGCTTCGCCTTCGACGCCACCCGCGGCGACGGTTACGTCAGGAACGTGAATACCGGCAATACCCTGGGAGACAAGGACAACCTTTCCGGGCGCGCCACGTTCGTGCTGACGCCGAGTGACCAGGTGAAGAACGTCACCGTCCTCCAGTACGACCGCGCCAAGGGAACGGAAGGTTCCGGCAACCTGATGAACTACAACGCCGTGCCCGGCACGGCCGGCAATCCTGCCACGCAGTACAACAGCGATGGCACGAACCATTTGTTCAACACGACCGGCGTGGTCTGGACCGATACGCTGGCGGCCATCTATGCCGCCAACGACGGGCCAGCCGCACCGGGCTTCTTCCCGGGTGGCGTCGAGGGCTACGCCAAGTGGTCGCACCAGAACCCCTACAGCGTGTGGTCGCAGTACGACCTGCCGCACGACGCCCACAATTTCTTCGGCTCCAACATGACCGAGATTCATGTCAATGAGACGATGAAGATCAAGAACATCTTCAGCTACATGAATGACTATGCGCGCACGGCCGGCAATCTCGCCGGCGGCCCGTTCGGGGCGTTGTGGCTGTTCAATCTCGGCGGTTTCAATGCGACCGGTGTTCCTGGCGGCGAAACCTTCCACTCGACGACCTACTCCGACGAGCTGCAGCTGCAAGGCACAACCGGCGACGGCCGCCTCGAATACACGGCCGGTCTGTTTTATTCCCATCAGCGCCGCTACGAGGTCGTGCCGATCGACATCGGCGCTGACCTGGGGTTGCCGGCGCCGATCGCGGACATCGCGTACGCGTACCGGAACCGTGAGTCCTCGAAGGCCGTATTTGCGCAGTCCAGCTACAAGCTCACCGACAAGCTGACAGCCACGCTGGGCGGGCGCTACACCTGGGTGGACGTGGGCATTACCCAGGCGCAGGGCAATGTATTCGGCATTGATCCCAATTCGGCTGCCGCGGATCAGTCCGATTCGCTGGCCGCGCCGGCGTGGACGCTGAGCGTGCAATACCAGCTCAACCACAGCAACATGATCTACTTCAGCCAGCGAGGCAGCTTCCGTTCCGGCAACCTGAACGGAACCGTCGCGCCGTTCACCGATCCCTTGACGGGCCGGCCGGCAAACCTGTTTGCCAACGAGAAGGCCCGGGACTTTGAAGTGGGCTACAAGTTCAACGGCCACTTCGCTGGCGCACCCGCGCAGATCAACCTCGCCGCCTATGAAGTGAAGGTGAAGAATGCGCAGCACGCGCTCTACGCTGTAGTGGGCGGCAATCCCGCGGGATTCACCGTCAACGTGCCCGAGGCGACCACCAAGGGCGTGGAACTGGACGCCAACATTGCATTGACGCACTGGCTGGATCTGGGTGCGAACTTCGCCTATACGGATGCCGAGTACACCGACCGGATCGTGCCGATTCCGTTCGTGGGCAGCCTGTCCGTGGACAGCTATCCGGACAGTCCGAAGAATTCGGAATCCGTGAACCTGGATATCAAATTCCCGCTGTCGGCGCAGCTTGGCACCATGGACCTGCGGACCGACTTCTACAACCAGTCGGATACGTTCTTCTCCAGCACCAATGGCAGTTCCACGCCGAATACGCGTCTGGACGGATACTCGACTTTCGCCGTGCGACTCAGCTGGAAGGAGATCATGCAGAGCAAGGTCTCGGCGGCGTTGTACGTGCGCAATCTGGCGGACAAGGTCTACCACATCTCCGGTTACGCGCTTGGCGCCTCTTCCGGCCTGAACACCTGGTATCCAGGCGAGCCCCGCACCATCGGCGCCGAGTTCCAGGTCAAGTTCTGAAACCAGGAGGCGCGCACATGGAAAGACTGGCCAACAAAGTTGCCATCATCACCGGTGCCTCGCAGGGCATGGGCGCTGCACACGCACGGCGCTTCGTGGCAGAAGGCGCCAAGGTGATCCTGACCGACATCAACGAAGGGCCCGGCACCTCGCTGGCCAAACAGCTCGGCGCCAATGCCCTGTTCGTTACCCACGATGTGACCAAGCCGGCATCGTGGGCGGCCGTGGTTCAGAAAGGCGAGGCCGCCTTTGGCGCAATCAACGTGCTGGTCAACAACGCGGGAATCATCGGTGACATTGCCAATACGGAATCGATCACCGAAGCGAACTACATGAACGTGATTGCGGTGAATCAACACGGCGTCATGTATGGGATGAAGGCCGTGATCCCGTCCATGATCAGGGCCAAACAGGGATCGATCGTCAATATTTCCTCGATTGCCGGAATGCTGGCCTGTTACGGGTCGCCCAACATTGCCTACGTGGCCAGCAAGTTCGCGGTACGCGGCATGACCAAGTTCGTCGCAACCGAGTACGGCAAGTACAATATTCGCGTCAACTCCGTGCACCCGGGCTACATCAAGACGCCGATGATGGTGGCGGCCACGGACGAGCAGGGCGCGGGCGCGGCCGCGATGATTCCGCTGGCACGCATGGCCGATCCCGATGAAGTCTCGCAGCTGGTCGCATTTCTGGCATCGGACCAGTCATCGTTCATTACTGCGGAAGAACACGTGATCGACGGCGGCATGATCGCGCAGTAGCGCCGCGCAATGCCGGGGTCGCGGGTTCGAGTCCCACCCTAGCCACCAATCAACTCACGAGAGCGCGAGATGCCTATTGCCGCGCGGTAGCTTTGCACATTCTCGACCCACGCCGGCAACGTGATGGTGATCAGGATCTCTTCAACGGAGGCCGCCAGCAGGAACAGGCAACCCAATCGAAACGGAATGTCCGACCACCCCGAGAAAAAGCAAACCATCGCGGCGCCCATGACATAGGCCGTAACGGTCATGAGCCGCGTGTGGTAACTGGTCAGGCGGCGGTATTTCAGGAATCCCAATGCGATGGGGCAGCAATACGCCGCCACCGCAATCGCCGCATAGACGATGTTCTGCTGCAGTGCGTGGGGGCGAAGCCAGATGGCGGCGGGCACATAGACCATCACGGTGAGCAGGTCGCCCCAGCTGTCGAGCTGCGCGCCCAGTCGGGTTTGCTGGTGCAGGCGGCGAGCGAGGTATCCATCGAGGATATCCGACACCAGGGTTGCAACCAGCACATACGTAAACACAGGCTGTCGCCGCCACGCGAGCCACAGCAATACGGGCGCGGCAACAATGCGGGCGACGGAAATCGTGTTGGGTACGTTGAGATTGGCCATCACCCGATTCGCTCCTTGAGGCCCAAAGCCACCATCAAAGCCGCTGCGAGCGTATGCAACACGAGCGCAAGCGCGAACACCATGACCATGAACCGAAGACCCGGCACCCAGACGAATCCCAGCACGAGGAAAATGCCGACCACCGAATCCCATTGATCCGCCAGCCAGAACAGCAATGCGGTGCGGTCCTTCGCCGCCGCACCGGGTGCGATATCAAGCTGCCGCTTCATGAAGCTGTTGGGCAACTCGCCGAGAACGTAACCCGAGCCAAGCAGCAACCCCCACGCAACGGGATGATTCATCTGGAACGAGGCGACGTGCAGCCATTCCATTGCGCCGGGAGCTGCGCGCGCCTGCAGTGCCGATGCCAGTGCGCTGACCAGGGGCATGATCACCGCGCCTCGAAGAGTCTTGTTGGCGCCGAACAGCCGCCGACCCCGAAGGCAAAGGCCTCCATCAATGGGGCAGGCGGCCAGTGAATGCAGCCAGCCTGCCTTGATGACCAGGATCTGCACGATGCCGGCCACCAGGACCGGCAGCGCCAGCCATAGCGCCTGCAGTGCAAGGATCAGCACGATGAACCCAGGCTCAGCGCCTTCCAGGTTTGCACGACGCGCGGCAGGAATGATTGCCGGACCGAGTGGTGCAGCAGCGTATACAAGGCCAGCCGCTTGACCATCAGGTCGGCAAGGGCCAGTTGGAAGCCTTCGATCCATGCGTCGCCGTCGACTTCGCGCCCCAGGTTTGCAGAAAGCTTCCGGCGATGCAGTTCGATATATCCGACGGAACGATCGCGGGCATCCGTTGCGCTGAGCGTGAAGCACAACAGCTCGGCCAGGTCACGCTGCGGCGGCGCCCATGCGCACAGCTCCCAGTCATACCAGCATGTGCGCAGGTTTTTGCCCTCGCGCCGGAAAGCCATGTTGCGCGGATTGCAGTCGTTGTGGATCAACGTCGTCGGCTGGCGCGCATATCGGGGCATCCAGGCGGCCATCCCCGCGATCAACGCACGCACGCGTGACACGAGCTCCGTTCCGCCCCATGTGTGCAAGTAGGGTTCGATCGTTTGCGCGACGGCCTGGTGGAAAGGCAGCTCTTGCAGAGTGCTGCCGGCGTCGACACGCTCTGCGCCGCGGATCATCGCCCTCACGGGCGTGGTGTGTTCGTACTGCGCCGCATGCATCGTTGCAAGATCGCGGATTGCGCATCGCAGGTGCGTGTCCGTCCAGAGGTGCGGCTGGTCAACAGAGTTCAGCAACTCGACGTTGTCCAGTCGCTCGAGCAGCAGCATGGCGCGATCGGTGTCCGGGTGTCGACCCTGGGCGTGGCAACGGGGCGCGAACTGCAGCACTTTCTCGGGCGCTGACGAGTAGAAGGATGTCTCGCGCGCTTCGGCGCCCTGCAGTTGCAGCGGGTCGCTGTAGCGCTCGAGCACGTTGGCCAGGTGCGGATGGGCGAGCGACAGCACCTCGACGGCTGTTGCGGTCGCCTCGCCATCGCGCGCCTTGATCTTCAGGACGAAGTTCGCGCGATCGGCAGCGGATATCGCGCTCGACACTCCGTACAAACCCAATGCGCCGCCGCAACGCCATGACGCAATTTCCGTGACGATGCTGCCTCGCGACTCGAAAGTCGCCGGCCGCCAGCTGGGGTCGTGCGGAGTCAGCGCTCGGAGAGCCTCGGTGCCGAGGGCCTTCTGCCTGTCGCGTGATGCTCGTTCGCGCGGAGGCCGATCGATCGCCCCGGCTTGGCGCAGCGCCATGAGGTACGCCGAAAAGTAGTCCGCGTCGAGCTTGGGATAACGCAGTCGCTGGCTTGCAAAGTGCGCACCGCTGAAGCCACTGTCGATTCGAGCATGCGCGGAGGCTTCATAGAACTGGCTTACGCTCCGTCCGCTGCTCCCGGGGGCAGTGTTGGCGAAGAACCCCTGCAAGCGTTTCAGCGGCAGGTTCACGTCCGGAAACTGCTCGAGCCGCCGGAACCAGTTCGGGAGTGGTTCCAACCGTATCGTGTAGCCATACAGATTGAGGAAGAGGATGAGTTCGCGCCAGCTCCGTGGTTCAGGGTGCGAAAGATGCAGGGTTCGCAGCCCGCGGTGCTGCGCCAGGTTGGCGACGACCGCCCGGGAAACAAAATTGACGGGAACGACATCCACCTGCCAATCGCAGTCCGGCGCATGGCCCATTCGAATGCAGCCTTGCAACAGCAGCGAAACAAAATCTTCGCTGTTGGCGTACTGGCCATCGCTGTCGCCAGTGATGAGTGACGGCCGAAAAATACTCGCGTCGAGGCCGCGGTGTACCGCTTGGCGAACCAGCCGCTCCGCGACAGCCTTGGACTGGGCGTAGCCCAACGGAATCGTGGGCACATAGTCAAAGGGATCGGTGTCCTCCACCACCCTGGGGTTGGCACGGGTCGTGTAGCAGACACCGATGCTTGAGATCAGCACAAAGTGCTTGGACTTCGCCTGGCACGCGAGCCGAAGCAGGGGCGTCACCGACAGCACATTCGACGCGCGCAGCCTGGAGTACGATTTCACCCAACTGACATCGGCAGCGCAGTGGACAATCGCGGAAGCCTTGTGCGCGATTGACTCATATTGATGGGCGGCAATGCCGAGATGGGGTCGCGTGAGATCCGCCTCCAGCACATGCAAGCGCGCCTGCAACCTGTCCGGGTCCGTGCCGGCCGCCAGCAACGCACCTTCAACGCGCTCACGCGCGCTGCTGCCTTGCCTCGAGCGAGCGAGGCAGTAAACGTCGCCGTCCTCGCGCTCGAGGAGCTGGCGCGCGATATGCCTGCCGAGGAAACCGGTCGCACCGGAGAGCACCACATCGCGTCCTGAGGCGACGCTTTCCGCGGGCCGGATGTCGGGCGCCAATTCGGCGTCTGCACGCCAGGAAGGGGCCCCAGGATCAGACCTGGCCACGGAACTGACTTGCGCGCTGCTCAATTGAATGTCCCCCAGCTATTTCGAAGCCTGGATGAGCTTACCCAAAGGTACCGAAAGAAGAGACATTGGTCGTAGAAGTGGCCCAGTAGTGTACTTCTGGTATTAGAATTCAATACCTTTCTAATTCTCCAAGCTGTTGGGAACCAAGACATGGCCTTGCGCGTGGCGATCGTGGAGCAGCTCAAGCGGACGCTTCGAAAGGAGCATCGCACCTACGCGGACGTCGCCAAGGCGCTGGACCTGAGCGTGGCGAGCGTAAAACGGCTTTTCTCGCATGGCGATTTCTCGCTGGCGAGACTTGACCG
>Ga0209023_10000353_pt1 | contig 73440 bp, 67 predicted proteins | sample LakOneMetagenome_FD_187468 | JGI IMG/M metagenome (GOLD analysis project Ga0209023, IMG submission 187468) | Freshwater and sediment microbial communities from Lake Erie, Canada (SPAdes) (version 2) | ecosystem: Environmental > Aquatic > Freshwater > Lentic | place: Lake Erie, Canada... | reverse complement strand
GCGGCGGCCGAGGGCTATCGGTAGCTGGCCGCCCTGCTGGGCCAGTCGCTGGACATGACCCTGTTCGCCGACCCGGTAGCCCCGCGATTCGCGGATCTGACCACACCGTTCCGCCAGGACCGCCGTCTCGGCGGCGACAACACCGACTGTTACTACCGCGACGTGGTGATCGACGCGCGGCGCACCTACCGCATCAGTGGTGCCCGCAATGACTCCGACATGTACTCGTTGACGGTCTACAACGAAACCGAGCCCGGTGCGTGGCCCACCAAGACCGTGGGTCTGCTCTACGACCAGGACATGCCGCTGTCCGACGACGCGCACGGGATCCTCACCCGCGACCACCACCGCAACCCGTCCGCGGGCCGCCGCGTGGACGGGGACATCGAGGTGAGCGATCACGCCGGTCTTCCGACGACCCCGGAGAACGCCCCGAGGCAGTCGATGCAGGACGCGGTCCGCGGTGGACATGAGTCCTCCCCAGCGGGATCAATTGCGGCTCAGCGGTTCCCAATGCCGACGGCTCGGCAACGCTGGTGATCGCCCGGGACCTGCTGGCGCATCCCAATGCCCTGTCGACCAGGGATCACGCCGAGGGCCTGATGGCGTTCCGCTGGTTCTTCGCCGACGACATGCCCGAACACCCCAGCACCACTGTGGTTCCCGTCCACCAGGCGCCACGTACCGTCGGCTGACCCTAGCCGCTGTTGCGCAGGGCCGTCGCCAGCCCGCTCATGGTGAGCAAGATTCCCCGCTGGGTCTTCTCGTCGGTGGCACCGGCCCGGTACTGCCGCAGCAGCTCGACCTGAAGATGGTTCAGCGGCTCGAGGTACGGGAACCGGTTGAAGACCGAACGCGCCAGCGCCGGGTTGTCGGCGAGCAGATCGTCCTGCCCGGTGATCAGCTTGTGCATCGCGATGGTGCGCTGGTGTTCGGCCAGGATCTTGTCGAACACCCGAGCCCGCAGTTCGGCATCCTCGACCAGTTCCGAGTACTGGGCCGCCAGGCCCATGTCCGACTTCGCCAGCACCTGGGCCATGTTCGAGAGCACCGTGCGGAAGAACGGCCAGCGCTTGTAGAGGTCCTGCAGGACGGCCAGCCGGTCCTCGCCGGCGGCCGTGCCGTCGGCGATCCACTCCTCGAACGCGGTTCCCGTGCCGTACCAGCCCGGCAGCATCACCCGCGACTGACTCCAGGCTAGGACCCACGGGATCGCCCGCAGATCGGAGATCGACGTCGTCGGCTTCCGCGATGTCGGCCGGCTGCCGATGTTCAGCGAACCGATCTCGCTGAGTGGTGTGGACGCCTTGAAGTAGTCGACGAAACCCGGTGTGTCGTGGACCAATTCGGAGTACGCTCGTTGCGCGCGAGCGGCCAGATCATCAAGGACCTCGTACGCGGATTCGGCCAGACCTCCCAGTCCTTCGGTGTCCAGCAGTGTCGACTCCAGGGTGGCGGCCACCAGGGTCTCCAGATTGCGATGGGCCATCAGGGGTTCGGCGTACTTGGCCGCAATGATCTCGCCCTGTTCGGTCAACCGCAGCGATCCGTTGACGGCCCCCGGCGGTTGCGCCAGGATCGCGTCGTAACTCGGGCCGCCACCACGGCCGACCGTCCCGCCACGACCATGGAAGAGCCGCAACCGGATTCCCGTCCTGGCAGCCATCTCGACGAGGTCCAGTTCGGCCCGGTACAGCGCCCAGTTGGCGGCCAGGTATCCGCCGTCCTTGTTGGAGTCGGAGTAGCCGAGCATGATCTCCTGGCTGTCCCCGCGCGCAGTGACGATGCCGCGGTACAGCGGCAGGCCCAGCACCGACTCCATGATCGCCGCACCGCTCTGCAGGTCGTCGATCGTCTCGAACAGCGGCACCACCCCGACCGGGCAGTAGGGCGTCGCGCCGGAGGCGTCCAGCAGGCCCGCCTCCTTGAGCAACAGCGCGGCCTCGAGCATGTCCGACACCGATTGGCACATCGAGATGATGTAGTTCGGCACGGCCAACGGCCCGTACAGGTCGACGGCGCGCGCGGCCGCCCGGACGATGTCGAGTTCCTTGTGGGCCAGTTCGGACAACTCGGCGTCCGCGGTGGTCAGCGGCCGGCGGGTGGACAGTTCGCGCACCAGGATCTCGACGCGCTGATCCTCGGGCAGCGAGGCGTAATCCGGGTGCACGCCGGCCCACGCCAACAGCTCGGCGACCACCTGTTCGTGCATCTCCGAGTTCTGCCGCAGGTCCAGGCCACACAGGTGAAAACCGAAGACGCGCACCGCTTCTCGTAGCCGCGCCAACCGGTCCTCGGCCAGCAGGGCGCTGCCGTTCGCGCGCAACGACGCGTCGATGACGTCGAGATCGGCCAGGAACTCGCCCGGCGTGTCATAGCGTGGGAGCCCGCGATCCAGTTCATGTTCGGGCTGGCGATCCAGGATCGCCAGCGCGGTGGCGGTCAGCCGGGCGTGAATGCCGCGCAGCGCACGACGGTAGGGCTCGTCGGCGCGCGCCGGCTCGTCGAGTGCGTCGGCCAGGGTGCCCAATTCGGCGCTGACATGCACCAGCCGGACCGACATCGACAGCTCCTCCTCGAGCGCGGTGAGCTCGCGGAAGTAATGTGCGAACGCGGTGTGCGCGGCGCTGCCGCTGGCCAGTCGTACCACCTCGGCCGTCACGTTCGGATTGCCGTCGCGGTCGCCGCCGATCCACGATCCGGGGCGCAGGATCGGCTCGCTCAGCAGTTCGGCATCGGGCCAGCGCGCCGCCAGTGCGTCGCGGACCTCGGCGTTGACCTGCGGGATGACCTCGAAGAAGGCCGCCGGGTAGTAGCGCAACCCCGTCTCGATCTCGTCCTGGATCTTCAAGCGGGACAACCGGATCAGCGCGGTCTGCCACAGCGTCAGGATCTGGCGGCGCAACTCGGCCTCGATGCTGCGCCCGTCGTCGGTGTGCGTGTGCCCCTGTGCGTGCAGCCGCATCAGCCGGGTGATGTGGTGCTGGGTGTCGAACACGGTCCGCCGGCGCGTCTCGGTCGGATGCGCGGTGATGACCGGGGCGACCAGCGCGCCGCGCAGCGCGTCGGCCACGGTCTGGGCGTCCAGACCGGCGCCGTCGAGTTTCAGATAGGTGGCGTCCAGGGTGCTGTCCTGCGGCGGTTCCCCCGCGGACACGTGAACGGCGCGGCGGCGCTCCCGGTGGATGTCCTCGGCGACATTGGCCAACAGCGCGAAGGTGGTGAAGGCGCGGATGACGGGGATCGCAGTGGCGGCGTCGATACCGTCGAACATCGCGGCGAGGTCGGCCCGGTCGATCTCGGAACGACGGACCCGGAACGATTCGACCCGGGCGCGCTCCACCAGGTCGAAGATCTCCGCCCCGTTCTGCTCCCGGACGGTGTCGCCGAGGATCCCCCCGAGCAACCGGATGTCCTCGCGCATCGGTTCGGTGGCTTCGCGGCCAACCTTCGTTCGCAGGACGGCGCCGATCGGTTCCAGGGCGGTGTCGGGGACTTCTGCCATGCCTCCAGTATCGGGGCACCGCAGGACGGCCGCAGGACAAGAGCCGGCGCCCGGGTCGACAACGACCTGATCAGCCGGACTGGCGACGCGTTCGTCGGGCCCGCTCGGGCAGCGGCCCGACCGTGCCGGGCGCGGAGGGACCGCGGGGTGCTCGGTACTCCAACTCGGTGAATGCGCCGGCGGTCACATTGACGATGCACTCGGCGGCGCCGATCTGGCGGGTGCCGAACAACGGGACGGCCACCCGCAGGTGGTGTTCGCCCGGGCCGGCCGGGATGATCACCCGGCCCCAGCCGACGACCGCGACCGGACGTCCATCCAGCAGGACGGTCGGGGTGCACAGTGCGTAGCCGAGCAGCAGCGGGAGGTAGCGCGTGGTGACCGCGACACCATCGGGAGCAGGAATCGCCCCGTCGTCGAGGTCGTCCTCGTCGTCCCCGGGCAGGCCCAGACGCACGGGCCGGGCGCTAGGCGCCGTACTTGATCTGCAGGCCCATCGCGATGATGGAGACCAGCCAGATACCGGTGATGAACAGGGTCAACCGGTCGAGGTTCTTCTCCACGACGGTGGAGCCGGACAGGCTGGACTGCACACCGCCGCCGAACAGCGTGGACAGACCGCCGCCCTTGGCGCGGTGCAGAAGAACGAGCAGAACCACCAGGAGACTGGTGATCACCAGCACGATCCGCAGGGCCAATTCCATGCCGGTCAGCCTACCGGTTCATAGCACCGCCACCGAATGTGGGCCTTATGCAGGGAATTCGCGTCGTTTTCCTCCATTACCCACACACTCGCCGACGACTTAGGGAAGCGGTCCGCCCGCGGCGATGGCACTCAGGGTGGCGAACTGTTCGCCGTCCAGCGACGCCCCGCCCACCAGTGCGCCGTCGACGTCGGACTGGCCGACGATCTCGCCGACATTCTTGGCGTTCACCGATCCGCCGTAGAGCACCCGGACCGTCGCGGCGATCTCCGGCGTGGCCAACTGCGCGAGTTCGGCACGGATCGCCGCACACACCTCCTGCGCATCGGCCGCGCTGGCCACCCGGCCGGTGCCGATGGCCCAGACCGGCTCGTAGGCGATGACGATGGTGCCGATCTGCTCGGCGCTCAGCCCGGCCAGGGAACCGCGCAGCTGTTCGACGTTGTACTCGACGTGGTTACCCGCCTCGCGGATCTCGAGACCCTCGCCGATACAGACGATCGGCGTCAGGCCGTTCGCGAGTGCCGCGGCGGTCTTCGCGGCCACCAGTTCGTTGCTCTCGCCGTGGTAGGTCCGCCGTTCGGAGTGCCCGATGACGACGAACGTGCAGCCCAGTTTGGCCAGGAACGCACCACTGATCTCGCCGGTGTACGCGCCGGACTCGTGCTGCGAGAGGTCCTGCGCGCCATAGGTCAGCCGCAGTTTGTCGCCGTCGACCAGGGTCTGCACGCTGCGCAGGTCGGTGAACGGCGGGATGACGGTGACATCGACCTTGTCGAAGTACTTGTCGGGCAACGAGAAAGCGATCTTCTGCACCAGGGCGATGGCCTCGAAGTGATTGAGGTTCATCTTCCAGTTGCCGGCTATCAGCGGCTTACGGGACACGACGGGCTCCTAGGTCTCTAGAACGGCGATGCCGGGAAGTTCTTTGCCCTCCAGGTACTCCAGCGACGCTCCACCGCCGGTGGAGATGTGGCTGAAGCCGTCCTCGGCCAGGCCCAGGGTGCGTACCGCGGCCGCCGAGTCGCCGCCTCCGACCACGCTGAAGGCGCCCTTGGCGGTGGCGCCGATGATGGCCTCGGCCACCCCCTTGGTGCCGGCAGAGTACGATGGGAACTCGAACACCCCCATGGGGCCGTTCCAGAAAATGGTCCTGGCGTTCGACAACAGCGCGGTGAACCGCTTGACCGATCCGGGTCCGATGTCCAGACCCATCTTGCTGTCCGGAATACTTTCGGCGGCAACGGTTTCCGGCGGCGAGTCGGCCGCGAACTTCTCGGTGACGACGAAGTCCACCGGCAGGTGGATGACGTCGCCGTGGTCCTCGAGCAGCTTCTTGCAGGTGTCGATCATGTCCTTCTCGAGCAGCGAGGTACCCACCGGAAGTCCTTGTGCGGCAAGGAAGGTGAAGCACATTCCGCCGCCGATCACCAGGCTGTCGGCCTTGGTGGCCAGATTCTCGATGACCTTGAGCTTGTCGGACACCTTGGAACCGCCGAGGACCACCGCGTAGGGCCGCTCGTGCGATTCGGTCAGCTGACGCAGCACGCCGACCTCGGTGGCCACCAGCGTGCCGGCATAGTGCGGCAGCAGTTTGGCCACGTCGTAGACCGACGCCTGCTTGCGGTGCACGACGCCGAACCCGTCCGACACGAAGGCGGCATCGTCACCGACGAGTTCGACCAGGGCCTTGGCCAGCGACTCCCGCTCGGCCTCGTCCTTGGACGTCTCGCGCGGGTCGAAGCGGATGTTCTCCAGCAGCAGGATGTCGCCGTCGGTCAGGCCCTCGGCCCGCGCCAGCGCGTCGGTGCCCACCACGTCGCCGGCCAACTGAACGTGCCTGCCGAGGCGCTCACCGAGATCCCTGGCCACCGGGGCCAACGAATATTTCGGGTCCGGTGCCCCGTCGGGCCGCCCGAGGTGGGCGGTGATGACCACCTTGGCGCCCGCGTCCGCGAGCGCCTTCAGGGTGGGCAGCGAGGCGATGATCCGTCCCGGATCGGTGATCTTCGCGCCGTCGAGGGGGACGTTGAAGTCGGAGCGCACCAGCACGCCCCGACCCGCAACTCCCTCGGCCAGCAGATCGTCAAGTGTCTTGACGCTCATTGGATTACAGCGACTTGCCGACCAGACCGACCAGGTCGACCAAGCGGTTCGAGTAGCCCCACTCGTTGTCGTACCACGACACGGCCTTGGCCTGGTTGTCGATCACCTTCGTCAGGCCCGCATCGAAGATCGAGCTGTGCGGGTCGGTGACGATGTCGCTGGACACGATCGGCGCGTCGTAGTACTTGAGGATGCCCTTCAGGGGTCCCTCGGCGGCGGCCTTCATGGCGGCGTTGATCTCGGCGGCGGTGGCGGCCTTCTTCAACTCCACCGTGAGGTCGGTGCAGGAGCCCGTGGGGATCGGCACCCGCAGCGCGTAGCCGTCGAGCTTGCCCTTGAGTTCGGGGAGCACCAGACCGATGGCCTTGGCCGCGCCCGTCGAGGTGGGCACGATGTTCAGCGCGGCGGCGCGGGCGCGACGCAGATCGCTGTGCGGGCCGTCCTGCAGGTTCTGATCCTGGGTGTAGGCGTGCACGGTGGTCATCAGGCCCTTGACGATGCCGAACTCGTCGTTGAGCACCTTGGCGAACGGCCCGAGGCAGTTGGTGGTGCACGACGCGTTGGAGATGATGTTCTGGCTGCCGTCGTACTTGTCGTCGTTGACGCCCATCACGATGGTGATGTCCTCGTCGGTCGCCGGCGCGGAGATGATGACCTTCTTGGCACCGGCCGCCAGGTGACCCTTGGCCTTCTCGGCCTTGGTGAAGATGCCGGTCGACTCGACGACGACGTCGACGCCGAGGTCACCCCAGGGCAGTGCGGCCGGGCCTTCCTTGACCTCGAGCGCCTTGATCTTGGTGTTGCCCACCACGATGGTGTCGTCACCTTCCAGGCTGACGTCGTAGGGCAGCCGGCCCAGGATCGAGTCGAACTTCAGCAGGTGCGCCAGCGACGCGTTGTCGGTCAGGTCGTTGACCGCGATGATCTCGATGTCCTTGGCCTTGCCCGCGGCCTGCTGCGCGTCCAGAGCGCGGAAGAAGTTGCGCCCGATACGCCCGAATCCGTTGACGCCTACCCGGATGGTCACTTGTGTCTCCTTGGTCGTTTTCAGTGCTCGCCGATCAGCCTAGTGCCGCGGCGGCAGGGCCGTGCTGTTTGGTCGCCAAACCGTCCCCGCCGCCGGGCGGTGGTGAAGACTCCGGTGGTGCCAATCGTCGCCGCAGTGGCTTCGGGATCGCGCGGCGCCCATCGAGAACTGGATTCGGCATTGTCGAGCGCATACGTCACCGCGGGGTCCATCGTCATCGCGGCACCCTCAGCACGGACCGCACGTTCGCGCTCTCGCCCCAACGCGGCGATCACGATGCCTCCGGTCTCACGCAGCGCTTCCAGGACGAAGGTGAAATGCGGCGCATCCGCGTCCGGTGTGGTTCCCGACGGACCTGACGGGCTCGCGGCGCGATACGCGGCGTATGCGGCGCCGCGCAGCACTCCCGCCACCTCGGGCCGGGCCTCGGCGATCGCACGCGCGCACAGCGACAGGCACGGCGCAGTCTGCATCAGTGCGGCGCTCCACCGCCAGAGATGCATTGTCCTGGTCGCCAACGTGAGAATTAGCGCCCAATCCCGCAGGCGGGCTGCCACCATGGTGGCTGTCAGTAGCCGCGAGGAGATCTCTTCCCCCGGAGCGCCTCCGATCGCCAGACTCTCGGTCAGAAGTGCCCGTGCGCCGAGCGGATCGTGTTCCGCCAAGGCAAAGGCCTGAGCACGATCGCACGGGCATACCGGAACGGCGGGCCAACGCAACGGAATCATCGGCGATCGGGATCGCCCGGCTACTTTCGCCACCCAACACCGCACAGCTCTCCGCGTAGGCCAGGAAGATCGCGGCGAGTCCCAATTGGCCTGCAGCGCCAGCCAGTTCGGCAGAATGCACGTACGCCTCACGCCCGTTGCTGTACTCGCCACCTGCGAGAAAGGCCTGTGCCTGCAGGGCGCAGACGTCCATCTCGATGTGCCCACGGCGCTCGGCCTGCGGGCTGCGCCCATCGGCTTCCGCTGCCCGGGAACAGAATTCGTTCACCCCCGCCCAATCACCGGTGTGCTGCGCGATGTAGGCGGCCATCACCAAAACTTGCGGATATCCCGGCTCCCGATTGGCCTCGGGCAGATCCAGGACCTGGGCCACCGGAATCGTCGCGACCTCCCCTGTGGGACCTTCGGCGCGCTCCTGATGAGGTTGGCTGGCAACGAGTTCGACGGCGAGTTCGGTGTCCGCTCTGTCGATCGCGTTCGAGAGCGCGGCACGCAAGTTGTCCGGCCATGCCCCATCCTCCCTGCGCGGCCAGTTCCGCCGATTCTCGTCCATCGCGGCGCAGGGAGCGCCAGTTCGGCGAATCGAAGCGACCGCGAAGGTGCTCGAATATGCATCGCACGGCGGTACATCGCGTACCGGCACGCACGCTCACGATGGAAGGGGGGCGCGGAGGCGGTGTGGTGGGCTCAGGCCTCGTCGAGGAGTTCCGGGGTGACCGCCGACTCGGTGTCGGGGATCCCGTCCTGTTTGGCCTTGCGATCGGCCATCGACAGCAATCGCCGGATACGCCCTGCCACAGCATCTTTCGTCATCGGCGGATCGGCGAGCCGGCCGAGTTCCTCCAGCGAGGCCTGCCGGTGCTCGACGCGCAACTTGCCGGCCGCGGCCAGATGGTCGGGCACCCCGTCGCCGAGGATGTGCAGCGCGCGTTCCACGCGCGCTGCCGCCGCCACCGCCGCCCGGGCCGAGCGCCGCAGATTGGCATCGTCGAAGTTGGCCAGCCGGTTGGCCGTCGCCCGGACCTCCCGGCGCATCCGGCGTTCCTCCCAGGTCAGCCGGGTGTCCTGGGCGCCCATCCGGGTCAGCAGCGCGCCGATGGCTTCACCGTCGCGCACCACCACCCGGTCGGCCCCGCGGACCTCGCGCGCCTTGGCGCTCACCCCGAGCCGGCGGGCCGCACCGACCAGCGCCAGGGCCGCCTCCGGTCCGGGGCAGCTGACCTCGAGGGCCGAGGAGCGGCCCGGTTCGGTGAGCGATCCGTGCGCCAGGAACGCCCCGCGCCAGGCGGCCTCGGCGTCGGCGACGCTGCCGCCTACCACCTGGGCCGGCAGACCGCGCACCGGGCGGCCGCGCAGATCCAGCAGGCCGGTCTGGCGCGCCAGCGCCTCACCGTCCTTGGCGACGCGTACGACATACCGCGTGCTCTTTCGGATTCCACTGGCGGACAGCACATGCACGACGGCGTTGTAGCCGTACAGATCGAAGATGTCCTTGCGCAACCGGCGCGCGATGATGCCCAGATCCACCTCGGCTTCGACAACCACCCGCCCCGCGACGATGTGCAGTCCCCCGGCGAACCGCAGCAGTGCCGCGACCTCGGCGCGGCGTGCGCTGACGGAATTGACCACCAGCCGGCTCAGCTCGTCCTTGACCTCGGCCGTCATCGCCACGGATCGTCACCTCTCGGTCGGCTAGGGCTCGGTACGTCAGCGCCCGGCGCGGGCGTCGGGATGGTGGGCGCCGCGGGCGCGGAGCCGGGCGCACCGACGCCGTCGAGCGCCGCCGCCAGCTTCGCGGGGTCATGTAATGGTGTACCAGGTCTCGAGACGTCGGCAAACCTGACGTCGGCCTCCAGTATGGCGGCCGCCCGGCGCAACTGCTCACGTTCGCGCTCGCCGGCCACCCGGCCCGCGTCGATGATCACGTCGTGGACGGTGAAATCTGGCGCGTGCTGGGCGAGCACATGCAGGTGACGCTCCGCGGAGAACCCCGCTGTCTCCCCCGGCTCGTCGGCCAGGTTGAGCACGAGCGCCCGGCGCGCTGCGGTGGCCGCCAGGGCATTGGCCAGGCCCGGCACCAGAACGTGCGGGATCACACTGGTGAACCATGAGCCCGGCCCCAGCACGACGAGGTCGGCGTCCATGATCGCGTCGACGGCCTGGCGGGTGGCCGGCGGATTGCCCGGCAGCAGCCGCACCCGGCGGACCTTGCCCGGCGTGGTCGCGATGGCCACCTGCCCGCGGATCGCCCTGCTCATCCGGGGGTCCGATTCCAGACCGGTCACATCGGCCTCGATCTGCAGGGCGATCGGGCACATCGGCAGCACGCGGCCGCGGACCCCCAGGATGCGGCCCACCTCGTCGAGCGCGGCCACCGGGTCACCGAGCACCTCGCTGATACCGGCCAGCAGCAGATTGCCGATGGGGTGACCGGCAAGGGCCCCGTTCCCGCCGAAGCGATGCTGGATGATGGTGGCCCACAGCCGACCGTGCGGACTGTCGGATGCCAACGCCGCCAACGCCATTCGCAGATCGCCGGGCGGCACGACGTCGATCTCGCTGCGCAGCCGGCCCGACGAACCGCCGTCGTCGGCGACCGTCACCACCGCGGTGACGTGCGGGGTCAACCGGCGGGTCGCCGACAGGGTGGCGTATAGGCCGTGCCCACCCCCGAGCGCGACAATGCGGCGGCTCAACGCTCGACTCCCGTGCGCGGACTCATCCTCGCCGCCTCATTCGCGGCCCAGATCCCTGTGCAGGGCCCGCACCGCGAGGTTGGAGTCTGCCGACAGCAGCCCGGTCAGCGCCTCGGCCATTGCAACACTGCGGTGCTTGCCGCCGGTGCAGCCGATGGCAACCGTCATGTACCGCTTTCCCTCCCGCTGATACCCGTCCACCACTAGTCCCAGCAGCTCATGGTAGGTCGACAGGAAGCGCTGCGCGCCGGGTTGACCGAGCACGTAATCCCGCACCGCCGGATGCTGACCCGAATGCGGCCGCAGCTCGTCCACCCAATGCGGGTTCGGCAGGAACCGGACGTCCATGACCATGTCGGCATCCATGGGCAGGCCGTACTTGAATCCGAACGACTCCACGGTGACGCTGGTGGTCGGTGCCGTCTCCGCGCCGAAGGAGCGCTCGACGATCTCGCGCAACGCCGGTACCGACAGCGCCGACGTGTCGATCAACAGGTCCGCGGTCGCGCGCACCGGCGCCAGCAGGGCGCGTTCGGCCGCAATCCCCTCGGCCAGCGTCGTCTCCCCCTGCATGGGATGGCTGCGCCGGTTCTGTTCGTAGCGCCGGACCAGGATCTGGTCGGAGGCCTCCAGGAACAGCACCCGTGGGGTGATACCGCGGGTGGCTAGCTCCGAGCGCACCGAGTCCAGGTCACCGGAGAATCCCCGCGACCGCACGTCCATGACGACGGCGAGCTGGGTGATGCGCGATCCGGCGGCCAGCCCCAGATCTACCATCCGGGTGATCAGCTCCGGCGGCAGGTTGTCCGCCACGTACCAGCCCAGGTCCTCGAGCACCTTGGCGGCCGTGCCACGGCCAGCACCCGAAAGTCCGGTCACCAGAACGACATCGATGCCCGAATCCGGCTCCAGTGCCCCGAATTCGTCATACGTCACGTCGTCTGCTCTGTCTGTCATCGCGTCACCTGTTCCGCAACGTCATCATCGCCCAGCGTCGGCTCCCCTGCCGCCGATCCCGCAGAATCCGGGGCCGACGGCCCGGCCCCCAGCGCCGTCAGCACCGCCGTCGCGGTGGCCACCCCGATACCGGGGACCGAGGTGATCTCCTCCACCGAAGCGTCCCGCAGCCGCGCCACCGACCCGAAATGCGTTACCAGCGCCTTGCGCCGATGCTCGCCCAGGCCCGGAACGGCGTCCAGCGCCGATGCGGTCATCCGCTTCGAGCGCTTGCTCCGGTGGAAGGTGATGGCGAAGCGGTGCGCCTCGTCCCGGATGCGTTGCAGCAGATACAGACCTTCGCTGTTGCGCGGCATGATGACCGGGTCCGGTTCGCCCGGCACCCAGACCTCCTCGAGCCGTTTGGCCAGTCCGATCACCGCCACATCGGTGACACCGAGGTCGGCCAGCACGGCCGCCGCCGCGTTCACCTGCGGTGCGCCACCGTCGACGACGTACAGGTTGGGCGGGTACGCGAACCGGGCGCGCCGTCCAGCCGGAGCCGCGGAGTCGGCGCCATCGGACGTGGTCGCCGGCTCGCCGGGGGCGTTGACGCTCTGGGCGCCCCGCACGTGCCGCCAGAACCGGCGGCGGGTGACCTCGGCGATGGAGCCGACGTCATCGGAGCGCCCGTCGCCGGCGGCCTCCCGGATCGCGTAGTGCCGGTAGTCGGACTTGCGCGGCAGACCGTCCTCGAACACCACCAGCGAGGCCACGACATCGGTGCCCTGCACGTGGCTGATGTCCACGCATTCGATGCGCAACGGCGCATCGGCCAGACCCAGGCAGTCCTGAATGCCCTGCAGCGCAGCGGATCTGGCGTTGAAGTCACCGGCCCGGCGCATCTTGTGCTGCTGCAGCGCCTCGGCCGCGTTGCGCTGCACGGTTTCGGCCAGCGCCCGCTTGTCGCCGCGGCGCGGCACCCGCAGGACCACCCGCGAACCCCTCAGCCCCGACAGCCACGCGGCGAGCTCGTCGGAGTTGGGCGGCAGGCAGGGCACCAGCACCTCACGCGGGACCGGGTTGGTGGCCTCGTCGCCGGTGAAACCGCCCTCGTCGGCAGCGCCGCCCAGTTCCGCCTGCGCCCCATAGAACTGCGTGACGAACTGCTCGACCAATTGCGCCTCGACGGAGTCCTCCGGATCGCTTGGTCCACTGGGCTTTTCCACCACCCAACCGCGCTGGCCCCGGACCCGCCCACCGCGCACGTGGAACACCTGAACGGCAGCCTCGAGCGCGTCCTCGGCGAAGGCCACCACGTCGGCATCGGTGCCGTCGCCCAGGACCACCGCTTGCTTCTCGAGCACCCGGCGCAACGCCGAAAGATCGTCGCGCAGCCGGGCGGCCCGTTCGAAGTCGAGGGCCTCGGCGGCATCCGTCATCTGCTGCTCGAGCTCACGGGCGTAGCGATCGGTCTTGCCCGACAGGAAGTCGCAGAAGTCCTCGACGATCCGGCGGTGTTCGTCGGCGCTGACCCGCCCCACGCACGGCGCGGCGCATTTGTCGATGTAGCCGAGCAGACAGGGCCGGCCGATCTGGTTGTGCCGCTTGAAAACTCCGGTCGAACAAGTACGGGCCGGGAAGACCCGGGTGAGCAGATCCACCGTCTCGCGGATCGCCCAGGCGTGCGAGTACGGACCGAAATACCGCACCCCCTTGCGCCGCGCGCCGCGATAGACGAACAGGCGCGGGTACTCCTCGCCGACGGTGACGGCCAGCACCGGGTAGGACTTGTCGTCGCGGTAGCGGACGTTGAACCGCGGATCGAATTCCTTGATCCAGTTGTACTCGAGCTGGAGCGCCTCGACCTCGGTGGTGACCACCGTCCACTGAACATTCGCCGCCGTGGTGACCATCTGGCGGGTACGCGGGTGCAGTCCGGCGATGTCGGCGAAGTACGACGTCAGCCTGCCGCGCAGGTTCTTGGCCTTGCCCACGTAGATGACGCGGCCGTGCTGATCGGAGAACCGGTAGACGCCCGGGTCCACCGGGATGGAACCGGGTGCCGGACGGTACGTCGCTGGATCAGGCACGCGTTCCAGCCTAGTGGTCCCCTCCGACTGCCGAGTGTGCGTGTCAGCCCGCCAACTCGCCATGACCCACGCATTTTTGTGCACCGTCGACCCGCGGGGCCAACTCGAGCTAGCTCCGGTATTCGGTCATCAGCGCGCGCACGGCGTCCATCGCCTGCACCGCGCGACCCTTGTCGACGGCCTGGATCGCCATCAGCGGGATGTATTCGTCGTGCGGCAGGTCCACCCGCGCCCACCGCGCGCCCGTCGGGAACGACACGTCGACCACATCCGGCCAGGGAACCAGCTTGTCGCCCAGCAGATTACGCACCGACAACCCCGCCGGGCCGACGCGCAGCCGGGGGCGGGTGAACAGCAGCACCAGGCCGGCCAGCACGATGCCGAGCAGACCCATCGCCACCTGGTCGGCGGTCTGGAAGACCACGCCGGTGGAGCCGATCTTCAGCAGGAACCCGACGGCCACGTGGGCGGCCGCGATCGCGAACGCGGCGCCGTAGGCGAAATACGGTGTCAGGCGGGGGCGCAGCGTGACATCCCAGCCCTGCTCGGAGGGGCTCATTCGGCAGCGCGCAGATCCCGCAACGTCAGCGCCGTGCTCAGCGCGGCAGCCGCGGCCTGTTCGCCCTTGTCCTCCGCCGAGCCCGGCAGCCCGGCCCGGTCGAGTGCCTGCTCCTCGGTGTTGGTGGTCAGCACCCCGTTGGCGACCGGGGTCGCCGCATCCAGCGACACCCGCGTCAGGCCCTGGGTCACCGCGTCGCAGACATAGTCGAAATGCGGTGTCTGGCCACGGATCACCACGCCCAGGGCGACGACGGCGTCGTGGGTGCCGGCCAACTCCTGGGCCACCACCGGGATCTCGATGGCTCCCAGCACTCGGACGACGGTCGGTTCGGCGACACCGGCGGACTTGGCCACCCGCAGCGCGCCGTCGAGCAGCGCATCGCAGATCGTGGAGTGCCAGGTGCTCGCGACGATCGCCAGGGAGACGTCGGCGGCGTCCAGTTCGGGCATCTCGGGGATGCCGGCGCCACCGCTCATTCGCTCACTCCTCCCCGGGGCCGGTCCCCAGCCCCGCATCGTCGAATCGCGGCGCTCATTCTTCGCTCACTCCGGGGCGGTGTCGCTCACCCAACAGGTACGCCGCCTCGTCGTAACTCTCCATCGTGTTGGACTCGTGGTACTCGTCCAGCCCGGTCAGCTCATGGCCCATCCGGTCACGCTTGGTCATCAGGTACTTGATGTTCTCGGCGTTGGCCCGCACCGGCAGCGGAACCCGCTCGATGATGTGCAGGCCGTAACCGTCCAGGCCGACCCGCTTGGCCGGGTTGTTGGTCAGCAGGCGCATCGACCGGACGCCCAGATCGACCAGGATCTGTGCGCCGATCCCGTAGTCACGGGCATCGGCGGGCAGTCCGAGCTCGAGGTTCGCGTCGACGGTGTCCGCTCCGGCGTCCTGCAACTGATAGGCCTGCAGCTTGTGCATCAGCCCGATGCCGCGGCCCTCGTGCCCACGCATGTAGAGCACCACGCCACGGCCCTCACGGGCCACCATCGCCATCGCCGCGTCCAGCTGGGGCCCGCAGTCGCACCGCCGGGAACCGAAGACGTCGCCGGTCAGACATTCGGAGTGGACCCGGACCAGGACATCCTCACCGTCGCTGTGCGGTCCCGCGATCTCGCCGCGGACCAGGGCGACGTGCTCGACGTCGTCGTAGACGCTCTTGTATCCGACCGCACGGAAATCGCCGTGCCGGGTCGGGATGCGCGCCTCGGCGATCCGCTCGATGTGCTTCTCGTGTTTGCGCCGCCACTCGATGAGGTCCGCGATGGAGATCAGCGCCAGATCGTGGTCGTCGGCGAAGACCCGCAGCTCGTCGGTCTGCGCCATGGCGCCCTCGTCCTTCTGGCTGACGATCTCGCAGATCGCGCCGGCCGGCTGCAGGCCGGCCAGCCGGGCCAGGTCGACGGCCGCCTCGGTGTGCCCGGGGCGGCGCAGCACGCCGCCGTCCTTGGCGCGCAACGGCACGACGTGCCCGGGTTTGGTGAAGTCCTGCGCCACGGCCCCGGGGTTGGCCAGCGCGCGCATCGTGGTGGCGCGATCGGAGGCCGAGATACCGGTTCCCACACCGTCTTTCGCATCGACGGTGACGGTGTAGGCGGTGCCGTGCTTGTCCTGGTTCACCGCATACATCGGCAGCAGTCCGAGCCGGTCGCAGATGTCTCCGTCCAGCGGCACACACAGATAGCCGGAGGTGTAGCGGACCATGAACGCCACCAGTTCGGGAGTGGCCATCTCGGCGGCGAAGATCAGGTCGCCCTCGTTCTCGCGGTCCTCGTCGTCGACCACGACGACGGCCTTGCCCGCGGCAATGTCGGCCAGCGCCCGTTCGACGCTATCCAGCCTCGTCATTGGAGCCACCTTGTGCGTTATGTGAACTGTGAGCCTTGGTGAAGGGTCCAACCAGTATGAACCACCGCGCCACTAACCTTGCTTCCCCTGTTCACCCAGCAGCCGCTCGACGTATTTCGCGATGACGTCGACCTCGAGGTTGACCGTGGTCCCCACCGGCGCGGAACCCAGGGTCGTCATCGCCAGGGTGGTCGGGATCAGGGACACCTCGAACCAGTCCGAACCCAGGTCCGACACGGTCAGCGAGATGCCGTCGACGGTGATCGAACCCTTCTCCACCAGGTAGCGCGACAGCGGCTCCGGCAGGGCGATGCGCACCACCTCCCAGTGCTCCGAAGGTGTGCGGGAGATCACCGATCCGGTGCCGTCGACATGCCCCTGGACGATGTGACCGCCGAGCCGGCTGTTCAGCGCCGCGGCACGTTCGAGGTTGACGGGCGAACCGACCGACAGTCCGGCCAGGCTCGAACGGTTGAGCGTCTCGGCCATCACATCGGCGCTGAACCGGCCGTCGGGCAGCACCTCGACGACGGTCAGACAGACCCCGTTGACGGCGATCGAGTCCCCGTGGCCCGCATCGGCGGTCACCACGGGGCCGCGGATGACGAAGCGCGCGGCATCCGCCAACTCGTCCTTGCCGACGACCTCACCCAACTCTTCGACGATCCCGGTGAACACGCCTGTAAACCTAGTCGCCGGCCGCCGGTGGACGTGCTGGGCACCCGGGATGGTCGGATCCACCCACTACGATGCAGGGCATGCAGACACGCCAACGCAGGTATTCCGCCCTGACCCGCACGATCGGCGCGGCCGCGCTCTGCGCCGCCGTGGTCGCGGGATGTTCGGGCGGATCGTCCGGCGGCGGGTCGAAGGCCACGCTGCCGGATGCCGGGACGCTGTTGCAGCAATCCGCGCAGACCACCAAGGGCCTCGAGAGCGCGCACGTGGAGATCACCGTCGAGGGCAAGATCGACGGCCTACCGGTCAAGAACCTCTCGGGTGATCTGACCAACGTGCCCGCCACCGCGGCATCCGCCAAGGCCACCATCACCATGGGCGGTTCCGATCTCGACGCCGACATCGTGGTCACCGACGGCACCTTGTTCGCCGCACTGTCGCCGAACAACTGGCTGGACATGGGCCCGGCGGCCGACATCTACGACCCTTCGACCATCCTGCGTCCGGACACCGGCCTGGCCAACGTGCTGGGCAACTTCTCCGATCCCAAGTCGGAGACCACCGAGAAGATCAACGGCGTCGACACCGTCAAGGTCACCGGCCAGGTCAGCGCCGCGGCCGCCAACCAGATCCTGCCGCAGCTCAAGGTCACCGGCCCCATTCCGGGCACCGCCTGGATCCAGCCGGACGGCGACCACAATCTGGTCCAGGCCCGTCTGCAGCCCAGCGGCGGGAGCGCGGTCCAGATGACGCTGTCGGATTGGAACAAGCCGGTCACCGTCACCAAGCCCCAGATCTGATGCGGGCGGAGACCAGGCGCTGGACCGCGATCAGCGCCGGCGGTCTTGCCGTCCTGCTCGGGGCCGTCGACACCTATGTCGTGGTGTCGATCATGACCGACATCATGAAAGACGTCGGCATCCCGATCAACAAGATCCAGCAGGTCGCGCCGATCATCACCGGCTACCTCCTGGGGTACATCGCGGCAATGCCGCTGCTCGGCCGGGCCTCCGACCGCTTCGGCCGCAAGCTGGTGCTCCAACTCGGGCTCGCCGGCTTCGCCGTGGGCTCGGTGGTCACCGCGCTGTCGAACGACCTGACGACGCTGGTGGTCGGCCGGGTCATCCAGGGCACGGCCAGCGGGGCGCTGCTGCCGGTGACACTGGCCCTGGCCGCCGATCTGTGGTCGGCCCGCAACCGGGCCGCGGTGCTCGGCGGGGTGGGTGCCGCGCAGGAACTCGGCAGTGTGCTGGGCCCGCTGTACGGCATCGCCGTCGTCGCGGTGCTCAACACCTGGCGCGACGTGTTCTGGATCAACCTTCCGCTCACCGCGATCGCCATGCTGATGATCCACTTCAGCGTTCCCGCCCACGACCGCGGCACGGGACCGCGCGAGCGCGTCGACGTGATCGGCGGTGTGCTGCTTGCGATCACGCTCGGGCTGACGGTGGTCGGGCTGTACAACCCGGCGCCCGACGGCAAGCAGGTGCTGCCGCACTGGGGCCTGCCGGTGGTCGCGGCGGCGGTGGTCGCGGGCATCGCGTTCTTCGCCTGGGAGCGATACTCACGCACCAAACTGATCGACCCGGCCGGCGTCGCGTTCCGGCCGTTCCTGGCGTCGCTGGGCACCTCGGTCTGCGCGGGCGCGGCGCTGATGGTCACCCTGGTCAACGTCGAACTGTTCGGCCAGGGCGTCCTCGGCCTGGACCAGGTGGACGCCGCGCTGAAACTCACCTGGTTCCTGGCGGCGTTGCCGGTCGGGGCGTTGGTCGGCGGTGCGATCGCCACCCGCATCGGAGACCGCGCCGTGGTGTTCGTCGGGATGCTCATCGCGGCCCTGGCCTACTGGCTGGTGTCCCACTGGGGCGTCAATGTGCTTACCGCACAACACGATCTGGGTTTCATCACATTGCCGGCATTCAGCACCGATCTGGTGCTCGCCGGCTTCGGCCTGGGCCTGGTGATCGGCCCGTTGACATCCGCGGCGCTGCGGGTGGTGCCCGCCGTCCAGCATGGCATCGCATCGTCGCTGGTGGTGGTGGCGCGGATGACCGGCATGCTCGTCGGTGTCGCGGCGCTGTCCGCCTGGGGTCTGTACCGCTTCAACCAGATCCTCGCCACCAAACCGGCACCGCACGCCGACTCACTGGCCGCGAAGATCGCGGCCGAGGCCACCCGCTACCGGGAAGCGTTCGCCGACCAGTACGGCGAGATGTTCGGGATCACGATGATCATCTGCATCGTCGGCGCGTTCGTCGGGCTACTGATCGCCGGCCGCCACACCCACGCCGAGGCAACGGAGGAGCTGGCCGCCCGGTCGTAGGATAACGCCGCTCAGGACGGGATCAGCGACACCAGCAGATCGGGGCCGACCTGCTCGACGCCGTCGAACCGCCACCGCAGCGCCCGCGCGATGCTGGTCACCCCGACGTCGTCGACGGCGGAGATCGGCCCGCCCAACAGGATCGGGGCGACGTAGGCCAGGATCCGGTCGACCACCCCGGCGCGCAGAAAGGCGCCGGCCAGCACCGGGCCGCCCTCGAGCAGGACGTCGGTCCGGTCGCGCAGCGACTGGATCACCTCGTGGGGATCGTGCGTGCGGATCACCATGGTCCGCGAATCATCGTTGAGAATCCTTGATTCCGAAGAGATCTCGCGCATGCCGACCACGACGCGCAGCGGCTGGCGGTCGGCGAGGCTGCCGTCGGGATGCCGCGCGGTCAGCACGGGGTCGTCGACGAAGACCGTGCCCGTCCCCACCACGATGGCGTCGGCGGCCCGGCGCCGCCGGTGGACGTCGACCCGGGCGGCCTCGGAGGTGATCCACTGACTGGAGCCATCGGCGGCGGCGCTGCGGCCGTCGACGCTGGTGGCGTATTTCCAGGTGACATGCGGCAGTCCAGTGCGCTGCTTGTGCAGCCACTCCCGCAGCGGACCGCCGGCGACCAGGCCGGTCTCGACGCCCGAGATGACCTCGACGCCCCCGGCCCGCAACCGGTCGGCGCCGCCGGCCGCGATCGGGTTCGGGTCGGCGACGGCGAAGACCACGGTCGATACGCCGGCCGCCAACAACGCGTCCACACACGGCGGCGTGCGACCGTGATGGTTGCACGGCTCCAGCGTGCACACGGCGGTGCCGCCCGCAGCGCGGGTTCCGGCCCGGCGCAATGCGACCAGCTCGGCATGCGCGCCGCCAGGTGGTTCGGTGGCTCCCACCCCGGCGATCTGGCCGGACGCATCCAGGATCACCGCTCCCACAGGAGGATTCGGGTAGGTATCGCCCTTGACTCCCTCGGCCTGGTCGACGGCCAGCCCCATCGCGACCGCGAGGTCCGTCATAACGTCAGATGCGGCGACACCGCGGCGGCCCGATCACGCAGGGCCGCCACCGCCGCCGCCGGGTCCTGCGCGCCGTACACCGCCGAACCGGCGACGAAGCAGTCCACTCCGGCCTCCGCGGCGGCCTCGATGGTGTCGGCATTGATGCCGCCGTCGATCTCGACCAGGATGGTCAACTCCCCCGCGTCGACGAGTCGCCGCGCGGTGCGGACCTTGTCGAGCACGTCCGGGATGAACGACTGTCCGCCGAATCCGGGCTCCACCGACATCACCAGCAGGGTGTCGAAATCCCGCAGGATCTCCAGATAGGGATCGAGCGGTGTGCCCGGCTTGACCGACAGGCCCGCCCTGGCGCCGGCGGCCCGGATGTCGCGGGCCACCCGCACCGGGTTGTCGGTGGCCTCGACGTGGAAAGTGACGTTGTGGGCGCCGGCTTCGGCGTACGGCGGTGCCCAGCGGTCGGGGTCGTCGATCATCAGGTGGCAGTCCATCGGGATGTCGGTGACCTTCAACAGGCTCTCGACCACCGGAAGACCGAGCGTCAGGTTCGGTACGAAATGATTGTCCATCACATCGACGTGCAGCCAGTCGGCACCCTTTACGGCGGCGGTCTCGTCGGCGAGCCGCGCGAAGTCCGCGGCCAGGATCGATGGGGCGATCAGCGGGCGATTCATCCGCTCACCTTAATCACTGCTCCTTGCGCAGGGCCGCGGCGAACATCGCGTCGGTGCCGTGCCGGTGCGGCCACAGCTGTGTGTACAACCCGTCACCGGCCGCCAGGTCGACGGCCGGCGCGAACAGCGGACCCGTCGGCAACGCCGTGACCGGGTGGCGGCGCAGCGCATCGGCCACCACGCCGACGGTCTCGGCCAGATGCGGCGAACAGGTGGCGTAGACGACCACGCCGCCGGGGCGTGTCAGTTCGATCGCCGAGGTGAGCAGCTCGCGCTGGAGCCGGGTCAGCTCGGGGACATCGGTGGGTTGCCGGCGCCAGCGGGCCTCCGGTCGGCGGCGCAACGCGCCCAGACCGGTGCAGGGTGCATCGACCAGGACACGGTCGAAGCCCGGCTGCAGACCTGGGTCTCGGCCGTCGACCCGGACCACGTCGACCGGCAGCCCGACGGTGTTCTGTTCCACCAGGTCGGCGCGCCGCGGCGCGGGCTCCACCGCGGTGACGCGGGCGCCGCGCCCAGCGCCGATGCCGGCCAGGGTGGCCGTCTTGCCGCCCGGACCCGCGCACAGGTCCAGCCAGCGTCCGCCGTCATCCCCGACCAGCGGCGCCTCGGTGAGCGCGCGGGCCACTAGTTGGCTGCCCTCGTCCTGCACCAGCGCGGCGCCGTCGCGCACCGGTGCCAGCCGGCCGGGATCCCCACCCGGCAGGTACACCGCGAACGGGGAGTACCTGCCCACCTCGCCCCCGACCGCCTCGGCGAGTTCGGCCGCGGTCAACACGCCCGGGCGGGCGGCCAGATGTACGACGGGACGCTCGTCGTCGCTGCGCAGCAGCGCCTCCAGCTCACCCGCGCGCCCGCCCAGCGCGTCGGCGAACGCCTGCGCGATCCAGCGTGGATGGGCGTGCCTGAACGCCAGGTGCCCGACCGGATCCGCGGCAGCCGGGGGCGCTAGTTCGGCGACCCAGGAGGCTTCGTCGCGCCCGGCGATGGTGCGCAGTACGCCGTTGACGAAACCCGCTCGCGCCGAATCGAATTCGATGGCCGCCTGCTCGACCGTGGTGGACACGGCGGCGTGTTGTTCGACGCGGGTGCGCAGCAGCTGGTAGGTGCCCAGCCTTAGCAGGTCGAGCAGGATGGGGTCGATGCGATCGACGGGCCGGCCGGCGGCGGCCACGATGACCGCGTCCAGCAGGCCGCGGGTCCGGCAGGCGCCGTAGGTCAATTCCGTGGCGAATGCCGCATCCCGCCCGGCGATCCCGCGTTCCCTCAGCAGTGCCGGTAGCGCCAGGTTCGCATAGGAATCGCGTTCGCTCACCGCGCGCAGCACATCGAACGCGGCGCGCCGAGCCGGGTCCAGTGGTGTGCGCTGCGAGCGCCGGCCCGTCCCACGGGTGGGCCGCCGGTCGCTCACGAGGCCCTCAGCACGTCGAGGCGGGCGCCGCGCGCCCAGTCGGCCGCATTCATCGCCCTCTTCCCCGGCGGTTGGACGGTGCCCAATTGCACTGCGCCCGAACCGGTTCCGATCAGGACCCGGTTGCGTTCCACCCGGATCTCCCCCGCCGCCAGGTCGGCCGCCTCGGTCAGGGTCACCGGACCGAGCTTGATCCGGGTGTCACCGATCGTCGTCCATCCGCCTGGATTCGGGGTGACCGCGCGCAGCCGCCGCTCGACCACGTGCGCGGGCAGTTCCCAGCGCACCCGCGCACCGTCGACGGTGATCTTCGGCGCCACACTGATGCCCTCGGCGGGTTGCGGCGCCGGCGTCAACGTGCCGTCCTCGATCCCGTCGAGCGTCGCCTCGAGCAGGCCCGCACCGGATTCGGCGAGCCGGCCCAGCAGATCGCCTGCGGTGTCATCGGGCCGGACGGTCTCGGTCACCATTCCGTACACCGGCCCACTGTCCAGACTGCGTTCGATCTGGAAGGTGGTGGCCCCGGTGACGGTGTCGCCGGCGGCGATCGCCGCCTGGACCGGCGCGGCACCACGCCAGGCGGGCAGCAGCGAGAAGTGCAGGTTCACCCAGCCGCGATGCGGCACCGCGAGCAACTCGTCGCCCAGCAGCGCGCCGTAGGCCACCACCGGACAGCAGTCGGGGGCCAGCGCGGCAAGTTCGGCGGCGAACTCGGCGGTGTTGGGCCGCGCCGGCTTGAGTACCGGGATCCCCTGCTCGGCCGCCAGCGCCGCAACCGGCGACGGAGCCGGTTTGCCGCGCCGTCCGGCGGCCGCGTCCGGTCTGCTCAGCACGGCGACGACGTCGTGACGCGGGGAGGCGATCAGGCGGTGCAGCGACGGCAGTGCGGGTTCGGGGGTACCGGCGAACACCAAACGCATCCGGCCAGTCTAGGGGTGCGCCGCACCCCGTCCCCGCGCACCGCGACGGTGGGTCAGCTCGGGACCTTGTAGTACTCGCGCTCCTTGCCCCCGGCCATGCCGGCGGCGAACATCCAGGGGATTGTGGTGACCAGACGGTTGAGCGTGGCGACCGCATCGTTGTAGTACTGCCGGGCGAAAGCCAGCTTGTCCTCGGTATCGGCGAGGTTGCGCTGCAGGTCCAGGAAGTTGTTCGACGAGTTCAGTTGCGGGTAGCTCTGTCCGAGCGCCATCACCTGACCGACCGCGTTGTCGAACTGCTGCTCGGCGGCGCTGCGCTGCGCGACGGATTTTCCTGCTGTTGCCGACGTCAGCGCCGCCCGCGCATCCGAAACGTGATCCAGGATCGCCTTCTCGTGCGCCGCGAAGGTACCCACGGTGCTGATCAGCGCCGGGATCAGCGACGCCCGCCGGGTCAACTGCACGTCGATGCCGCCCAGCGCCTCGTCCACCCGAACGTCCGCCGACCGGATCTTGTTGTAGCCCAACACGAATCCGACCGCGATGGCCACCACCACGATCAGCGCCAGGATCAACAGGAATCTCACCATGAGCACCTCACCAGGAACCTCCTCCTCCACCGCCACCACCGCCACCGCCGCCACCACCACCGCCACCGCCGCCACCGCTGGAGGACGACGACTGCGACGCGGTGTAGGCGCCGATGGACGACGACAGCGCCGACTCGAAACTATCGAAACTCACCGAACCGGACGAATCCCCGCCGAACCACGACGACGACCTATCCGACGAGTGGTACCAATCCGGCTGCGGGGCAGGTGCTCCCATCATCGCCTGGTACTTCTTGGCCCACAGCGCAGCGGCACCGGCGGCCAGCGCGAACGGCAGGTAGGCGGCGTAGAGATCCTTGCGGGCGGCGAAATCGAACCGCGCCTCCGCCGAATCGGTGACCAGCATGCGGTGGAAACCGCCTGCCCGCGACCACAATTCGCGACCGGTGGCGGTGCGCCGGGTGCCGACGCCCGAACGCCACGACAACGCCAAACACAGGAAGAAGGCCGCGAACGGCAGCACCCACATGGTGGCCGGGAACAGCCAGCGGATCGCCGCGGTGACCGCCAGCACCAGGGCGGCCAGATTGGCGACGCGGACCCAGTGCTCCACCCGGTGCGGCGCGGTGAACCCGCCCGACTGGGCCCAGGTGCGCACCGCCGCACCGATGTCGCCCTTGGCCTTGTTGAGGCGTTCACCGGCCGTGACGCTGCCGCTGGCGTTGAACTCGCCGCCGGGGCGCTCGATGCCGAGCGTGGCAGCCACGGCACCGGCGACGGGGTCGACCGACGCCCAATCCGGGCTGGGCAGGTAGCGCAACGTCCACTTCTTCTTGCCGGTCTGGCGCATCTCGATCAGATGCCGATCGGCCAGATGGAACAGCGTCGCCGTCAGCGCCTGCGGGCCGACCGCTTCGGTACGGATGTACTCGCTCTGCACCGGACCGATGCCCGCCGGTGGCTCGTACTGCAGCGGGAATGGCGGCGGCTTCTCCACGGTCGAGCGATACATCAGCAGCCCGGCGGCCGCGCCGGCCAGCGTGAGGGCCGCCACCCAGATGACGCCGCGCACCGACCGGCCCAGGATTCGGTCCCACTTGTACGACCACGGCAACTCGACCCGCGCCGGGGTGGCCATGTCGACGCCGGCGCGAACTGTGACCGGAGTCCGCGGCGCAAGGTCGGTCGCGCTGACCGTCAGCGTCCGTCCGGCGTCACCGCCGATTGTCAGGTCGGTGCACGCACGCCCGACCCCGCTGCCGACCGAGCACTGGGCCCCGGTGATCGGTGCGGGCAGGGTGACGGTGATGTCGGCGTGGTCGATCTGGTTGTTCCACGACGGTGCGATGACGTTCCAGTAGAAGACCGAGGGCGTCCCCCGCCCCGGGTCGCCGGTCGCGCCGGCGAACTCCTTGCGCTCCCCGGTGGTACCGGGATCGATGACGCCGGGAATGGTGTAGCGGATCTCGAATACGTGCGTGCCGTAGTCGAGGTAGCTGCCCGGATCGCCGATCTTGGCGACCCGGAACCGGTCCCCATCCTCCCACAGCATCGTGTACGGCATCGGCGCCCCGTCCATCAGCACCGAGATGACGTTGGGTTCTTGGCGCACCCCGGAATCGTTGGGGTTGGCGACATCCCAGTACCGGAAGATGCCGTGCCGGTCGCCGGGGAACTCACCGGTGATGGTTTCGACGGCGTCCAGATCTCCGGCCGCATCGATGCGGAAGTCCGCCCGGAAATCGGAGATGGTGACCGGATCGCTGGCCGGTCCGGCCTGCGACAGTCCGGAGAACGGCAGCGGCCACAACACCCCGACGGCGACGAACAGTGCCGCGATCGTCAACCAGATCGCCCTGCGGACCCCCGACATGCCCATCACCCTATGTGCAGCGGGTCGATCTGGACACGCACAGGCACATTCTCCCGGCGCGCGCTGAGCACGGCCGTCGCGCGGCGCAGGACGGCGGCCAGCGCCAGGCCCTGCTCCCGCGGGACGCGGACCAGCATCCGAACCACCTCGAGCTGAGCGTCGATGCCGGCGGGCCGGCGCACCCCAACCGGCAGGTCCACCGGCCCGAGCACCTCGACATCCCCGCCCAAGCGGCACTCCCGCAGCAACCCGTCGATGGCCGCGGCCGGGCCGTCGAGCACCGCCAGGTGCACGGCGGGTGGCAGGCCAACCTCGGCCCGGGCATCCAGTTCGGCCTCGGCATGCCCGACCGGATCCCACCGGATGAGTGCCTGCACGGTCGGGATGGCCGACTCCGCGACCACGGCGACGACTCCGCCGTCGGCGCGGCTGCGCACCAGGGCGGCCGCCGACAGCCAGCGTCGCAACGTGTCCTCGGCGGCGCGCAGATCCTGCCGGCCCAACAACGCCCAGCTGTCGAGCAGCAGTGCGGCGCCGTATCCCGACGGTGTCCGCGGCTCGGCGCCGGGCGTCGCCACCACCAGTGCCGGGCCCGCGCCGATCTCCCCGACCATCGACTCACCCGACGAGGTGACAACCTGCACCCCGGCGAACGCGCGACCGAGTTCCTCCGCGGTGCGCCGGGCGCCGGTGACCACCGCGCGCACCTCGGCCGAACCGCAGCGCGCACACCGCAGCGCGGGGTCGGCCCGCCCGCACCACCGGCACTGTGCCGAACTGCCGGCCGCGCTGAGCGCCAGCGGTCCCGTGCAATGCCGGCAGCGGGCGATGTTCCGGCACCGGTTACAGGCCAGCGCGGGCACGTAACCGCGACGCGGTACCTGGACCAGCACCGGATGACCGTCGGCCAGGGCCTGCCGGGCCGCCCGCAACGCCACCGACGGCAGCCGGGCGGTGCGCGCGGCGGGATCCCGCTCGTCGGCGTAGCCACCGTCATCGAGCGGCACCACGCGCGGCGCGCGGGCCCGTACGGTCTGCCGGGTGGCCACCACGTCGTGCGCCCAGCCGCTGCGGACCAGCGCCTGGGCCTCCGCGGTGCGGGCGTACCCGCCGATCAGAGCCGCGCAGCGCAATTGGTGCGCGCGCAGCATCGCCACCTCGCGGGCGTGCGGGTAGGGCGCCCGCGGTTCGGCCAACGTGTCGTCACCGTCGTCCCAGACGATCACCAGGCCCAGGTTCTGGACGGGCGCGAACACCGCACTGCGGGTGCCGATCACCAGGCGCGCCTGCCCGCGCAGCACGGCGAGCCAACGCCGGTAGCGGGCAGCCGGACCCAACCCGGCCGAGAGCGTGACGACGCCGTCGGGGCCGCAGCGCGCCAGCGCACTGGCCGACAACGCGTCGACGTCACGCTGATCGGGAACCACCGCGAGCACGCTGCGTCCGCCGCTGATGGTTGCGGCGGCCGCCTCGGACAGCCGATCCGTCCATTGCTCACCGGGCAGCGCCTGCCAGCTGGCCCTGGCCGCCCGTCCGGCCTGCAGCGCGTCGAGCAACTGTCCGCCCCGCGCGTACGCCTCCCACCCCGAAACATCCGGCATCGGGAGGTCGGAAAATGTTGGCGGCAAAACCATCTCCGCACGCTCCACCTTGGCGTGCCGCGGCGGCACTGCCAGCCTCAGCACGTCAGCGCGGGTACCCGCGTAGCGGGCCGCCACGGCGTCGACCAGACGGCGCACCTCCGCGGTGAGCACCGGCTCCGGCGACACCACCCGGTCCAGCCAGCCCAACCGGCCGTCGTGGTCGGTGTCGTTGCGCCGCTCCAGCACGAACGCGTCGACCAGGCGGCCATGGAACCGTACCCGGACCCGCACCCCCGGCTGGGCGTCGTCGGACTGCTCGGCGCTCACCAGGTAGTCGAACTCGCGATCCAGATGCGGCACACCGAGCATCGGCAGCACCCGCGCGATCGGCTCGTGCTCGGCCGCCTGCCGCCCAGTGGTCACGTGGCCGGTGTAGCAGTACCGACCGACGAACGCCGGAAGATCAGGCCGGCGACGATCAGCACCATCGCGGCCGCGTACGCCCACCAGATCGGCACCGCCAGCGCCTGATCCCGCCGGATGAACTCGCTGATCCCGATCATCGCGTCCGAAACGGCGAAACACATCGCGCCCAACGCCGTCCACGGGGTGGGCAACCGCGCCAGCAGCGCGGCACACACCATCGCGGCCAGCACCAGCATGTAGACGGTGACCGGGACGGTCAGGGCACCGCCTTCCTGGGCGGCCAGCTGCGGCCAGAACCACACCAGCAGACCCACGCAACCCGCCACCACGACGGCGGCGAGAACCACCCGCGGTCGCGTCGGCGCGGCCAGCGGCAGCAGCGCACCCAGGAAGCACAGGTGCGCCAGCAGGAACGCCGACAACCCACCGACGAATGACGGCGGCCACCACGGGATCGCCAGCAGGAAATCGCCGGTGGCCGAGAACAGCAGCGCGGGCAGCAACCAGCGACGTTCCCGGACGATGGGGTGAGCCCGCACGGCGACCGCCAACAGCACCGCCATTGCCGACTTGAGCGCGGGCTGGGCCCAGAACTGCCCCGTCAGCGGGGCGCCCGCCGCCACCCTGGACCAGATGGCGACCAGCATGACCCCGTACCCCGCGCCGACGACGGCCGCGGCCAGCCACCACCTGTGCATCTGCCGAAGGTACTGCACGCACGCGCCCGCACCGCCGGACGCCGCACCTATGGTGAATGCATGACACGCCCGGGCATCGACCCCGTCATCAAGAAGGTCATGGACGCCGTACCGCTGGAGTTCTCCATCGACGACGGCGCCGTGGTGGCACGCGAACGTCTGCGGGCCGTCAAGCCGCCGGCCGCGCTGCTACCGCAGATGCGAATCGAGGAACGCGTCATCGGGCACGGCGACATCGACGACATCCCGGCCCGGATCTACTGGCCGCCGATCGAACAGCACAGCGACCTGCCGGTGGTGGTCTTCTACCACGGGGGCGGCTGGTGCATCGGCGACCTGGACACCCATGACCACGTCGCGCGCGCCCATGCCGTCGGCGCCGAGGCGATCGTGGTGTCCGTCGACTACCGGCTGGCCCCCGAACATCCGTATCCGCAGGGCGTGCAGGATGCCTGGGCGGCCCTGCAGTGGGTCGGCGAGAACGCGGCCGACCTCGGTGGGGACCCGAAACGCATTGCTGTCGCCGGTGATTCGGCCGGCGGCAACCTGTCGGCGGTGATGGCCCTGCGGGCCCGGGACCACGGTGGGCCGCCACTGGTCTTCCAACTGCTGTGGTACCCCGTGGCCGTCGGCGACCTGTCCCTGCCGTCGTTCACCGAGAATGCAGGCGCGCCGATGCTCGGCGAGGACGTCAGCGCCGCGTTCCTGCACTGGTACGTGCCGGACTTCGACTTCACCGACCCCGGGTCGCTGCCCACCGACCTGGCACCGGCCAACGCCGAAACACTGGCCGGGTTGCCGCCGGCCTACATTGGCACCGCCGAACACGACCCGTTGCGCGACGACGGCGGCAAGTACGCCGAATTACTCACCGCGGCAGGTGTTTCCGTCACGCTGAGCAACGAGCCGACGATGATCCATGGCTACATCAGCCTGGCCCTGGTCTCCCCCGTCGCCGCCGAGGCGTTCGACCGCGGCCTGGCCGCCCTGAACCGCGCCCTACACCCCGGTGTGTAGACTTTGCTGACCAACCATCGTGCGAGTGCAGATGGGGACATCACCCGAGGGCGAGCTGTGTCGGAGTGGCCTTTCGTGGCACGGTCCGAGGAGTTTCGGGTTGCGTTGGGGGCGCTGGTAACTCACTCGGAGCACAGTGGTGTCATCCTGCGGGGCGACGGCGGTGTCGGCAAGACCACCCTGGCTCATCTACTGGCCGAGCGGCTGGTCGCCGACGGCTGGAAGAAACGGACCGTCCTCGGCACCAAGACCGGCCGCGCGGTTCCCCTCGGCGCGTTCAACCCGGTGGTCTTCATCGAGGACGCGCGCGAGCCCGCCGTCATGCTGTCCATGGCCTACCGCGAACTGGCCGCCGGCGAGAAGACCCTGCTCGTCGTCGACGACGCCCAGTACCTCGACCCCTTGTCGGCCCTGCTCGTCTCACAGCTGGCGATGGGCGGCCGGCTGCGCCTGATCGTCACCTGCCGCTCGGGGGAACCCGTGCACGACGCCATCGCCGCGCTGTGGAAGGAAGACCTGCTGCTGCGCGTCGACCTCGAGCCGTTCAGCCGATCGGAGACCGCCGAACTGGTGTCGTCGGTAGTGGACGGCGAGGTCGACGACCTGGCCGTGGACCGGCTGCAGCACCTGTCCTCGGGCAGCCCGCTGATCCTGCGCGGACTGGTCACCGCCGCCCTGTCCGACGGCGCCCTGGCGCAGCGCGACGGCCGGTGGGCGATGAATTCCGAGTTCCACTTCGATCCCGATCTGACCGAGGTCGTCGAATCTCAGCTGAACACCCTGACGCCGGCGCAACGCGAGGTGGCCGAGATCGTCGCGACCGCCGAGGTGCTGGACTGGCGGATCCTGCGCGAGCTGTGCGACGGCGAGGACATCGCCGGTGCGGAGCGCGCGGGTGCGGTGCAGGTCGTCAGCGACGGCACCCAGACACTGGTCCAGATCGCCAACCCGATCCTCGGTGAGGTGATCCGCCAGCGGTGCGGGCTCGCGCGCACCCGGGTGCTCAATACGATGCTGGCGCAAAGCTTTTCGAAGCACCTCGAGCGCACCCGCGCGGTATCTGGCACGGAGCGCACCGACGTTCGCACCACGATCCAGCTCGCGCAGTTCACCATCCACAGCGACAACCCGGCCGACCTCGGACTGGTGGTCAGCGCCGCCGCGAGTGCGGTCACAATGGCCAACCTCACCCTCGGCGAGGAGCTCGCCCGGTTCGCCTGGGAGCAGGGCGGTTCCATCGATGCCGCCATCGTGCTCGCCGACTCGCTGGCCTGGCAGGGCCGCGGCCCCGAGGCCGAGGCGATCCTGGCCGCCCTGGATCCCGACGGCTCCGATGTCTGGGCCACCCTGCGGTGGGGCGGCGTGCGCGCGGCGAACCTCTTCTTCGGCTGCGGCCGACCCGATGCGGCGCGTGAGGTCCTGGCGACCGTGAACCGGCGCGTTCCCCCCGGTCAGGACATGTATGCGATGGCCGCCATCGAGGCGGCGTTCGCCTTCTTCGGCCGGGATCTGCCGACCGCCGTCGCCGTCGGCCAGGACGCCCTGGGCTCGGAGATCCTGCCCACCGCGGCGGTGTGGGCGGCCCTGGCCACCGGCGGCGCGCTGGCTCTGTCGGGCAGGTTCACCGAGGGCATCGACGCCGCGGAAATCGGTTCCCGGGCAGCCGAATCCTGCGAGTCCGGGCCGCAGCGCTACGCGCTCGGCTTCACCGAGATCTTTGCCCTGACCGGCAGCGGCGACCTGGCGGCGGCCGAAAAGGTGTGCCAGCACTACACCGCGATGACGTCCGGGGTGCCGCAGGCCGAGGCCATCGTCGCCGCGCTCAACGGGCGGGTCCAGCTCGCCCTCGGCATGCTCGCATCAGCGTGCGAACAGCTGCAGCGCTCGCTGTGGGCGATGTCCGGCTCGCTGCCACCGACCTGGGTGATGCTGGTGGCCGCCTGGCTGGCCCAGGCCGAAGGTGCGCGCGGCGACGCCGAGGCCGCCGCTGCGGGACTGGCGAAGGCCGAGGAGGCCAACGGACCGCACGTCGCCGTCTTCGAGCCCGAGCTCGCCCTCGCACGGGCCTGGGCGTGCGTCGCCGGCGGCCAGACCACCACGGCGCGTGAGCATGCCGTGTCGGCGGCACGCATCGCCCGGGCCGCGCAGATGCACACCATGGAGATCGCCGCACTGCACTGCGCCATCCGGCTGGGCGACCGCTCGCAGGCCGCGCGGCTGGGCCAGTTGACCCGGCTCGCACCCAGCCCCATGACGACGGCCGTGGCGGCCCACGCCCGCGGTCTGGCGGACCGCGACGGGGATGTCCTCCACGACGCGTCCCGGCAGTTCGAACGATTCGGCGCCCTAGCGCTGGCCGCCGATGCCGCGGCGCACGCCGCGGGCGAGCACGACCGTGCCGGAGCGCGCGCGAAGGCGCTCGAGTCGTCGTCCCGCGCGCAGCGACTGGCCACCCGCGGCAGTGTGCACACGCCCGCCCTCGGCGCGCTCGACGCACACTTGCCGATCACCCAGCGGGAACGGGAGATCGCGACACTCGTCGGCGACGGCCTGACCAACCGCCAGGTCGCCGACCGGCTCGGGGTCTCGGTCCGGACCATCGACGGGCACCTCTACCGGATCTTCGGCAAACTCGGGATCGACGACCGCGACCAGCTGGCCCAGCTCATCCGCGCCGGCCGACGCCCCGGGGATCGTTGAGGTAGGTACCTACCCCAAGGCGGCGCGCTGACCAGGGTAGGACGGCCGAAAGCCCAGACAGCGATGCGAAAGTGCTGAGAAACACCTGATAACGCGTCCCGAAGCGGCGTTTTCGACGCCCGACGGGCGATTTCCGGGCGCGCGGACCGCCCCTTTTCGGGTAGGCGTCTACCCTAGCCGCGCCCGCCGTGACCTCCGGATACTGGATATCAACAGCGGCCCTCACCGAGGCGGGCCGAGGAGAAAGAAAGGCAGACCACCCGATGGCTACCACCACCCTGAACCGGACCGTCACCGCCGCACTCCGCGCGGACGCCGAAGCCCAGCCGCACGAGATCGCCGAGTCGGCGCTGTTCGACATGATCCTGTGCGCCGAAGGGCTGCAGATCGACGGCTTCGACACCGCCCCCATCGCGCACGCGGCATAACCGCATCGCGCATCGCGCGCGAACAGACGGAAAGGGCCCCTACTCCATCCCGGAGAGGGGCCCTTTCCGTCTGTTCGTCAGGTCGGTCAGACCGAAGCCTTGAGCTCCTCGACCTTGTTCAGCTGCTCCCACGGCAGATCCACATCTGTGCGGCCGAAGTGGCCGTACGCCGCGGTCTGCGCGTAGATGGGGCGCAACAGGTCCAGATCGCGCACGATCGCACCGGGGCGCAGATCGAAGACGCTGGTGATGGCCTTCTCGATACGGGCCGGGTCAACCGTCTCGGTGCCGAACGTCTCGACGAACAACCCGACCGGTGCGGCCTTGCCGATGGCGTAGGCCACCTGCACCTCGACCCGGTCGGCCAGACCGGCGGCCACGACGTTCTTGGCCACCCAGCGCATCGCGTACGCGGCCGAACGGTCCACCTTCGACGGATCCTTGCCGGAGAACGCGCCACCACCGTGGCGGGCCCAGCCGCCGTAGGTGTCCACGATGATCTTTCGTCCGGTCAGGCCGGCGTCACCCATCGGACCGCCGACGACGAATGTGCCGGTCGGGTTCACCAGCAGGCGGAAGTCCGAGGTGTCCATCGTGTCGTGGCCCAGGTCGGCCAGCACGGTGTTGACGACCTTCTCCCGGATGTCGGGCGCCAGCGTCGACTCCAGGTCGATGTCGGCGGCGTGCTGGGTGGACAGCACCACGGTGTCCAGCCGCACCGGCGTGTTTCCCGAGTATTCGATGGTGACCTGCGTCTTGCCGTCGGGCCGCAGATAGCCCAGGATGCCGTCCTTGCGGACCTTGGTCAGCTGCCGCGACAGCCGGTGGGCCAGCGCGATGGGCAGCGGCATCAGCTCGGGGGTGTCGTTGATGGCATATCCGAACATCAGGCCCTGGTCGCCGGCACCCTGCGAATCCAGCGGATCGGCGGCGCCCTCGACGCGGGTCTCGTGCGCGGTGTCGACACCCTGCGCGATGTCCGGGGACTGCGCACCGATACCGACGTTGACGCCGCAGGTCGCGTAGTCGAAGCCCTTGTCGGAGTGGTCGTAGCCGATCTCCTTGATCCGATCGCGGACAATCAGCGGGATGTCGGCGAACGCTTCCTTGGCCGACGTGGTGACCTCGCCGATGACGTGCACCTGGCCGGTGGTCACCGCGGTCTCGACCGCGACGCGCGACTTCGGGTCGCCCGCGAGCAGCGCATCCAGGATGGAGTCGCTGATGGCGTCACAGATCTTGTCGGGATGTCCTTCGGTCACCGACTCACTGGTGAACAGCCGACCACTCACGTTGCAGTTTCCTTCCGGATAAGAGGCACATCTTCGTTCATCGCAGATCTTCGTTCATCGCAAATCTTCGTTCATCGCAAATCTTCGTTCATCGCGAATCTTCGTTCATCGAAGCACAGAGCAGATCACGGGATGTCAGTCGCCCCGGAGGATGCTAGCGATCGCATCCACAATACGGCTGGCCATCAATGTCTTCGACCCGAGCTCCAGTGCGGCCTCAGTGCCGTGGGCCGAGAGCAGCCAGCCGGCGTTGTTATCGACCTCGAACGCGCGGCCGTCGCCCACCGCGTTTACCACGAGCAGATCGCACCCCTTGCGCTGCAGTTTCGCCCTCGCGTGGAACAGGACATCGCCGTTGTCATCGCCGGTTTCGGCCGCGAACCCGACGATCGCGCGCATGTCGGGCAACTGACCGGCCGCCCGGGACCGTACCGCGCCGGCCAGCACGTCGTCATTGCGCACCAGGTCGATGGTGCTGGGTTCGCTGTCGGCACCCTTTTTCATCTTCGTGGTTGCAACATGGGCGGGCCGGAAGTCGGCCACGGCGGCAGCCATCACGAGGACGTCGGCGTCCGGGGCGTGCTTGGAGACCGCGTCGGCCAGTTGGGCGGCCGATCCGATATGCACCACGTCGACGCCGGCCGGATCGGCCAGCGCCGCGGTGTTGCCCGCAACCAGCGTCACGTCGGCGCCACGCTGGGCGGCCACCCGGGCCACCGCATAGCCCTGCTTGCCCGAGCTGCGGTTGCCGATGAACCGGACCGGGTCGAGCGGTTCGCGGGTACCTCCGGCGCTGACCAGCAGCCGGATCCCGGACAGGTCGTACGGCAGGGCGTCGCCACGCTCGAGCAGCAGCTCGGCAAAGGCAGTGATCTCCTCGGGCTCGGGCAGCCGGCCCGGGCCGGTGTCAGCGCCGGTCAGCCGGCCGGACGCCGGCTCGAGCACCACCGAACCACGGCTGCGCAGGGTGGCCACATTGGCGCAGGTGGCCGGATGCTGCCACATCTCGGTGTGCATCGCGGGCGCGAACAGCACCGGGCAGCAGGCGGTCAGCAGCGTCGCGGTCAGCAGATCGTCGGCGCGGCCGGAAGCGGCCCGCGCCAGTATGTCGGCGGTGGCCGGCGCGACGACGACGAGATCGGCCTCCTGGCCGATCCGGACATGCGGAACCTCATGGACGTCGTTGAAGACGCCGGTGTGGACCGGGAAACCGGACAGCGCCTCGAAGGTGGCGGCGCCGACGAACTCGAGCGCCGATGCGGTGGGAACCACCCGGACCTGATGGCCCGCCTCGGTCAGTTGGCGGACGACCGAGCAGGCCTTGTAGGCGGCAATGCCGCCGGCAACACCGACGACGATGCGCTTACCGGTCATGGGGCGGCGCGGTTCCCGGCTACTCGCCCTCGGTGTGCTCGAGCAGGTCGCCGTGGATCTCGCGCATCGCGATCGACAACGGCTTCTCCTGCAGGCCCGGCTCGACCAGCGGACCGACGTACTCGAGGATGCCGTCACCGAGCTGGTTGTAGTAGTCGTTGATCTGGCGGGCGCGCTTGGCGGCATAGATGACCAGCGCGTACTTGCTGGACGCGCGGTCCAGCAGCTCGTCGATCGGCGGGTTGGTGATGCCCAGCGGGGTGTCGTAGGAACCGATGGCACCGGCTGCCGGATCGGCGGGCAGGGTGTCGGCGTGCGAGTTGGTCACAGTGCGGTTCTCCGGGGTCTCTCGAATTTCGCGGGCAGTCTCATGGGCAGTTCTGGTGGGCCGTCCCAGGGCCTTGGGTGGCGGTTGCGGGCACCGTCACGGCGTGTCGGGCGCAGTTCCCACCAGCAAGGATACCAATTCAGCGCAGGCGGACTCCAATTGGCTGTTCACGACGACCACGTCGAAGTCATCCTGGGCCGCCAATTCGGCGCGGGCGGTGGCCAGCCGGCGTTCCCGCACCTCAGGAGTCTCGGTGCCGCGGCCGACCAGGCGCGCTTCCAGAGCTTCCCAGCTCGGGGGCGCGAGGAACACCGCCACCACCTCGGGCAGGGTCGCCTTGACCGCCCGGGCCCCGGCGAGGTCGACCTCGATAAGAACGGGACGACCGGCGGCCATGGCCCGGCGAACCGGCTCGGCAGGGGTGCCCGAACGATGCAGACCGCCGTGGACTTCTGCCCATTCGAGCAGTTCACCGCGGTCGATCAGGTGGGAGAACGCGTCCGGCGTCACGAACCGGTAGTCGACACCGTCGATCTCACCCGGGCGGGGCGCCCGGGTGGTCGCCGAGACGCTGAAGTACAGGTCGGGGACGCGTTCGCGTAGACAGCGAACGACCGTCGACTTCCCGACCGCGGAGGGACCGGCCAGCACAACCACTCGGCCATGCCGGTCCGGTCCCCCATCAGCGATCGCGGACCTCGCTCAGGAGGGGTCGAACTTTTCCAGCAGGGCCTTGCGCTGACGATCGCCCAGGCCGCGCAGGCGGCGGGTGGGAGCGATCTCCAGCTCGGTCATGATCTCCTGAGCCTTGACCTTGCCGACCTTGGGCAGGGCCTCCAACAGTGCGGAGACCTTCATCTTGCCCAAGACCTCATCGGTCTCGGCGTCCTTGAGGACCTGCTTGAGGTTGGTGCCGCCACGCTTGAGCCGATCCTTGAGCTCAGCCCGTGCGCGACGCGCGGCAGCAGCCTTCTCCAACGCAGCTGCACGCTGTTCGTCGGTCAACTGGGGAAGGGCCACGGTTCCTCCGTCTCATTGCGATTATCGGTGCTTGTTGGGGTGTTCCCGCCGAAGGCTATCGGCTCCCCGACATGCCCACGACATTCCCACCGCAACGCTGCATCGATCTTTACTTGTCTCGGCCGGGGTACTCCAGCCAGCGACGACGACCGTACCCAGGCTGACGGACGAAATCTAACCCCACCCCCTGCTTTCCTCGGTGAAGACCCAGCGTGTAGGGCTCCGGGAAAACCGTCGGCGCTCGCGCCCCCGATTTCGCGAGCCCCTCCCTGGCGACGCCGCTCATCGCCGCCGAAAGAGACAAACGTGCAGTTCAGGGACTATTCAGCGGGTAGCCGGGCAATCCTGTCGAGCAGGCCGGGTCGCCGTCCCGGCCGAGCCGGGACAGCGCGGGATGGGCGTCGAATCGGGCCCAAAGTCCTCGCGGCGTGTCGCGCGTGTCGGGATCGGCCGCCACAGTGCTGGAAGTTCTCAGGTTGTCGATATGCCTGGCACAGGTTTGGTCCTTAGGTTGGGTACCGATGCGGCTGGTTCGACCGACTCCCCCGACCGGCAGCCAACCGTAGATGTGCGCCAACCCCCGACCCGGCGCGCCGCAAGGGCCGACGGAGCAATGCTCCGTCGGCCCTTTGCACATCTGCCATCGGGCGCACACTCCGACCCGATCCCGTTGTTACCAAACGGTTTTCGTCGCATAGTTGCCTCGTACCCGAATGTACAGCCGGCACCCGGTGCGGGCAGGGCACCGACAATGAACCGGCCCATGGCGTCGCTCGATGTGGGGATGGACCCCACGAATTCGACCGAACGTAGCGACCGGATGAACATCAGGCGCATCGTGTGCGCATCGACGCTCACCGCAGGAATCGGACTTGCCGGACTGCTCGGTGTCGGCATCGGCACCGCCGGCGCCGATCCCGGCCAGCACTGCGGCGCACCCAACGCCCCGCAGTGCCAGAACCATGATCCGCACGGCAATCAGGGTCCACAGGGCAATCAGGGACCCCAGGGGCAGCCCGGCGCGCCGGTCGACTGGCAGCGCCGCGGCGTGGAGCAGGGCCGTCAGGATCACCAGTCGTTCACGTGGAACGGCCAGCGCGTCCAACCGTTGCGGGCCGGCAACGGCGATGGCTGGGGCTTCTGGTTCCTGGGACAGTGGATCCGGCTCTGACGCCGGATTCCCACGTCACGCCAGGTGAGCCACCGCGTCGCGCAGTCGTTCGGCGGCTGCCCGCACAGCGGCCACCTCGGGTCCGGCCCGCAGCACCTCACGGGACACCGCGGGCAGCAGCTGGCCCGGGCGTGCGCCGCCCAGGCCGGCCAGGGCCTCCGGGCGACCGCCCTGGGCTCCCACGCCCGGCACCAGCACCGGTCCGCGCAGATTGCTGACGTCGGGCACCTCGGTCAGCGTGGCACCGACGACGACGCCCACCAGCCCGGGGTCGGCGGCGTTGACGCCCGCCGCCGCGTCCACGACGGACTGCGCGACGGTCCGGCCGTCCGCCCGCACGGCGCGCTGGACCTCGGCGCCCTCCGGGTTGGAGGTGGCCGCCAGCACGAATACCCCGCAGTCGTGTGCCGCAGCGGTGTCCAGCAGCGGGTGTAGCGAGCCGAAGCCGAGGTACGGCGAGGCGGTCACCGCATCACACGCCAACGGGCCGTCGGCCGCCCACGCGGCGGCATAGGCGGCCATGGTCGTGCCGATGTCGCCGCGTTTGGCGTCGGCGAGCACCAGCACCCCGTTGGCCCGCAGTTCGGCCATCGTCCGCTCGAGGACGACAAAGCCGGCCGACCCGTAGGTCTCGAAGAACGCCACCTGTGGTTTGACGATCGCGAACCCGGCGAAGGCCGCCACGCACACGTCGCAGAACGCGGCCAATCCGTCGGGGTCGGCCGTCAACCCCCACGCGGCGAGCAGTTCCGGATGCGGGTCGATCCCCGGGCACAGCGGCCCGCGGCTGGCGACCGCGGCCGTCAGCCGGGAACCGAACCCGCTCACCGCCGACGATCCAGTGCGTGATGCAACTCCTGCAGCGACTGCACGCCGATGTCGCCGCGGATACCGGCCTCGATGCCCTGCACCGCCGCCGAGGCGCCCTGCACCGTGGTGACGCACGGGATGTTCATCTGCACCGCGGCCGAGCGGATCTCGTAACCGTCGATGCGCGGACCCGAGTTGCCGTAGGGCGTGTTGATCACCATGTCGACCTCACCGGCGCGGATCGCCTCGACCGCCGAGACGGCCGGCCGGTCCGGGCTCGGCTGCTCGAAGTGCTTGCGAACCACCTCGACGGGAATCCCGTTGCGCCGCAGCATCTCCGCCGTTCCGTCGGTGGCCAGCACCCGGAACCCGAGGTCGGCCAGGCGTTTGACCGGGAACACCAGGGACCGCTTGTCCCGGTTGGCCACCGACACGAAGATGGTGCCCGAGGCGGGCAGTGAACCGTAGGCCGCCGTCTGACTCTTGGCGAAGGCACTGCCGAAGTTCGAGTCGATGCCCATGACCTCGCCGGTGGACTTCATCTCCGGACCCAGCAGCGAGTCGACGTTGGAACCGTCGGCGCGGCGGAACCGGTGGAACGGCAGGACGGCTTCCTTGACCGCGATCGGCGCATTCGGCGCCGGGGTGGCCCCGTCGCCCTCGGGGATCAGGATGCCCTCGGCACGCAGCTGGGCGATGCTCTCCCCCAGCATGATCCGCGCGCAAGCCTTGGCCAGCGGCACCGCGGTGGCCTTGGACACGAACGGCACGGTCCGGCTGGCCCGCGGATTGGCCTCCAGCACGTAGAGCACGTCGTCCTTCAGGGCGTACTGCACGTTGAGCAGCCCGACCACGCCAATTCCGTGCGCAATGGCCTCGGTGGCCCGGCGCACGGCGGCGATGTCGCTGCGACCCAATGTGACCGGGGGCAGTGCACAGGCCGAGTCGCCGGAATGGATGCCGGCCTCCTCGATGTGCTCCATCACGCCGCCGATGTACACCTCGGTGCCGTCGCAGAGCGCGTCGACGTCGATCTCGATGGCGTCCTCGAGGAACCGGTCGACCAGGACCGGGTGTTCCGGGGACAGTTCGGTCGCGCGCTCGATGTAGCCCTCGAGGTTCTCTTCGTCGTAGACGATCTCCATGCCCCGACCACCGAGCACGTAGGACGGCCGCACCAGCACCGGGTAACCGATGTCGCCGGCGATCTTTCGGGCCTGCTCGAAACTGGTTGCGGTGCCGAACCGCGGAGCGGGCAGCCCCGCGCCGATCAGCACCTCGCCGAACGCGCCGCGATCCTCGGCCAGGTCGATCGCCTTGGGGCTGGTGCCGACGACCGGGACACCGGCCTTCTCCAGGCGTTCGGCCAGCCCCAGCGGCGTCTGACCGCCCAGCTGCACGATCACGCCCACAACACCGGGACCACCGGCCCCGGAGCCCTGTTCGGCGCGGTAGACCTCGAGCACGTCCTCGAACGTCAGCGGTTCGAAGTAGAGCCGGTCGGCGGTGTCGTAGTCGGTGGACACCGTCTCCGGGTTGCAGTTGACCATGACGGTCTCGAATCCGGCCTGGCTCAACGTGGTTGCCGCGTGCACACAGCTGTAGTCGAATTCGATGCCCTGACCGATGCGGTTGGGCCCGGACCCAAGGATGAGCACCTTGGGCTTCTCGGTCTGCGGAGCCACCTCGGTCTCGGCGGCGGGATCGAGTTCGTAGCTGGAGTAGTGGTACGGGGTGCGGGCCTCGAACTCGGCCGCACAGGTGTCGACGGTCTTGTACACCGGGTGGATGTTCAGCCGCGCGCGCAGCGCACGGACGCCGGCCTCGCCGGCCAATTCCGGCCGCAGCGCGGCGATCTGGCGATCCGACAGCCCGCTGTGCTTGCTGCGCCGCAACAGGTCCTCATCCAGCACGGCGGCGCCCAGCAGTTGCTCCCGCAGCGCCACCAGCGAGTTGATCTGGTCGACGAACCACGGGTCGACGCCGGAGGCCGCGGCCACCTGCTCGACGTCGGCGCCCAGGCGCAGCGCGTACTCGATGTCGTAGAGCCGGCCGTCCTTGGCCGTGCGCAGCCGGTCGAGGACGTCATCGACCGAACCCTCGGGATCGGGCCCGGTCCAGAAGCCGGCCCGCTTGGTCTCCAGCGACCGCATGACCTTGCCGAGTGCCTCGATGAAGTTGCGGCCCAACGACATCGCCTCACCGACCGACTTCATGGTGGTGGTCAGGGTGTCGTCAGCGCCGGGGAACTTCTCGAACGCGAACCGCGGCGACTTGACCACCACGTAGTCCAGCGTCGGCTCGAAGCAGGCCGGGGTCTCCTTGGTGATGTCGTTGACGATCTCGTCGAGGGTGTAGCCGATGGCCAGCTTGGCGGCCATCTTGGCGATCGGGAAGCCGGTGGCCTTGGAGGCCAGTGCGCTCGACCGCGAGACCCGCGGGTTCATCTCGATGACGATCAGCCGGCCGTCACGGGGATCGATGGCGAACTGGATGTTGCAACCGCCGGTGTCGACGCCGACCTCGCGCAGGATCGCGATGCCCAGATCGCGCATGTCCTGGTATTCACGGTCGGTCAGGGTCATCGCCGGGGCCACGGTGACCGAGTCCCCGGTGTGCACGCCCATCGGGTCGAAGTTCTCGATCGAGCACACCACCACCACGTTGTCGTGGTGGTCCCGCATCAGCTCGAGCTCGTATTCCTTCCAGCCGTAGATGGATTCCTCGATCAGCACGTTGGCGCTGGGCGACGCAGCCAGGCCGTCGCCGGCCATCCGCTCGACGTCCTCGACGGTGGCGGCCATGCCCGAGCCCAGGCCGCCCATGGTGAACGAGGGCCGCACGACCACCGGCAGGCCGAGGTCGGCAACCGTCTCGCGGACCTCGTCCATGGTGAAACACACTCTGGACTTCGCCGACTCCCCTCCGACCTTGGCGACGATGTCCTTGAAGCGCTGCCGGTCCTCACCGCGCTGAATGGCGTCGAAGTCGGCGCCGATCATCTCCACGCCGTAGCGCTCCAGCACCCCGTTCTCGTGCAGTGCCACCGCGGTGTTCAGCGCGGTCTGCCCGCCGAGGGTGGCCAGCAGCGCGTCGATCTTGTGGCCGTTGGCGGCCTGCTGCGCGATCACCTTCTCGACGAAGGCCGGGGTGATCGGCTCGACGTAGGTGTGGTCGGCGTACTCCGGGTCGGTCATGATGGTCGCCGGGTTCGAGTTGACCAGGCTGACCTCGATGCCCTCGGCGCGCAGGACGCGGCAGGCCTGGGTGCCCGAGTAGTCGAACTCGCAGGCCTGGCCGATGACGATGGGGCCGGACCCGATCACCAGGACGTGGTTGAGGTCGGTGCGACGTGGCATCTATTTCTCCTCGCGAGCGTGCACAGAAGTACCGGATCCGGCGGCGTGTCGCGGACCGACACGCACGCTCGCGATCACTTTTCTCCCGCCATCAGATCCACGAACTGGTCGAACAAGTACTCGGCATCGTGCGGGCCGGCGGCCGCCTCGGGGTGGTACTGGACCGAGAACGCGCGGCCGTCGAGCAGCCGGATGCCTTCCACCACACCGTCATTGGCGCAGGTGTGGCTCACCACTGCCCGGCCGAACGGCGTGTCGAACTCCTCGCCGGCCTCCCCCTCCAGAGCGAAGCCGTGGTTCTGGGCGGTGATCGCGACCCGCCCGGTGGCGTGATCCAGGACCGGGATGTTGATCCCGCGGTGGCCGAAGGTCATCTTGTAGGTGGACCGGCCCAGCGCCCGGCCCAGGATCTGGTTGCCGAAGCAGATGCCGAACAACGGGATCCCGGCACCGAGCACCTCGCGGGTGACCGCGACCACCGCGTCGGCCGTCGCGGGATCGCCCGGACCGTTGGACAGGAACACCCCGTCCGGCTTCAGGTCGGCGATCTGGGCGAAGGTGGCCGAGCTGGGCAGCACGTGGCTGCGGATGCCGCGTTTGGCGAAGTTGCGCGGCGTGTTGGTCTTGATGCCCAGGTCGAGTGCGACGACGGTGAACCTCGAAGATCCCGCTGGCCCTTCGGGTTCCACCACATAGGTGTCATCCGTGCTGACCTGCCCGGCCAGATCGGCGCCCAGCATCGACTCCTGCCCGCGCACCCGGTCCAGCAACTCGTTCTCGGTGGCCAGTGCGGGACCCGAAAACACCCCGGCCTTCATCGAGCCGCGGGTGCGCAGGTGCCGCACCACCGCACGGGTGTCGATGCCGGCGATGCCGACGACACCCTGGCGCACCAGTTCGTCATCGAGCGTCCCGGTGGCGCGCCAGTTCGACGCCCGCGGCGACGGATCGCGCACCGCATAGCCGGCCACCCAGATCTTGTCGGCGCGGCTCTCGCCGTCCTCGGGGTTCCAGCCGGTGTTGCCGATCTGCGGGGCGGTGGCGATCACGATCTGGCGGTGATAGCTCGGATCGGTCAACGTCTCCTGGTAACCGGACATCCCGGTGGAGAACACCGCCTCGCCCAGGGTCTGACCGACCGCCCCGAATTCGCGGCCGGTGAACACCCGGCCGTCCTCGAGGACCAGTACCGCCTTGCCGGTCATGCCGCCCCTCCCTGTTCGGCGCCCTTGGACGCCACGATCCAGTTGTCGTGGTCCGCACGTTCGTCGGCGCGGAAGCCGGTGTCTATCTCGGTGCCGCCGGGCAGTCGCCAGCGGATCGTCAGGATGCCGTCGTGGGTCAGCACCTTGCCGGCGAGGCCGCGTTCGGCCCGGATCGCCGTGACCGCTTCGGCCGGGATCCAGATCGGGTTACCACCGCTGCGCTGCAGCATGATTCCCTCCGGGTAGCGGGTCAACACGCCCGTGGTGCGGTAACCCAGGTCGCCGACGGCGATCCGGTCCTGCCAGCTGGGCGCGATGGTGCTGCCGACGTAGAGGCCCTTGATGCCGGGAATCACCGCCTGCCCCACCGTATCCGGCAGCGCCGGGAGCTGCCCGATGGTCGACATCTGGCGTTCCGCGCGACGGCGCCAGCCGCGCAGCATGAGGTGGATGACGAGGGCGATCACCACCGCCAGGACCCCGGCGAAGACCAGCGAGCCGACCAATGTTCCGGTGTTCATCCGCGCCCCGGGGTCACAGGGCCGCTTTTCCGTCGCGCGCGGTGATCCGGCCCCGCAGCAGGGTGGCGGTCACCGTCGCCGGCAGGGTCATGGCCTCGTAGGGGGTGTTCGCCGACGGCCCGGCGAGCTGATCGCCGGCCACCGTCCAGGAGCCGTCGGGATCGACCACGGTCAGGTTCGCCGGCTCGCCGACCTCGAGGGGCCGGCCCTGGTCCGGCAGTCCGACGATGCGGGCCGGGTTCTCGCTCATCACCCGGGCCACGTCGCGCCAGGTGAACAGCCCGGAGCTGACCATCGCCTCGGTGACCACCGACAGCGCGGTCTGCAGCCCCATCATGCCCGGCCGGGCATTCGCGAACTCCACGCACTTCTCGTGTTCGGCGTGCGGCGCGTGATCGGTTGCCACACAGTCGATCACACCGTCGGCAAGGGCTTGGCGCAGCGCGGCGGCGTCGGCGGCCTCCCGCAGCGGCGGGTTGACCCGGTTGACGCCGTCGTAGGTCTCGAGCCGGCTGTCGTCGAGCAGCAGGTGATGTGGGGTGACCTCGGCGGTGATCGAAATACCTTGCGCCTTGGCCCATTTCAGGATCTCGACGGTTCCCGCGGTGGAGGCGTGGCAGATGTGCACCCGGGCGCCGGCGTCCCGGGCCAGGATGGCGTCGCGGGCCACGATCGACTCCTCGGCCGAGCGCGGCCAGCCGGCCAGGCCCAGCCGGGCCGCATTGGGTCCTTCGTGCGCCACCGCGCCCACTGTCAGCCGGGGCTCCTCGGCGTGCTGAGCGATCAGCACACCCAGCCCCGACCCGTACTCCAGCGCGCGGCGCATGATCAGCGGGTCGTCGACGCACTTGCCGTCGTCGGAGAACATCCGGACCTGCGCGGCGCCCTGGGCCATCAGCCCCATCTCGGTGAGCTTCTTGCCGCCGAGGCCCACCGTGACCGCGCCCACCGGGTGCACGTCGACCAGGCCAACGTCCTGGCCGCGCTTCCAGACGTGGTCGGTGACCACCGGCGAGTCGGCCACCGGGTCGGTGTTGGCCATCGCGAAGACGGCGGTGAATCCGCCCAGAGCAGCTGCGGCCGAACCACTTTCGATGGTCTCGGTGTACTCGCGGCCCGGCTCGCGCAGATGCGTGTGCAGGTCGACGAAGCCGGGCAGCAGCACCTGGCCCTCGGCGTCGATCACCTCGACCAGATCCAGGTCGGCCACCAGACCGGTGCCGATCTCGGCGATCTGCCCGTCGGTCACCAGGACGTCGACCGGATCGCCCTCACCGTAGAGGCGTACGCCTTTGATCAGAATGCTGTCGCTGGAAAGACTCATGCATCCACTCCCGTCTCGGCCGGCTGTGCCCCGATCAGCAGATGGAACAGCACCGCCATCCGCACGTGCACGCCGTTGGTCACCTGTTGCAGGATCGCCGCTTGCGACGAATCGGCCACCGACGACGCGATCTCCATGCCCCGCAGCATCGGCCCGGGGTGCATCACCACCGCGTGCTCGGGCAGCATCGCCTGCCGCTTGGCCGACAGCCCGTAGGTCGCCGAGTATTCCCGCTCGGAAGGGAAGAATCCGCCGTTCATCCGCTCGGCCTGCACCCGCAGCATCATCGCGGCGTCGGCGGCCGGCAGTTCGGCGTCCAGATCGTGCGACACCCGCACCGGCCACTGGTCGACCCCCGCCGGCAGCAGCGTGGGCGGCGAGACCAGCACGACGTCGGCGCCCAGGGTGGACAGCAGCAGCACGTTGGAGCGTGCGACCCGGCTGTGCAGCACGTCGCCGACGATCACGACGCGCTTGCCCTCGAACCCGCCGAGCCGCTGCCGGATGGTCAGGGCGTCCAGCAGTGCCTGGGTGGGGTGCTCGTGCGTGCCGTCGCCGGCGTTGATGACCGATGGTCCCCCGCCACCCGGTTCGGCCGTCCACTCGGCCAGCTGGTACGCCGACCCGGAGGCCGAGTGCCGGATGATCAGCGCGTCGGCGCCCGCGGCGCGCAGGGTCAGCGCGGTGTCCCGCAATGACTCGCCCTTGGCCACCGATGAACCCGACGAGCTGACGTTGATGGTGTCCGCGCTCATCCACTTGGCGGCCACCTCGAAGGACACCCGGGTGCGGGTCGAGTTCTCGTAGAACATCGTGATGACGGTGCGCCCACGCAGGGTGGGTAGCTTCTTGACCTCCCGGCCGGTCAGGGCCTGGGCGAACCGGTCGGCGTTGTCAAGGATCGCGGTGGCGTCCGCGCGCGTCAGGTCGGCAGCGCTGAGCAGGTGTTTCACCGGGTCGGACCTCCGTGTGGGGCGATCTTGACGCTGTCGTGCCCGTCGGACTCGACGAGGCGCACCTTCACGTTCTCCGACCGCGAGGTCGGGACGTTCTTGCCGACGTAGTCGGCGCGGATCGGCAGCTCCCGGTGGCCGCGGTCCACCAGGACCGCCAACTGCACGGCGCGTGGTCGGCCCAGGTCGCGCAGCGCGTCGAGCCCGCCGCGCACCGACCGGCCGGTGTAGAGCACGTCATCGACCAGGATCACCAGCGCGCCGTCGATGCCGCCCGCGGGGATCGTGGTGTCCTCCAGCGCGCGCGGCGGCTTGGTGTTCAGGTCGTCGCGGTAGAGCGTGATGTCCAGGGAGCCGTGACCGACGGCCACGCCGGAGAACTCCTTGATGTTGGCCGCCAGCCGGGCCGCCAGCACGGGGCCGCGGGTGGGGATGCCGAGGAGAACGACGCGCGGGGCGTCGGGACCGTCCAGAGCGGTCTTCTCGATGATCTGATGCGCAATGCGGGAGATGGTCCGGCCGACGTCCGCGTCGGACATCAACTCACGGTCCACAGAACCGGCACTGTCTGAGGGGCTCGTCACAGAGCCTGACCTCCTTCTCCGCCTCTCTGGACGGCTCGTTAAAGGATGTCGAACTGCCAGGAAGCTTAACAGGCCGATCGGCGGCAACGCGAACGCGTCCGCTGAGTACGCTGGCCGGGTGAATCTCGACGGCAATCAGGCGTCCATCCAGGAAGCGGTCGACAACGGCGCGCTATCCGGCGCGGTGACGCTCGCCTGGCAGGCTGGAAAGGTGTTGCAGGTCAACGAGATCGGCCACCGGGACGTGGAAGCCGGCCTGCCGATGCAGCGCGACACGATCTTCCGGGTCGCCTCGATGACCAAACCGGTCACGGTGGCCGCCGCCATGACGCTGGTGGAGCAGGGCCGGCTGGCGCTGCGCGACCCGGTGACGCACTGGCTGCCGGAACTGGCCGAGATGCGGGTGTTGACCGACCCCCGCGGGCCGCTGGACTCCACGGTGCCGGCGATCCGCCCGATCACGGTCGAGGACCTGATGACCCACCGCACCGGGCTGGCGTACGCGTTCTCGGTGCTGGGCCCGATCGCACGCGCCTACGCCGGGGTTTCGCTGCGTCAGGACGCCGATCACTGGCTGGCCGAGGTTGCCGGGCTGCCACTGCTGCACCAGCCCGGTGAGCGACTGACCTACAGCCATTCCACCGAGTTGCTCGGGATCCTGCTCTCGCGGCTCGAGGGCAAACCGCTGCAGGACGTGCTCACCGAGCGGATCCTCGGTCCACTGCAAATGCCCGACACCGGCTTCTGGCTCACCCCCGAGCAGCGCCGCCGCGCCGCCACCATGTACAAGCTGGACGGCCAGGGCCGGCTCAGTCACGACGTGATGGGCCCGGCGCCCATCTCCCCACCACGGTTCTCCCAGGGCGGCGGCGGATTGTGGTCCACGGCCGACGACTATCTGCGGTTCGCGCGAATGTTATTGGCCGACGGTGAGATCGACGGCGTCCGGGTGCTGTCGGCCGAATCGGTCCGGCAGATGCGCTCCGACCGGCTGACCGACGCCCAGAAGCGCATCCCGTTCCTGGGTATGCCCTACTGGCAGGGCCGGGGTTTCGGCCTGAACCTCGCGGTCGTCACCGACCCCACGCAGTCAACCCCGCTGTTCGGCCCCGGCGGAGTGGGTTCGTTCACCTGGCCCGGCGCGTTCGGCACCTGGTGGCAGGCCGATCCGACCGCCGACCTGATCCTGATCTACCTGATCCAGAACGCCCCCGACCTGGGCGCCGAGGCGGGCGTGGCCGTCGCGGGCAACACCTCGGTGGCCAAACTGCGCACGGCGCAACCGAAATTCGTCCGCCGGACGTATCAGGCGCTGGGCCTGTAGCTCGCTCATTACACCCGGAGCACGAGTGGCTCGTGTGGGCGGACGCCGAGCAGGGCCATCACCTGCGTGGCGAACCGGTCCGCTCCGGCGTCCGGCGATCAGCGGACGGCTGATTCACCGAGTGTGAATCCTCGGCGATCCCGGGGCCGAATTTTCGCCAGGGTTTCACGCTCGGTGTGAGCGCACCCGCCCTCGGCCCTGTCAGGCCCCGTCAGTCCTCGGCGTCGCGCCCCGTGGCGATCTCCTTGACCTTCTCCACGGTGTGACTGGCGATGTCCATCGAATCCTGGACGATGTTGCTGGCACCCTCGGCGACGTTGCCCTTGAGAATGTCTACGGCATTGTCGACGATGTCGGCCGACATCTCGACCGCATAGGTGGCGATGTCACGAGCCGAGTCGATCGCGTCCTTCGGATTGAATCCCATGGGCACAGAGTGTACGACGACCTACTGCGGCTGGTCCGGCCTCAGTGCATTCGCGGCGGCCCGGATCTGCGGGGTCACCAACATGACCTGGCCGAGCACCCCGTTGACAAACCCGGGCGAATCATCGGTGGACAGTTCCTTGGCCAGCTCGACGGCCTCGTCGACGGCTACCGGCTCAGGTACGTCGGTGGCGTGCAACAGCTCCCAGACGGCGACCCGCAGGATGGCCCGGTCGACGGCCGGCAGCCGCTCGAGGGTCCAGCCCTGCAGGTGCGAACTGATCAGGTCGTCGATGTGGGCCGCGTTTTCGGTGACCCCGCGCGCGACGGTCTCCGTGTACGGGTTCAGCGGTTCGATGCCGGCCTTCGAGTTGGCCAGCAGGGTGCGTGAATCGGCCACCTCGGCGGCTGTCAGACCCCGCGCTTCGGCCTCGAACAGCAGGTCGATGGCGCGTTTGCGGGCAGCGTGCCTGCCCCCCGACCTGCCGACGCGACCTGGCTTCCCGTCCGCCCCGCCGTCAGGCATTCACGCGGCCCAGGTAGCTTCCGTCGCGGGTGTCGATCTTGAGCTTGTCCCCGGTGTTGATGAACAGCGGCACCTGGATCTCCGCACCGGTCTCCATGGTGGCCGGCTTGGTGCCCGCCGACGACCGGTCGCCCTGCAGGCCGGGCTCGGTGTGGCTGACCAGGAGCTCGACCGACACCGGCAGCTCGAGGTAGAGCGCCGCGCCGTTGTTGAACGCGATCTGCACCGCCATCGACTCCAGCAGGAAGTTGGCGGCGTTGCCGACCAGCGACTCGGACAGCGGATGCTGCTCGTAGTCCTCGGAGTCCATGAACACGAAGTCGCTGCCATCGCGGTAGAGGTAGGTGGCGTCGCGGCGGTCGACGGTTTCGACCTCCACCTTGACCCCGGCGTTGTAGGTCTTGTCGACGACCTTGCCCGAGACGACGTTCTTGAGCTTGGTCCGCACGAACGCCGGGCCCTTACCGGGCTTGACGTGCTGGAACTCGACGATCTGCCACAACTGGCCATCGATGTTGAGGACGAGGCCGTTCTTGAAATCGGCAGTCGATGCCACGATAGGTACTCCTAGTTCAGGATCTGCAGTTCCTTGGGGAACCGGGTAAGCAGGTCTGGGCCGTGCTCGCCGATGACGAGCGTGTCCTCGATGCGGACTCCGCCGCGATCGGGCAAGTAGACGCCTGGCTCCACGGTGACCGCGGAGCCAGCAAGCAGTGTACCGGCGGCGGTGGCGTTGATTCCCGGCGCTTCGTGGATCTGCAAACCGACCCCGTGACCGAGGCCGTGGCCGAATGTCTCCCCGTAGCCGGCCTCGGCGATCACGCACCGCGCCGCATCGTCCACGCCGGCCAACTCTGCATCGGGGGCCAGCGCATCCCGGCCGGCCCGCTGCGCGGTGGCCACCAGTGTGTAGATCTCGCGCTGCCAGTCCTGCGCGGCGCCGAGCACGAAGGTGCGCGTCATGTCGGAGTGGTATCCGCCGACCAGCGCGCCGAAGTCGATCTTGACGAAATCGCCGTGGGCCAGCACTGCGTCCGTCGGCCGGTGGTGCGGGACCGCGGAGTTGGGCCCGGCGGCGACGATCGTCTCGAACGACGGGCCGTCGGCGCCGTGCGCGAGCATCAGCGCCTCGAGCTCATTGCGGACCTCTCGCTCGCTCCGGCCCGGCCGCAGGCCGCCGTGCTCGATCAGATCGGCCAGTGCGGCGTCGGCGGCCTCGCACGCCAGCCGCAGCAGAGCGACCTCGCCGGCATCCTTGACCTCGCGCAATCCCTCCACGGTGCCCGACGCGCGGACCAGCCGGGCGGTCCCGCCGAGTTGTTTCTCGAGCGCGTCGAAGGCGTCCACCGTCACCACGTGACCCTCGAAACCGATCCGGCCGACGCCGGCCGCCACCGCACGGGCTGTCAGCCGCGGGCCGCAGGCGCGTTCGATCACCGTCTGCAGATCCGGCGCCTGGCGCGCGGCCTGGGTGCGGTACCGGCCGTCGGTGGCCAGCAGCGCGGGACGGTCGTCGGCGAAAACCAGCAGCGCCGCATTGGACCCGGTGAACCCCGACAGGTAACGCACGTTGTTGAGATCGCTGACCAGCATCGCGTCCAGGTCCGCGGCCCGCAGTCGGTGACCCAGAGCGTCACGTCGCTGGATATGTGTCACGGCCCACGACGCTACTCGCTACGCTGTGGCCCCATGGGTAAGTGGTTGCCGCGCGGCTTGGCGTTCGCGGGGTTGATGGTCGTCATCCGCGTGGTGCAGGGCACCCTGATAAACCAGTTCGAGACGCACGCCGCGCTGATCAGCGTCGCCCTGTGCGCAGTGCTGGTCATCCTGGCGCTGCTGTGGGGCTGGGTCGACGGCCGCACCGACGCGCGCAACAACCCCGACCCGGACCGCCGCGAGGACTTCGCGATGACCTGGCTGCTGGCGGGTCTGGCGGCCGGCCTGCTGTCCGGGATCGTGTCGTGGGCGATCGCCATGGTGTACGAGCCGCTCTACACGGCCGGTTTGATCAGCGAGCTCACCACGTTCGCGGCGTTCACCGCTCTGATGGTGTTCCTGCCCGCGGTGCTGGGCGTGGCGATCGGCCGGTGGCTGATCGATCGCAACACGCCGGAGGTGACGCGGCGCGGCAGCGCACCCGACGCCGCCGACGCCGACCGGGCCGACACCGACGTGTTCGCCGCGGTACGTGGCGACTCCACCGCGGCGGCCGACGCCCCGCGTGCCGAGTAGCTACCCGGCGATCTCGGAGTAGGCCGCAGCCAGCAACGCCGGATCCGGGCCCTCCAGGCGGTCCGGCTTGGCCAGGCCGTCGAGCACCACGAAACGCAGTACCCCGGCGCGGTTCTTCTTGTCGCCGGCCATGTACTCCAGCAGCTGTGGCAGGGCGTCGGCGTCGTAGGTCACCGGTAGTCCGAGCGCGGTGAGCACGCTGCGGTGCCGATCCGCGGTGTCGTCGTCGAGGCGGCCCGCCAGCCGGCCCAGTTCGGCGGCGAACACCAGGCCCACCGACACCGCCGCACCGTGCCGCCAGCGGTAGCGCTCGCGGCGCTCGATGGCATGAGCCAGGGTGTGCCCGTAGTTGAGGATCTCCCGCAGCGCGGATTCCTTCTCGTCGGCGGCCACCACCTCGGCCTTGACGGCGATCGCGCGCCGGATCAGCTCGGGCAGCACCGCACCCAACGGGTCCAGCGCGGCCTGCGGATCCGCCTCGATCAGGTCGAGGATCACGGGGTCGGCGATGAACCCGGCCTTGACGATCTCCGCCATTCCGGCGACCAGTTCGTTGCGCGGCAGCGTCGCCAGCATCGCCAGGTCGACCAGCACCGCCCGCGGCTGGTGGAACGCACCCACCAGGTTCTTGCCGGCGTCGGTGTTGATCCCGGTCTTGCCGCCCACCGCGGCGTCCACCATGGCCAGCAGCGTGGTGGGCACGTGCACGATGTCGACGCCCCGCAGCCAGGTGGCGGCGATGAATCCGGCGACGTCGGTGGCCGCGCCACCGCCGAGGCTGACCACAACGTCCTTGCGGCCCAGCCCGATTCGGCCCAGCACCTCCCAGACATAGCCGACGACGGGTAGGTCCTTGCCGCCCTCGGCATCCGGTATCTCGATGCGATGCGCGTCGATTCCCTTGTCGGACAGGAACTTACGCACGGACTCAGCGGTCTCGGTCAGGGTTGGCTGATGGAGCACGGCCACCTTGTGGGTGCCGTCGAGCAGGTCGCCGAGCTCACCGAGCAGGCCGGTGCCGATAATGACCGGATACGGCGGATCGACGGCCACCTCCACGGTGCGGGGTGCTGGGTTTTCGCTCACTGTCCCGCCTTGGAACGTTGTCCTGCTGTGGTGCGGCGCGCCGCCAGGGCGGCCGGGATCGCAGGGGTGGGTACGGACGAGCCGGGTAGTACGTTGGCGCGCCACGGCGGCCGGCGGCGGCGTCGTGGCGGCGGCCCCGGGTTCTCCAGCCGGTGGATCAGATGGTGCACCACCGCACCCGGGTTGCGCCGGTTGGTGTTCACCCGCATGGTGGCGACCTGCCGGTACAACGGCACCCGCTGCCCCATCAGGTCGCGGTACTTCTCGGCGGGGTCGTCGCCGGCCAGCAGCGGCCGCGGGGTACCCCCGGTGGTGCGCCGAACCCCTTCGGCCGCACTGATTTCCAGGTACACCACGGTGTGGCCGGCCAGCGCCTCCCGGACACCGGGACTGGTGATGGCGCCACCGCCCAGCGACACGATTCCCTCGTGCGAGGACAGGGCCGCCTTGACGACCTCCTCCTCGACCCGCCGGAATTCCTGCTCGCCGTCGTTGGCGAAGATGTCGGCGATGGTGCGGCCGGTGGTCTCGACGATCGCGGCGTCGGTGTCCAGCAAGGGCAGGTCCATGGCCTTGGCCAGCCGACGCCCGATGGTGGACTTGCCCGATCCGGGCATCCCGACCAGAACCGCCTTGGGCGCCATGGCTACCCCGACACCCGCGCCGGTTCGGTCGACGGTTCCCGCTGCGCCACCGACTCCAGGTACGCCCGGACGTTGCGGCGGGTCTCGGCCAGTGAGTCACCGCCGAACTTCTGCAGGGTGGCCCGTGCCAGCACCAGGGCCACCATGGCCTCCACCACCACCGCGGCGGCCGGAACCGCACACACGTCGGAGCGCTGGTGGATGGCCACCGCTTCCTCACCCGTGGCCATGTCGACCGTCGAAAGCGCCCGCGGCACAGTCGAAATGGGCTTCATCGCCGCACGCACCCGCAGCGGCTGCCCGTTGGTCATCCCACCCTCGAGGCCACCGGCCCGGTTGGTGGAACGCCGCACACCCTCGCCGCCGGCGCGGCCTGGGTACATCTCGTCGTGGGCCTGGCTGCCCCGGCGCCGCGCGGTCTCGAAACCGTCGCCGATCTCGACGCCCTTGATCGCCTGGATGCCCATGACTGCGGCGGCCAGCTGGCTGTCGAGCCGGTTGTCGCCGCTGGTGAATGATCCCAGCCCGATCGGCAGGCCGTGCACGACGACCTCGACGACACCGCCGAGGGTGTCGCCGTCCTTCTTGGCGGCCTCGATCTCGGCGATCATGGCGGACTCGGCCGCCTGATCGAATGCGCGCACCGGACTGTCGTCGATGGCGGCCAGATCCGCGGCGACCGGCGGCGGTCCGGCGTAGGGCTGCGAGGCGCCGATCGACACGACGTGCGAGACGACGTCGACGCCGAGCGCCTGCGCCAGGAACTGACGGGCGATGGTCGCGGCGGCCACCCGGGCCGCGGTCTCCCGCGCACTGGCGCGCTCGAGCACCGGGCGGGCGTCGTCGAAACCGTACTTGAGCATGCCGGCGTAGTCGGCGTGCCCGGGGCGCGGCCGGGTCAGGGGTGCGTTGCGCGCGACATCGAGTTCATCGGCCGGGACGGGATCCGAGGCCATCACGGTCTCCCATTTGGGCCACTCGGTGTTGCCGATCTCGACGGCGATCGGACCACCCAGCGTCAGCCCGTGCCGGACACCGCCGAGGATGGTCACCTGGTCCTGCTCGAACTTCATCCGCGCGCCACGGCCGTAGCCCAGCCGGCGGCGGCGCAACTGTTCGCCGATGTCTTCGGAGCTCACGCCGACGCCGGCGACCATGCCCTCGACAAGGGCCACCAGAGCGCGGCCGTGGGATTCACCGGCAGTGGTCCAACGCAACACGTGTCCCATCCTCCCACGCACCGGCTGTGCTGCCGAAATCCGGCACCGAGCTCTGAATCGGCGCCAGCGCCACCACCAGCGCGGTCGCCCCGCACATCGCCGGGCCGTGCGGGATGGTCCGGCGCCCGGACGCGATCACGAACAGCACCGTCAGCACGGGTGCACCGATGGCGGCCACCGTCCACGGCAGTGGCCCGAACGCTCCGGTCAGCGCGCCGGTGCCCAGGGCGAGTTTGACATCGCCCGCGCCCATCCCGGCCGGCGACAGCAGATGGATCACCAGATAGCAGCCCGCCAGTGCGGCGGCACCGGCCAGCGCCGGCAGACCGCGTCCGCAGCCGGCGGCGACGGCCAGGACGATCGCCGCGCCGGGCAACGTCAGCGCGTTGGGCAGCCGGTGCTCACGCACGTCGACGATGGTCAGGATCAGCAGCCAGAGCCCCACCACAACCCAACCGGCGATCACCGGCGCAGGCTAACCGAGCGCGGCCGCCATCTGTGCGCACGGAGCGGGCCGGCCTGTGAATTGTTCGACCTGCGCGTAAGCCTGGTGCAGCAGCATCTGCAGGCCGCTGATGACGCGGCCACCCGCCGCCTCGACCGCCGCCGCCAGCGGCGTCGGCCACGGATCGTAGATCGCGTCGAGCAGTACGGGGATCGACGCGACGGCCGATGCGAACGGCGCCGCGGCGTCGGCGGGCACCGTATTGATCAGCACGGCGGCCCCGGCGACGGCGGCCACCAGCGGTCCGTGTTCGAGGGCGACATGGCGGGCGGGCACCCCGAGGCTTTCGGCCAGCCCGAGCAGTTCGGCCGCCCGCGCGGCGTTGCGGGCCGCGACGACGACCTCGGTGACTGCGCCCCCCCCGAGCGCGGCCAGACCCGCGACCACCGCCGGCGCGGTGCCACCGGATCCCAGCACGACCGCGCGGCCCGACACCGCGCCCAGGGCTCCCACCACACCGTCGATGTCGGTGTTGTCGGCCCGCCAGCCCGTCGCCGTCCGCACCAGGGTGTTGGCCGAGCCGAGCCGTTCGGCACGGTCGGTGCGCTCGTCGGCCAGGGCCAGAGCCGCGAATTTGTCCGGCATCGTCACCGACAGGCCGACCCACTCCGGGCCGAGGCTCTCGACCAGGGTCGGCAGCTCCTCGGCGCCGCAGTCGATGCGGTCGTAGGTCCAGCCGTCCAGCCCGAGGGCTCGGTAGGCCGCCAGATGCAGTTGCGGAGAACGGGAATGGGCGATCGGCCGGCCCACCACAGCGGCGCGGCGGACGCCGTTATCTGACACTGTCCAGGACGCCGTTGTGCTTGGCGAGTTCGATGTTCGCCAGGTGCTGCTGGTAGTCGTGCGTGAACAGGGTGGTGCCGTCCATGTCGATGGTGACGAAGTACAACCAGTCACCGGCCTCGGGGTGTTCGGCCGCGCTCAGGGCCTGCTCACCCGGTGAGCCGATGGGCGTCGCCGGCAGACCGTCGGAGGCGTAGGTGTTCCACGGGGTGACCCGGGCGCGGTCCTCATCGGTGGTCGCCACCTCCTGGCGATCCAGCGGATAGTTGACCGTTGAGTCGAACTCCAGCCGCTGCGGCTCGCTCAGCCTGTTGTAGATGACCCGTGCGACCTTCGCGAAATCGGTTGGCTTGGCTTCCTTCTGGAGCAGCGACGCCACCGTGACGATCTCGTAGGGCGACATGTTGGCGGCCTGCGCGGCCTCGACGAGCCCGTTGCTCGCGTAGTGGTCGGCACTGGTGCCGATCAGCGAGGCCAGGATCTCCTTCGATGTGCCCGTCGGATTGAAACTCCACGTGCCAGCCTCGATCAGACCCTCCAGACGACGGTGGTCATTGCCCATCTTGATGACGGGATCCATCGCCCACTCCGGCACATTGAGGTCCTGCGGGCTCGCGGTTGCGGCGGTGTTCTTCAGATCCGTTGCCGAGACGCACTTTTCGTCGCCGTTGAGGGTGACGCAGCTGGCCTGCGCGATGAGGGTGAAGACGCCCTCGGTGACCTTGTTGTTGCGCAGATCGGTGATGTCGTCGAGTTGGCGGCCCTCCGGGATGGTCAGCTTGCCCATCCGGTTGGTCGGGTTGTTGAGCTTCTCGATGGCGCTGTCGGCCGAGATCTCGGTGCGCAGTTTGTAGAAACCGGGCTGGATGGCCTGAATGTTCGAGTTCTTCAGCCCGGCGGTGACGAACGGCTTGGCCTCGGCGATCACGTGCTGTTCGACCAGTGTCTGGCCGATCGCCCCCGTGGTGTCGCCGGGATGCACCTCGATGAGCACGTCGCTCTTGCCGTCACCGGCGAAGTCCGCCGACTTTCCGCCGAACAGCTTCCCGCTCAGCATCACGATCCCGGCGATGACCACGCCGAGGACCATCAGCGTCAGCAGGCCCATGGTGCGACGCCGCCGCCGGATGCGCACGGCGCGCGCCCGGGCGGTCCGGTCCATCCGGCGCCGCGACGGACGCTCGACGGGCTCGGAGGCGCGGTAGTCCTCGGCCGACTCCTCGAACTCAACCATCGTCTGCCTCCCGGTACTGCGGCAGCTGCGCGCGCCGCTGATCGAGCCAGCCCTGCAGAATTGCGACCGCGGCCGCCTGATCGACGACAGCGCGCTGTCCCTTCGCGCGCACGCCGGCGTCCCGCAGCGACCGCTGCGCGGTCACCGTGGTGAGACGTTCGTCGGACAGCCGGACCGGTACGGGCGCGATGCGTCCGGCCAATCGGTCGGCGAGTTCGACGGCGTCGGCGGCCGACGATCCGGCGCGGTTGGCCAGGGTGCGCGGCAGCCCGACGACCACCTCGACGGCCTCGTACCCACCGATCAGGCTTACCAGCCGACGCAGGTGTCCGCTGTCCTTGGCCCGGCGCACGGTTTCGACCGGTGTGGCGAGCATGGCGTCCGGGTCGCTGACGGCCACCCCGATGCGAACCGTCCCGACGTCGATACCGATCCTGCGGCCGCGGCCGGGGTCATCGGGGCCGGGGCGGTCCGGCAGCCGCGCTTCGCAAGAGGTCACGCGGTCAGCTCCGGGCGACCTCGGCGCGCAGGGCGTCGAGTGCGGCGTCGATCCCCGATGCGTTCTTACCCGACCCCTGGGCCAGATCCGGCTTGCCGCCGCCTCGACCATCCACAGCCGTCGACACCGCGCGAACCAGATCGCCGGCCGACAGGCCGAGCTCGCGCGCGGCGTCGTTGACGGCGACAACGTACGGCACCGAACCGTTGTCGCCCTCGGCAATCAGCGCGACCACACCGGGGTCGGGGCCGAACTTGCCCTTGATGTCCCCCACCAGCGAGCGCAGGTCGTTGGCCGTCATCTCGCCCGACATCCGCTGCGCCACCAGGCGGACATTACCGACCCGCTCGGCTCCGGCGGCCGCATTCACCGCGGCCGCGCGCGCCGTCGCCAGCCGCGCCCGCTCGAGTTCCTTCTCGGCGACCTTGAGCCGCTCCACCAGATTCGCCACCCGGCCCGGCACCTCTTCGGACGGTACCTTCAGTGACGACGCCAGGCCGGCCATCAGCGCGCGCTCCTTGGCCAGGTGCCGGAACGAGTCCAGCCCCACATAGGCCTCCACGCGACGTACACCGGAGCCGACGGACGACTCGCCGAGGATCGTGACCGGACCGATCTGGGCCGAGTTGTGCACGTGGGTGCCACCACAGAGTTCCAGCGAGAACGGTCCGCCGATCTCGACCACGCGGACCTCGTCGGGGTAGGACTCGCCGAACATCGCCATGGCGCCCATGGCCTTGGCCTTCTCCAACTTCTCGTTGAAAGTGCGGACCTCGAAGTCGGCCTGCACAGCCTCATTGGTGACTTCCTCGACCTGAGCGCGCTGCTCGTCGCTCAACGCGCCCTGGTAGTTGAAGTCGAAGCGCAGGTAGCCCGGACGGTTCAGTGAACCGGCCTGAACCGCGTTGGGCCCCAACACCTGTCGCAACGCAGCGTGCACCATGTGGGTGCCGGAATGGCCCTGCGTTGCACCGTGGCGCCAATTCGCGTCGACCGCGGCCGTGACGGCGTCGCCCTCGACGAACTCGCCGGACTCGACGTTGACCCGGTGCGCGAAAAGCGTCTTGGCGATCTTCTGCACATCGGTGACCTGCGCCTTGGCAGCGCCACTGGCTCCGGTCAGCGTTCCGATGTCGGCGATCTGGCCACCCGACTCGGCATACAGCGGGGTGCGGTCGAGCACGATCTCGACCCGGTCGGCGGACTGATCGCGACCGCCGTGTGCCACCACCGGCACCCGCTTGCCGTCCACGAAGATGCCGAGAATCCTTGCCTGCGAGGTCAATTCGTCGAAGCCAGTGAACTCCGTCGGTCCGGCATCGACCAGGTCGCGGTAGGCGGTGAGGTCGGCGTGGGCATGCTTGCGCGCGGCCGCGTCGGCCTTGGCCCGGCGCCGCTGCTCGGCCATCAGCTCGCGGAAGCCGAGTTCATCGACGGAAAGCCCTGCCTCCGAGGCCATTTCGAGGGTCAGGTCGATCGGGAAGCCGTACGTGTCGTGCAGCGCGAATGCGTCGCTGCCGCTCAGCATTGACCTACCCGAGGCCTTGGTGGCCTGGGCGGCATCGTCGAACAGTTTCGAGCCGGCGACCAGGGTGCGGTTGAACGCCGTCTCCTCGGCCACCGCGATGCGGTTGATCCGGTCGAAGTCGTTGACCAGGTCGGGATACGAAGGGCCCATCGCGTCGCGGACGGTGGCCATCAGCTCGGCCATCACGGGTCGTTCGACGCCGAGCAGCTTGGCGGCACGGATGATGCGGCGCAGCAGTCGGCGCAACACATAGCCGCGGCCCTCGTTGCCGGGGGTGACGCCGTCGCCGATGATGATGGCCGCAGTGCGACCATGGTCGGCGATGATGCGGTAGCGCACGTCGTCGGCATGATTGCCCTGGTTGTACCCGCGCGGCGCGATTCCGGCGATCAGGTCGATCGCCGGCCACACCAAGTCCGTCTCGTAGACGTTGTCGACGTTCTGGAGCAGGCAGGCGATGCGCTCGATACCCATGCCGGTGTCGATGTTCTTGCGCGGCAGCGGCCCGAGGATCTCGAAGTCGTCCTTGGATGTGCCCTGGCCGCGTTCGTTCTGCATGAACACGAGATTCCAGATCTCGATGTAGCGGTTCTCGTCGGCCTCGGGGCCGCCCTCGACGCCGTAATCGGAGCCGCGGTCGTAGTAGATCTCCGAGCACGGGCCGCACGGCCCGGGGATGCCCATCGACCAGTAGTTGTCCGCCATGCCGCGGCGCTGGATGCGCTCGGGCGGCAGGCCGGCGACCTCCTGCCAGAGCTGCGCGGCTTCGTCGTCGTCGTAGAAGACTGTCGCCCAGAGCTTTTCGGGATCGAAGCCGTAGCCGCCGTCGTCGACCGGCTTGGTCAGCAACGACCACGCCAGCTCGATGGCGCCGCGCTTGAAGTAGTCGCCGAAGCTGAAGTTGCCCGCCATCTGGAAGAAGGTGTTGTGCCGGGTGGTGATGCCCACCTCGTCGATGTCGGGGGTGCGAATGCACTTCTGGACGCTGGTGGCCGTGTCGTACGGCGGGGTCCGCTGACCCAGGAAGAACGGCACGAACTGGACCATGCCGGCGTTGACGAACAGCAGGTTGGGGTCATCGAGGATCACCGATGCGCTGGGCACCTCGGTGTGGCCCGCGTTCACGAAATGATCGAGGAACCGTTTCCTGATCTCGTGTGTCTGCACTTCGTTTCCTGGTCTCTTCCTGGATCTTGTTGATCGACCGCCCTACCCTACCGGTCTGCTGGTCAACCCTTCACAAAGCTCAGGCGTACCGAGCGGCGCGGGTTGTCGCTGTTCAGATCAACGAGAACGATCGACTGCCAGGTTCCCAGCAGCAGCCAGCCAGGTTCTGGGCACGGGCGCGCCGGCGTCGCGGCATGCAGAGCGATCGGCCGGCCAGGATCGGCGTATCAGCAGATGGTGCCGCAAGGGTCGCGGTGGTGACGTCGAAGTTCGGGAAGAACATCGCCGCACCGGGGTAGGTCGCGTACACGTGCCCGGTCGGCGAGCGCCAGTCGATCCGCCCGTCAGAGTATTGCGTGTCGGTCCATCCCTCGTGAAATGTCTTGAGCAAGTGATGTTTCCGGCACAAGCAGCGCAGTCCGGAGGGGTGCGTCGGACTCACCGGGTAGGCGACGGCGTGGTCGATGTCACAGTGTTCGGCCGGAGCGTCACAGCCAGGGAATCGGCAGGTCAAATCGCGGCAACGCACGAACCGTTGCAGCGCCCCGGCCGGCCGATCCGTTCTGCGTCGTTTTCGCGGCGAACCCGCGCCGAGCCCCGATCGGGCCAGGGTCGGCATCACAGACCGCGCGGGCAATCTCATTCAACCGGCGTTCAACCAGTTCGGCGTGGGTGCGATAGAGCCGGCCGAACACCGAGCGTGTCCCGGTCTCGTCGCCAGGTTTGCCGAACTGCACGTCCAACCCCCGCTCGGCAGCCTCGAACCACTCCTGCCCGGCGGGGTCGTGTTCTTCCACCGCGGCATCGATGGCTCGTTCGATATCAGAAATGCGGCTCGAACCCGGGCCGCGGTGGCGACGGAGCTACCGGCCCGCCACCCGCCGCACGATCGCCCGCAGCTTCTCCAGCCGCCCACCGATCTCCCGCTCGACGCCGTGCGGGGTAGGCCGGTAATAGTCGACGCCGACCAACTCATCGGGCGGATACTGTTGCGCCGCAACGCCTCCCGGCTGGTCGTGCGCATAGAGGTAGCCCTGGGCGTTGCCCAGCGCCGCCGCACCCGAATAATGCCCGTCGCGCAGGTGCGCCGGCACCATCCCAGCCTTGCCCGCCTTGATGTCGGCCATGGCCGCGCCCAGCGCGGTGGTGACGGCATTGGACTTGGGCGCCGTGGCCAGGTGCACGGTGGCGTGCGCCAGGGTCAGCTGCGCCTCGGGCATCCCGATCAGCTGCACCGTCTGCGCGGCGGCCACCGCGGTCAGCAACGCGGTGGGATCGGCCATCCCGATGTCCTCGCTGGCCAGGATCATCAGCCTGCGGGCGATGAACCGCGGATCCTCCCCCGCGGTCAGCATCCGCGCCAGGTAGTGCAGCGCCGCGTCGACGTCGGACCCCCGGACCGACTTGATGAACGCGCTGATGACGTCGTAGTGCTGATCGCCGTCGCGGTCGTAGCGCACCGCCGCCTTGTCCAGGGACTGTTCGACCACCTCGACGGTGACCCGATCACCCACTTCCGCGGCGACCTCCAGTGCGGTCAGGGCCCGGCGGGCGTCCCCGGCGGACAGCCGCACCAGCAGATCCAGCGCGTCGTCATCCACCGCCACATCGCCGCCCAGCCCGCGCGGGTCGGCGATCGCGCGCTGCAGGACGGTCTTGATGCCGTCGGCGCTCAGCGGCTGCAACTGCAGGATCAGCGAACGCGACAACAGCGGGGCGACGACCGAGAACGACGGGTTCTCCGTGGTGGCCGCCACCAGCAGCACCACCCGATTCTCGACGGCCGCCAGCAGCGCGTCCTGCTGCGTCTTGGAGAACCGGTGCACCTCGTCGATGAACAGCACCGTCTGGTCGCCGTACGCGGCGGCCGTCCGGGCGGCCTCGATCACGGTGCGAACCTCCTTGACACCGGCCGACAGCGCCGACAGTGCCTCGAAGCGACGACCGGTGGCGCCGGAGATCATCGAGGCCAGCGTGGTCTTGCCGGTGCCGGGCGGGCCGTACAGGATGACCGACGCGGCACCGGACCCGTCCACGAGGCGGCGCAGTGGTGATCCGGGGCCGAGCAGATGCTCCTGGCCGACCACCTCGTCCAGCGATTCCGGCCGCATCCGGACGGCCAGGGGCGCACCAGCAGGCGACGCCCCGCCGGGCGTGGCACCGCTGGACAGGTCGAACAGACCGTTGGACACGGTTCAGGCTTACCACGGCGGCCGGACACATACGATGCTGGAGTATCCCGATCAACGAGGAGGAGTCACCCGTGCGACGTCTGGGCGTGATGGTGCTGGGAATCGTCTTGACCGCCATCGCGCTCGCGGCGCCGGCAGCAGCGATTCTGCCGCCCGTCGACGGGTACTACACCTTCAACCAGCCGGGGGTGCCGTCGGCCAAGTGGGAGATGCAGAGCATCTGCATCCAGCCCAATGGCACGCGCGCGCAGGCCGACTACACCGACGAGACGATCCAGACCCTGGGCTGCACGGTCACCGTCACCGCCAGCACGCAGTCGCTGGTCACCCGCGAGGAGAAGCTGGTGAACTTCTCCGGACGGGCGCGCCTGACCGGTGGCCTGTGGACCTTCCAGGTGGACCAGCCCGAAGGGCTGACCTGCCCCGACGGCAGCTACGCGCCCCGCACCGAAACCTTCGCGTTCACCGCGCCCGATCCGAACGGCCCGCCGAACCTGACCGGCACCCGCACGTCGGTCAACGCCGCCGCGTGTGGTGTCCCGGCCGCCGTGACGAAGACCCCGTTCACGCTGACCTTCAACGACGTGCTCGATCCGGGCGTGGTCGCCCGGTTCCCGGCGATCTGCAACTACCTGGCGGGCCGGCCCAGCATCTGCAGCTAAACGCCGCCGGGCGCGGTGACGAAGTCGATCAGCTCCTCGACGCGCCCGATCAGCGCCGGCTCCAGGTCGGTCCAGTCCCGCACCCGCGAGCGGATCTTCTGCCAGGCCCGGGCGATGTCGGCCTGCGAACCGTGCGGCCAGCCCAGGGCGTCACAGATGCCGTGTTTCCACTCGATGTTGCGCGGGATGACGGGCCACTTCTCGAGGCCCAGTTGCTCGGGCTTGACGGCCTGCCAGATGTCGACATAGGGATGCCCGACCACCAGCGTGTGCGCGCCGGCCGGTGAGCGCCGGACCTGCTCGGCGATCCGGGCCTCCTTGGACCCGGTGACCAGATGGTCGACGAGCACGCCGAGTCGGCGCCGCGGTCCGGGTGCGAACTCGGCCACGATGCCGGGCAGATCGTCGACACCGCCGAGGTACTCGACGACGACGCCCTCGATCCGCAGATCGTCGCCCCAGACCTGCTCGACGAGTTCGGCGTCATGGCGGCCCTCCACGTAGATGCGGCCGGCCAGCGCGACCCGCGCGCGTGCGCCGGCCACCGCGACCGAACCCGAGGCCGTGCGCGCCGGGCCCTTGGCGGCGGGCTGCAGCGGCGGCGCGGTCAGGATGACGGGCTTGCCGTCGATCAGGAAGCCGGGGCCCAGCGGGAAGCCCTTGACCCGGCCATTGCGGTCCTCGAGGTCGACGCGGCCGAGTTCGATGCGCACCACCGCGCCGACCCAGCCGGTCTGGGCATCCTCGACCACCAGGCCCGGTTTGGCGGCATGCTCGGTCGACCGAGTTCGCCGGTCGCCGTGCGGGTTTCGGGCCAGAATGTCGGAGCCGTAGCGATCATCCACCCGGGCGATCCTAGGGATGCCGGTGCGTCGGCGCGGCACGCCACGCCGAGGGCGTCAGAGGGCCGGCTTGGCCGTGTTCGCGGTCACCTCGTCGATCACGGTGTGGATGAAGCGCATCTTGTCCAGCACCGGCGTGGGCAGCACGAACGGATACAGGTCGTCTCGGCCCATCGACCGGTTCACCATGTTCAGCGACCAGGCCAGCGGCAGCCACATCTCGATGATCGAGTCAAAACCACTGGGGCCCAACGCCCTTCGATCGAAGGTCGCTCCCGCCGGGGCCAGCCCGAACGCGGCCGAGGTGTCCAGGGTGTCGCGGATGTGCAGGTAGTGCGCGAACGTCTCGGCCCAGTCCTCGGCCGGATGCATGGTGGCGTAGGAGGAGATGTAATTGTTCTCCCAGCCCTCGGGCGGGCCGTTCTGATAATGCCGGTCCAGCGCCGCCGGATAGTCGGCGTTCGGATCGCCGAACAGCTGCTGGAACCGCTCCCGGTAGGCAGGCGACGGATCCACCAGACGGTAGTAGTAATAATGGCCGATCTCGTGGCGGAAGTGCCCGAGCAGCGTGCGGTAGGGCTCGTCCATCGCCTTGCGCAGCTGCTCCCGGTGCACCTCGTCCCCCTCGGCGAGATCCAGGGTGATCACGCCGTCCTCGTGACCGGTGAACACCTTGTCGAACTCACTGGAGAGCAGATCGAACGCCAGCCCGTACTGCGGATCGGCGTCCCGCCCGGTGATCGGCAGCTCGAGTTCAGCCAGCTCGACGATCAGCCGGCGTTTGGCCTTCTCGGCGGCGGCGAACGCGGCCAGCCCCGTGGTGTCGGAATCGTTGGGCCGGGTACGGGTCAGCCGGCACGACGCGCACAGCTCGCCCTGCACGGTACTGGCGGGATCCAGCTTCACCAGCCAATTGCATTCGGCCAGATGCAGATTGGCGCACAGCCGGTACTGGCTGGCATCCACCGCGCCGCCGTGTTCACTGTCGGGACCGGAGGCGATCACCAGCATCGCCACCCCGGGCAGCGAGAAGCCGACCGGGCTGCCGCACGACAGGCAGACGGAGTTCTCGAACGTCAGATGCTGGCCGCAGTTGGGGCACAGGAAATCACGCATGCAGGATCCCCCCTTCGAATGGCGCAACGTCCACCGACACGTCGATCACGCTGCTTTCCGAGTCCGTGTAGATGATCCCGCGCAGCGGCGGCACATCCGCATAGTCCCTACCCCATCCGACGACGATGTAACGCTCGTCGATCATCTGATCGTTGGTCGGATCCAGTGCCAGCCACTGATTCTGGGGCGTCCAGACCGCGGCCCACGCATGCGTGGCGTCCACCCCGAACATCCGCTCCTTGCCCGGCGGCGGATCGGTGGCCAGGTATCCGGACACATAGCTGGCGGCCAGGCCGTTGGCCCGCAGGCAGGCGATGGCCAGCCGGGCGAAGTCCTGGCAGACGCCCTCCCGTGCGGCCAGCACTTCCGACACCAGGGTGGACACCGTCGTCGACCCCGACCGGTAGGTGAAGTCGTCGAAGATGCGGTGGTTCAGGTCGTTGAGCACCTCGATCAGGGGCCGGCCCGGCGCGAAGCTGGGCGCGGCGTACTCCCGGACGGCGTCGGTGATCTCGGGTGGCTCGAGGTCCAGGGTGAACTCGACGGCCAGCGCGCCGGCGGGCCCGGCCGGCCGGGCGATCTCCCAGGGCGCCACCGCCGATCCGGACCGGTAGAGATCCGCCGGCGGCGGATCCACCTCGACGACGGACGAGCTGATGACGGTCAGCTCCCGGTGCGGGTGCGTGACGTGGAAGTACGAGCTGATGTTGCCGTAGGCGTCGCGACTGGTGGACTGGTCGGCCGGCGCCGGATCGATGTCGACGGTGTACGACAGGCAGCGCTGCACCGGGGAGTCCCGCGGCGTGAGGAAACCCCGGCCGTACGAACTGGTGACGATGTCGGAGTAGCGGTAGTCGGTGCGATGGGTGATCCGGTAGCTGCGACCGGTCTCCAGGTTCACGGAAGTGCCCGTAGCTGATCCGGGCCCCACAGCGGTTGCATGCCGCCGGGCAGCGAGAGCTGGGTGTCGGTGATGACGGTCGAAAGCTCCCGCAGACCCGAGTGCACCCCGTCGAGCAGGCCGCCCAGCTCGGCGCGCCGGCCGTCCTCGTCGACGTGTTCGAGATCCTGCGGGTCCAGCCGCCGCACCCGGGTCATCATCTCCTCGGCGAGTCGCTCCGGCCGTGACGAACCCGACGCGCCGGGCATCGCGCGCAGATTGGCGCGCAGGCGGTCGAGCTGGAACACCAGCGACCGCGGGTTCTCGGCGTCGAAGAGCAACAGGTCGGCCACCGCGGCGACGCTGAACTTGCCCAGGTAGCGCCGCCGGTAGATGACCGACGATTCGCAGGCCACCAGGACGGCCTCGGTGATGGCCTGCTCGGCCTCGGGGCTGCGGACGGTCGTCATCGTCGTGCGCAGCAGGGCCGAGAGCCACAGCCCGCGTTCGATCCGCTTGCCCGAGTCCATCGTGATCCAGCCGACGTCGCGGACCATCGACTCCCCCGCCACCCCGGCCAGCGCCAGCATCCCGGACAGGGTGCGGGCGTGCGCGGACGCCATCAGCGCATCGGCCCGCACCAGGGATTCCGGCGGCCGGGCCGGCTGGTTGAGGACGGCGCGGTCGACGGCGGCGAGCACCATCCAGGTGTCGTTGGACATCTGGTCGCGCACGGCGCGGGCGGCCAGGCCCAGGCGTTCGACGGATTGGGCCAGCGACCCGGACCGGGTCCGATCGGCGGTCAGCGCCCACAGGATGGTCGGGGCCACCGCGATGGTCTCGGCGTGGTCCGCTGCGCCGTCGGGGGCGCCCACGCCCAGGTCGGTGCCGGTGATCCCGCCCAGCGCCGCCAGCAGTACTGGCACGCATGCACTGGCCTCCAGGTACTGCCGGTGCCGATATTCGTGATAGCGCTCGCGGGTGATGGTGAGCAGCCGGGCCATGCCCTCGGCGCGCTCGGCGTAGCGGCCGGTCCAGAACAGATCGGACAGCACCCGGGGCGAACTGACGGCGCGGGTGCCGCTGGCGGTGATCACCGGCAGGTCGATCGGCACCGGCGCCACCGCCCGCGCCCGGGTCAGAGGCTGAACCCAAACATCTTTGGCAGCAATCGTTTTCATCGAATACGCGGCGACGCCGGGTGCCAGCACGTAGCCCAGGCCGCCGATCATGGGCGCGTACCCGCCGCGCTGCGACACCGTGAACAGACGCATGCCGACACTGCCGGTGCGCAAGCCACCGCTGTAGTGGTCGGTGGGCGCGACCGAGAACTGCGGGAGTTCCTGTCCGACGAACTGCCACGGCGTCGCCTCGATACGGGCCGCCAGGTCCGAGCGCTGGGCCGCCGACAGCATCGGCCCGACGATCGGCGCCGCCCCGACCGCGGACCGGATCAACAGCGAGTCCAGGTGGTTCAACAGGTGCGAGCGCTCGGTGTCGATGCCGCCCCAGTACATCGGCGCCGCCGCCAGCAGTGGGGTCTCGCCGAGCAGCCGTTCGGCCAGCTGCGGCAGGAACCGGGCCAGTCCGGGACTCTCCAGGATGCCGCTGCCCAGGCTGTTGACCACGGCGACGGCGCCGCGGCGTTGCGCCTCGACCAGGCCGACCACCCCCAGCCGGGACTCCGCGCGCAGGTCGAGCGGATCGGCGTACTGGGCGTCGACGCGACGCAGCACCACGTCGACGCGCTTGAAGGTACCCAGCGAGCGCATCCAGAGTTTGCCGTCCCGCACCACCAGGTCGGCGCTCTCGACCAGCGGGAAGCCCAGCAGCGACGCCAGGTAGGCCTGGTCGAATGCGGTCTCGGAGTGGCTGCCGGGTGAGAGCACCACCACGACGGGATCCTCGGCGGTCTCCGGCGCGGCTTCGATCAGCGACAGCCGCAGCGCCTGCGCGAACGGCGATGTCGCGCGCGGGGCGATGCGCTCGTAGATGTCGGGGATGGTGTGGGCGACGACGCGGCGGTCGGCCAGCGCGTAACCGGCCCCGGACGGCGCCTGGGTCCAGTCGGCGTTGACGGCGAACGTGCCGTCGGCGGCCCGGCTGACGTCGCAGCCGTGCATGAAGAGCTGGTGCCGGCCGGGCACCGTGATCCCGCGGGCCGCCCGGAGGTAGCCGGGGTGGGCGAAGACCAACTCCGGGGGCAGCACGCCACCGGTGATCGACTGCCTTGGCCCGTAGAGATCCGTCAGCACCGCGTCGAGCAGTCGAGATCGCTGCACCAGGCCGGACTCGAGCACCTCCCAGTCGGTCGCCGAGACCATTAGCGGCATCGCGTCCAGCTGCCAGACGCCGGGCGCCGCGCCGTAGCGGTCGGCCTTGGCCGGGTCGTCCACCGGGATGTAGGTGATGCCGTCGTTGTCGACGAGGCCGCGGACGTCCGATCGCAGCCGGTCCAGGCCGGAAAGGCCCCGCTCACCGATCGCCTCGGCCAGGGTCCGCCAGGCGGGGCGGACCCGGCCGGTGGTGTCGACGAACTCGTCGTAGGCCCCGGTCCGGCCCGGCTGGCTTGTGTGGTCGTCGAACAGGGCGGCCTGGGCGCGGGCGGCGCGATAGCCGGCCAGCAGCTGGTCGGGGTCGTACGGGCCGAGGTCCGCCGGGCCCAGGTCGGGATCCGAGGCAGGCAGCGGCGTGGACAACGGGCTACCTCCCATCTCTGACCTGCCGGCACGGGATCATCCGGACACGGCAGTTTGCCGCACCCCGTGCCCGGCGGGCAATGTACGACGGCTCACGCCGTCAGTGCTGCACGGTACGCACCCGGCGCAGATCGAGGATCCCCCACGGCGCTGGCCCGCGCATCGCGCGCGGAATCGGGAAAGCACCCTGACGTACGCCACGACGCGTAATACTCGCTGCATGGACGCTATGGGGGCCGTCGACGTCGTCGTGGTGGGGGCCGGTTTCGCCGGACTCGGGATGCTGCACCGGCTGCGCGAACTCGGGCTGACGTCGTGCGCCTTCGAAGCCGGCCAGGACGTCGGCGGCACCTGGTACTGGAACCGGTATCCGGGTGCGCGGGTGGACATCCCGAGCGTCGACTACATGTTCAGCTTCGACCCGGACTGGCGCAGCGACTGGGAGTGGTCGGAGAAGTACGCCACCCAGCCGGAGATCCTGCGGTATCTCGAGCACGTCGCCGACAAGTTCGGGCTGCGCCGCGACATCCGGTTCAACACCCGGGTCACCAGCGCCGCCTGGGACGACGCGACGTCGATGTGGCGGGTGCGCACCGACCGGGGTGACGAGGTGACCTGCCGGCACCTGGTGATGGCGACCGGCTGCCTGTCGATGCCCAAGGAGCCCGACGTCGAGGGGCTCGACCGGTTCGGCGGCCAGGTGTACTTCACCGGCCGCTGGCCGCACGAGCCGCCGGACTTCACCGGCAAGCGGGTCGCGGTTATCGGTACGGGATCGTCCGGCATTCAATCGATTCCGTTGATCGCCCAGCAGGCCCGGGAGGTGCTGGTGTTCCAGCGCACCCCGTGCTTCGCCATGCCGGCGCACAACGGACCGCTGTCGGCCGACAAACTCGCCGCGCTCGCCGACGAGCCGGCCTACCGCAGCGCCGCCCGAGAATCCTTCGGCGGGGTGCCCGTCGAGCGCACCCAGACGTTCGCGTTCATGGCCTCCCCGGAGGAGCGCCGGGCCCGCTACGAACGGGCTTGGCAGTTGGGCGAGCTGCTCGAGGTCTTCAACATCTACGCCGACGTGATGACCAACCCGAGGACCAACGACGAACTCGCCGACTTCTTCCGCGCCAAGATCCGCGCGGCCGTGCAGGATCCCCGGACCGCTGACGCGCTGTGCCCCACCGGCTATCCGGTCGGGGCCAAGAGAGTCGCCCTGAACACCGGCTACTTCGAGACGTTCAACGCGCCACACGTGCGACTGGTCGACCTGCGCGCGCAGCCGCTGCGGACCGTGACCGAGACCGGGATCGACACTGCCGGTGAGTCATTCGAGGTGGACGTGATCGTGCTGGCCACTGGCTTCGACGCGATGACCGGCGCAGTGCTGGCCGTGGACATCACCGGCCGCGACGGCCTGAGCCTGAAAGGCAAATGGGCACAAGGCCCTTCGACGTATCTGGGGCTGACCGTGGCGGGGTTCCCGAACCTGTTCCTGATCGCCGGACCGGGCAGCCCGTCGGTGTTGTCCAACATGGCGGTGTCCATCGAACAGCACATCGACGTCGTCGCCGACGCCCTGGCCCACCTGCGCACGCAGGGCCTGGACACCATCGAGCCCACCGGGACCGCGGAGACCGGCTGGATGCGCCACCTCGCCGACGGCGCCGCGATAACTCTTTTCCCCCAAGCGAATTCGTGGTACACGGGCGCCAACGTCCCCGGCAAGCCACAGGTCTTCATGCCGTACGCCCCGGGGGTCGACGCCTACGCCGCGGTGTGCGCCGACGTCGTCGATCAGGGCTACCTCGGGTTCCGGCTGACCGGCCCGGACCGGACCGTGTGCAACGATGGCCTGGTGCGCCGCTTGCAACCCGACATCCAGGCCGTGCTCGAGCAGATGGCCGAGCTGAACCCGCCGCCCATGGAATCGCTGCCCGTCGACGACGCCCGCGCGCTGTGGGCCATGTCCGTCGCCGCCTACCCACCGGGCCCCGAGGTCGGCGAGGTGCTCGACGGAAAGCTCCCGGGCGCCGCCGGCGTACTGGCCTATCGGCTGTACCGGCCCGCCACCCCCGGCCCGCATCCGGTGATCGTCTACTGGCACGGTGGCGGTTGGGTGCTCGGCGACGAGACCTCCGACGACTCGCTGTGCCGGGACCTGTGTGTGCGCACCGACGCGCTGGTCGTCTCGGTGAACTACCGGCACGCCCCGGAACACCCGTTCCCCGCCGCGGTCGACGACGGGTACGCGGCACTGCGCTGGGTCGCCGAGCACGCCGCCGAACTGGGCGGAATTCCCGACCGGCTGGCCGTGGCCGGCTGGAGTGCGGGCGCCAACATGGCGACCGTGATGTGCCGACTGGCCCACGAACAGGGTGGACCGCGGATCGCCGGCCAGGCGCTGCTGACCCCGCCGACCGACACCCGGCGCTACCCGTCGCACACCGAGAACGCCGACGGTTACGGGCTGACCACCGGGGTGATGGACTGGTTCCAGGAGAACTATTGCGCCGGAGCTGATCTCGACGATCCCCGGCTGGCGCCGTTGCGCGCCGCGGATCTGTCCGGCCTGCCGCCGGCCGTGGTGATCACCGCCGAGTTCGACCCGCTGTGCGACGAGGGCGATGCCTACGCCGAGGCGCTGGCCGCCGCCGGGGTACCGACGCAACACATCCAGGCCCGCGGCCACACCCACCTGTCGCCCACCATGGTCGATCTGGTGGTCTCCGGGGCGCCGATCCGGGCGCAGATGGCCGACGCGTTGCGCGGCTTCCTGGCGGGTTGACCAAGCTCGAAGATCGGGATCACCCGGTCGGTCTTCGTCTGGTAGTCCGCGAAGTTCGGTGCCTGCGCGATGACGCCCGAGTACACTGCCTCCCGTTCGTCGCGTGGCAGTTCGCGGGCGAGCACGTTCGCGTTGAAATCGGTCACGTCGCCGCCGGTTCCGGTTTGGCGTCGATGCCGGATTCCTTGCGCTGCTGATCGGTGATCGGTGCCGGCGCATCCGTCAGCGGGTCGACGCCGCCGCCGGTCTTCGGGAAGGCGATCACCTCACGGATCGAATCCTCGCCGGCCAGCAACGCGGTGATCCGGTCCCAACCGAACGCGATGCCGCCGTGCGGTGGGGCGCCGAAAGTGAAGGCCTCCAACAGGAATCCGAACTTGTCCTGGGCCTCGTCGCGATCAATGCCCATCATCGCGAACACCCGCTCCTGCACGTCGCGGCGGTGGATACGGATCGACCCGCCGCCGATCTCGTTGCCGTTGCACACGATGTCGTACGCGTTGGCCAGCGCGCTGCCGGGATCGGTGTCGAAGGTCGCCTCCGAACCGGGCTGGGGTGAGGTGAACGCGTGGTGCACCGCCGTCCACGCGCCGGAGCCGACGGCCACGTCGCCGGATGCGGTGGCGTCGTCGGTGGCCTCGAACAGCGGCCAGTCCACCACCCAGGTGAACGCCCAGGCGGCGGGGTCGATCAGGTCCAGCCGCTTGGCGATCTCGATGCGGGTGGCGCCCAACAGTGCGCGGGCGTTCTTCGCGGTTCCGGCGGCGAAGAAGACACAGTCGCCCGGGGCGGCGCCGACGTGGGCGGCCAGCCCGGCGCGCTCGGCGTCGGACAGGTTCTTGGCGACCGGACCGGTCAGCTCGCCGTCCGCACCGATCAGCACATAAGCAAGGCCCTTGTGGCCGCGCTGCTTGGCGAACTCCTGCCAGCCGTCCAGCGTGCGCCGCGGCTGCGACGCCCCGCCGGGCATGACCACGGCCCCGACGTAGGGCGCCTGGAACACCCGGAACGGGGTGTCCGCGAAGTAGTCGGTGCATTCGACCAGTTCGACACCGAACCGCAGGTCGGGCTTGTCGCTGCCGAAGCGGCGCATGGCTTCGGCGTAGCCGATCCGGGGTAACGGCAGGGGCAGGTCGTACCCGATCAGCCCCCACAGCGCAGCCAGGATCTGCTCGGAGACCGCGATCACATCGTCGGCCTCGACGAAGCTCATCTCCATGTCCAGCTGGGTGAACTCCGGCTGGCGATCGGCGCGGAAATCCTCGTCCCGGTAGCAGCGGGCGATCTGGTAGTAGCGCTCCATCCCGGCGACCATCAGCAGCTGTTTGAACAGCTGCGGGCTCTGCGGCAGCGCGTAGAAGCTGCCGGGTTGCAAGCGCGCGGGCACCAGGAAGTCCCGGGCACCCTCGGGCGTCGACCGCGTCAGCGTCGGCGTCTCGATCTCCACGAAATCGTGGTCGGCCAGCACCGCGCGCGCGGCGGCATTCACCTTGGAGCGCAACCGGATTGCGTTGCCCGGACCCTCGCGGCGCAGATCCAGGTAGCGGTATCGCAGCCGGGCTTCCTCGCCAGCGGTCTCGTCGAGCTGGAACGGCAGCGGTGCGCTCTCCCCCAACACCGTCAGCGTCGTCGCATTGACCTCGATCTCACCGGTGGCAATCTCGGTGTTGGCGTTGCCCTCGGGTCGGATCTCGACGACGCCGGTGACGGCGACGCAGAACTCGGCGCGCAGCCGGTGCGCCTGCGCCAGCACTCCCTCGTCGCGGAACACCACCTGGGCAACGCCGCTGCCGTCGCGCAGGTCGATGAAGATGACGCCGCCGTGGTCGCGCCGGCGGGCCACCCAGCCGGCCAGCGTCACCGTGTTTCCGGCGTCGGCGGCCCGCAACGACCCGGCATCGTGACTGCGCAGCACAAACACTCCTAGAGCTCTGGGGAAGACGACTGCCCAGTCTAGAGGGGTCCCAGTAAGCTGCCGCCCATGCCCAAGCGCTATCCCTGCCAGCGGGTCGGCCTCGACTTCACCGAGACCGCGCCGTTCCGGTTCGTCAGCACGGTCGACCTGGCGATCACGCCCGAGCAGCTGTTCGACGTGCTGGCCGATGCCGAATCCTGGCCGCACTGGGCCTCGGCGATCACCAAGGTCACCTGGACCTCGCCGGAACCCCGCGGCGTGGGCACCACCCGCACCGTGGACATGCGCGGTGGCATCACCGGCGATGAGGAATTCCTGGCCTGGGAGCCGTTCACGCACATGGCTTTCCGGTTCAACGAGTCCACCACCCGGACGATCACCGCGTTCGCCGAGGATTACCGGGTGGTCCGGACGCCCACCGGCTGCCACCTGACCTGGGTGATGGCGATGAAGCCGAACGGCCTGGCCGGCCGGCTCGGCATGACCCTGGGCAGGCCGGTGATGGGCTGGCTGTTCCAGCGATTCCTCTACAACCTGCGCAGCTACAGCGACACCCGGTTCGCCGTCAGCCGCTGACGCCCAGGGACTCAGAGCCCTCAAAGCCGTTGCCGTGCAGACCCTCCCAGGCGAGGCGACGCACCGCGTCGGGATCGTCCACCGTCGCGTCACGCGTCGTGCCGATGATCCGGACAGCCCGGCTCGGAACCCGATACCGCGGCCAATCCGGGCCGGGCGGG
>Ga0209023_10000352_pt1 | contig 73499 bp, 81 predicted proteins | sample LakOneMetagenome_FD_187468 | JGI IMG/M metagenome (GOLD analysis project Ga0209023, IMG submission 187468) | Freshwater and sediment microbial communities from Lake Erie, Canada (SPAdes) (version 2) | ecosystem: Environmental > Aquatic > Freshwater > Lentic | place: Lake Erie, Canada... | reverse complement strand
AATCGCGCCCGCCGCACCCGCGGAGCGGGTGCCACAATGGAAGGCGGGCGCGGTGCCGGGCTCGGCTTAGGCGACAGCAGGCTCAGGAACCTCGGCAGCCTGTTCGCTGGGGGTCGGGCGGCTGCCGTCGGGAAGGAACTTGACCTGGCCGATGACGCGATGGCGTGAGCGCTTGTCACCGCTGTCGGTGGTCCACTCGTCGAGGATCAGCCGGCCGGTAACGCCGATCATTCGGCCTTTGACGAGGTGGTTACTGCAGGCCTGGGCGCCGGCATCGAAGGTGACGACGTCGATGAAGCACGCGGGTTCCTCGCCGCGTCCGTCGACTGCGAGCCGCAGTTCGCAGACGGGGCGGTCGTTGTTGGTGTGGCGGAGTTCGGGGTCGCGGGTGAGGCGGCCGACGAGGGTGACGCTGTTGAGCATGGTGGTGAGTCCTCGGGTTCGGGGTTCGGGTGTGGTGGGAGTTGGGGTGTGGGCCCGCAACCTCGGTTGGTTGCGGGCCCACATGGTCAGGAGGCGACGGCGAGCGCGGGCTCTGCGTGGAGATTTCCAACGCAAGAGTCCGGGTCGTTGTCGTCGTCGTGGTCCGGGGAGTCCTGGGAGTCCGCGGGCTGGTCCTCGGGCTGGGGCTCAGGCAGGGTTGTCTGGGCCTTGGCGGGGTCGAGGAACTCGACCTCCTGTGCGATCACCTCGTGCTTGCTGCGGTTGGTGCCGTCGTCGGCAACCCACTGCGAGTACTCGAGGCGTCCGTCGATGCTCACTCGGGCCCCCTTGCGCAAATACTTTGCGCAGTTCTGCGCCTGGCGGTCGAACGTGGTGACGTCGATGAAGACGGCTCCGCGGTCTTGGCCTTGGCTGCGGCGTCGCTGAATCGCGAGTCGCATGTTGCAGATGACCGCCTTGTTGTCACCGACGACTCGCATGCGCGGGTCTGCGGTGAGGCGGCCTGAGAGGACGATGCGGTTAACGCTCATGTCGTTGCTCCGTTCTGCCCGCGGGTGCGGGCGGTTCATGGGTGTGGTGTGCGGGCCTTCGGCCGTGGAGATTTCGGCCGGGGCCCGCGAGGACCCATGTGGAGCTGGGGACATGAAGACACCCAGCTGCCCGATTACTCGGGGGCTTGGCGTGGTCTTCCGATTGTCCGTGTGGCATCGCACGTCCCGGTCTTGGAGCGAGAGGGCGGGTGTGTTGCCGCCTTCTACAAGTCCGAATGCAACACGAACATATGTTCGTGTAATCTCGAACGATCGGCGATGCTGGCTCCCCATATCCGAGGTTCAGGCGGGCGCTCTTGACCGGCAACGTTTACCTGATCGATGCAGCCGCGCGGGAATTGCCGACGGTGAGCCTGGAGGATGCGCTCAGGATCGTTGTCGTCTTGGCTGAGAAGAACGACGTGAAGTTCGAGGCGGCCGCTGCACGGTGGGCGGCTCGGGCATCGATGGAACGGCGGCTGAGCTTGTCGGATGCTCGCCGTGTGAACGCGCTCCTTGATGCATTGCCGGCGGCGCCGGAGGCGGTGGCGTTGACGTTGAGGGAGTATTGCGGGCGTTAGGCGTCTGTAGGGTGCCGCGATGCCGTCAATTGCTGCTCAGTCTCCGCTGCGTCGGCTGCCTGCTGGCTTGGCGGATGATCAGCGTCACATCTTCGACGGGGTTTGCACTCCAGCGTAGGTCGAGACGCGTGTGGCTTTCAGCTGCCAGTGACGGTCGACCGCCTGGTCGACAAGGACGCCGCCGACGTGCTGCGGCTGATGCAGAGCACCGACCCGGGAGCGGTCGGAATCACGCTCGGTGAACTCGTCCGACACCCGATGGCCGGAAGCGTCTGCGCCGAGGCGCTGATCTATGTCGACGAGCTGTTCGGCCGTCGCGGGCGACCGGGCATCGAGATGGCCACCCGAGCGATGCGGCTCGCGTTGCCTGCCGCGAGCGTGGACATCATCTGCAGCGTCTACACGGCGTCGTTGATGAACGCCGCTCGCTGAATTCGACACATCCGAAAACGGGCGATATCCGCGCGGGCGCAAACGTCGAGCTGGCCCTCGGGATGACCCGCGAGTGCGCCAAAAAACCGCATCTCATTCAGGTCTTCGGGAGCCCGCCGACGCGCTGCCAGGCGCCGACTAGCCCGTCCATGAGCGCCTCGTCGCTGAGATTCCCGCCGTTGACCACATGCTGATAGCACGCCCGTTCGGTCATCCACACGAGTAGGAATGCTTGGGTGTGGGCTTCGTCGGGCTGCCGACCATCGGCGAGCAGACGTCGCTCGGTCGCCTCGATGAAGCGGCCCACGAGCTCCCGCCAGAAGCGCCCGACCTCGTCGTCGTAGGTAGCAGCCTCGACGACTGCGCGCAGGAAGGGCGCGTGAGCGCGGTAGGTCGTCAGCACGTTGTCCAGCGCCACCCTGAGATCGGCGAGGCCTCCGTCCCCGCTCCACCATGCATCGGCTTCGTCGTAGAGCACGGCAGCGATCTGGTCGGTCGCCTTGACGAGCAGGTCGCGCTTGTCGCGGAAGTAGAAGTAGAAGGCGGTTCGGGTTCGCTCTGCACGCTCGGCGATCCGGCCGATGCTCAGATCGGCGTACGAGGCACCCTCGGCAAGCAGGTCACGGGTGGCCTCGACGAACGCAGCCTCCCCATCGCGCGGCTGGTCTCGGCTTCCCGCACCTCGCGACAGCACCGCCATGCGGCGCAGTGTACGGCAGACCTGACATCATGCTTGACGAGGTGTCAAACTTGGTGTGGAATATGTCTATGAGCGCCGCTCCGACGAACCCCGACCTGGCAGATCTCCGCGTTGCCGACGACGAGCTCTGGCGCGAAGGCGCCCCGCACGAGACGTTCAAGCGGTTGCGCGCGGAATGCCCGGTTCACTGGAGCAGCGGGATCTCACAGAGTCCTGGCGACGCCGGCTTCTGGTCGGTGACGAAGGCCGAGGATGTCCATACGGTCAGCCGGGATTGGGAGACCTACTCGTCGGCGCAGAACATCCTCATCACCGATGAGTCGGTCCCCGTGCATCTCGTGCAGGGGATGTTCATCGGGATGGATCCGCCCAAGCACGACCGGATCAAGGCGCTGTTCCAGCGGGCGTTCACCCCGAAGGCGATCGCCCAGCACGAGGGCGCGATCCGGGAGATCACCGACCGAGTCATGACGGGCCTGCAGGGTCGCGAGACGTGCGACCTGGTCACCGAGGTCGCCCAGCCCGTCGTGGCACGCGTCATCGGCAGCTTCATGGGCCTCGATCCCGAGGACGACAGGCCATGGGCCGAGTCGATCAACACCCTGCTCGGGTTCGGCGATCCCGACCTCAACCCGAAGGGGCTCGAGCAGCTCGTCGCCGAGGACATCCCGCCGATGTACGAGAAGTGCATGAAGCTGGTCGCCGACCGCCGCGCCCATCCCACCGAGGACATGCTCAGCGTGCTGGTGTTCGCCGAGATCGACGGCGACACGCTCACCGACGACGAGATCTTCGCCGGCTTCGTCCTGCTGATGGCCGCCGGCAACGACTCCACCAAGGCGACCTACACCAGCACCATGAAGGCGCTGATGGAGAACCCCGACCAGCGCCAGCTGCTGATCGACGACCCGTCGCTTGTGCCGTCAGCGGTGGAGGAGGCGCTGCGGATGTTCCCCGCGTTCGCGCACTTCCGCCGCACCGCTACGAAGGACACGGAGCTCGGCGGCTGCCCGATTCGCAAAGGCGACAAGGTCGCGCTCTGGTACCCGTCGTCGAATCGCGACGAGGATGTCTACGAGGACCCCGACCGCTTTGATGTCACCCGCAATCCCGAACACCAGGCGTTCGGGGCCGGCGGGCGGCACTTCTGCCTCGGCACCGCTCTCGCCCGCCTCGAGCTGAAGATCCTCGTCGAGGAGACCGTCAAGCGCTTCCCGAGAATGACGCTCGCCGGCGAACCGAGCTGGGTCCTCTCCCAGTTCTCCAGCCAGCTCAAATCCTTGCCGGTCGCGCTGAACGGCTAACGCTGTCAGGCGGCCAGCGACCAGCGGCCTCGGTCGTCGCAGGCGACGATGCCGCGCTGGCGCAGATGCTCGAGGTGCGCGAGGGTTTCGAGGGTCGCGAGCATCTCATCGGCCGCTGCCTGGTCCGACGCCGAGAACAGCTCCTCGGCGAGCTGGGCGGTCGTCGCATGGGTGCTGTTGCGTATCGAGGTCTCGAGTCTGCCGAGTCGCGCTCGGTGAAACTCCTGGAGTTGCCGAGCGCGTCCGGCGGCATCGGTGAAGGGCTCGCCGTGGGCTGGCAGGACGAGCCGCACGGGCAACGCCGCGACGCGGTCGAGCGAGGTGAGGAAGTCCGCCAAGGAGTCGCCTCCGTCCCACGCCGGCTGGATGTTCGGGGTGAAGTCGGGAAGCAGGAGATCGCCACACAGCAGCACGCCGTCACCGGCCCGCCACAGGCAGACGTGGCCCGGGTCGTGACCGGGCGTCCACAGCACCTCCCAGAGGCCGAGTTTGTCGCCATCGGCCAGCGGGCGAAGCTCCGGGGTTCCCGCTACGAGTTGACCGAATCCGCGAAATGCGGCTCCCAGGTCGTCGGCGCTGGGCCAGCCGGGCGCGGCACCCTCGGCCACCGAGAACGCCTCCGCGGATGTGAACCCCATGCTCGGGCCACACCCTGGGTGAGCCAGGACCGTCGGCTTCAGCGCGCTCGCCAGTCCCCAGTGATCGATGTGTCCGTGGGTGACGAGGACGTCGAACTCCCGGTCTCCGATGACGGCAGCAATGCCCGCTCGGAGGGCGTCCTCAGATCCACGCACGCCGGTGTCGACGACCACGGGCCGGGCACCCCCGTCGATGACGTGGACGTGGAGATGGTCGGGGGACGGCAGTCGCAGCGGGATGCGAAAGCGCCACACCCCCGAGGCCACCTCGACCGGCGGACCGGTGCCTGCAGCGGGCATGCGCTGCTCAACCAGCGGCGTCTGGCCGAGTGTCCAGGACGCTCTCGGTGGCGTGGAGAAGGATGGGCTTGACGGCCTCCCATCGCTCGTCGACCGACGCCCTGCCGGAGATCGGGATCGCCGTGACGAGTCCGCGGATGATCGACACCGCAGTGTCGATGAGCGCCAGGAACCGCGGGTCCTCTGACTCGTCCGGAAACAGGGTGCCAGCGGTCGCGACGATGATCGCGCCGAGCCGCTGCTCGAGCCCACGGAGCGTGCTGGCCAGCTCCGGCTCCGACCACGCGGCGACCCACAGCTGCGCCGCCGCGAGCGCTTCGGGCGACGTGAACTCGCGCCAGGCCCGGTCCAGAACCGCCTCGCGAGACTTCGGTGACCGCAGGGCGGCCAGGTCGATCTCCTCGAGTGCGTTATCGGCCAGCCGCATCGCGGCATGGGTCACGGCTTCGACGAGCAATGCTTCGCGCGTCGCGTAGTGATGCATGAGCGTGCTCTGGGCGACGCCTGCCCGCTCGGCGATGCTGCGTGTCGTCAAGGCCGCGTAGCCGTCCTCGGCGAGGCACGCCATGGTGGCCTCCACCAACGCCAGGCGCGTGGCCGCGCGCTGTTGTGCGCGGGGGGCCCTGCGGCCCGGCAGACTCGCGGTTTCACCGATCACGTGATCGGCATGATACGGTGCGTTTGCCGATCGCATGATCGGTGAAATCGGAACTGCAAGGGGATCAGGTGGCAGAGAGGATCCGAGGGTCGCGGCTCGGCCGAGCAGCGCGGATGACCGGCACCGCAGCGGGGGTCGCGGCCCGCGAGGCCACCGCGCGTGCGATGACCAGCGGCGATCCGACCGATGCTCGACGGCAGGCCGCCGCCCGTCAGCAACTCAAGTCGGCGGAGGCGCTCCTGAAGTTGTTCTCGGGCATGCGCGGCGCGGCCATGAAGGTCGGGCAGACGCTGTCGGCCGTCGACCTCGGGCTCGTGCCCGAAGCGATCCGCCCCGAGTTCCAGCAGACGCTCGCCTCGCTGCAGAACAACGCCGAGCCGGTCTCGTTCGCGGCGATCGAGAAGGTCGTCACGAGCGACCTGGGAGAGAAGCTCAGCGTCGCCTTCGCCGACTTCGAGCAGCAGCCGATCGCGGCAGCCTCGATCGGACAGGTTCATCGCGCCCGATTGCACGACGGGCGCACGGTGGCAGTCAAGGTCCAGTACCCGGGCATCGCCGAGGCGATCCACGCCGATATGCAAAATCTCCGGCTCGGCCTGAAGCTGCTCAGCGCCATCGCACCGGGCATCGACACGGGGGCGATCGCCGAAGAGATCCGGGAACGCATCATCGACGAGCTCGACTACGAGCTCGAGGCGTCCAACCACCGTCAGATGGCCCGCGCGTATCGCGGCCACCCCTTCATCGTCGTACCGGATGTCGTGACGTCGCTGTGCCGGGAGCGGGTGATCGTCAGCGAGTTCGTCGACGGCCGGCCCTTCGCCGACGTGCGCATGGCGCCCGGTGTCGACCGTGACCGGATCGGAGAGATCCTGGTGCGGTTCTACCTCAACGGCCCGCTGCGCCACCGGATGCTCAACGGGGATCCGCATCCTGGGAATGCGCTGTTCCTCGACGATGGGCGTGTCGCGTTCCTGGACTTCGGCTTCTTCAAGCAGCTGTCCGACCTCGAGGTCGAACAGCTGCTGGCCTCCACCCGGGCCACCTACGCCGGTGACAGCGAAGCCCTGCTGGCCGTTGTCGCGGGGCTCGGAGCGCTCCCGCCCGATGCGTCGCTCGCCGAGCCGTTCCTGGAGAACTACCGGGCCATCTTCGGCTGGCTGCTGGCCGAAGAACCGCGGACGATCACGCCGGCTGACACCGCCGACATGATGCGCCACTACTCCCGGATGCGTACCGAGGAGTCGTTCTCGTCGCTCACCCTGCCGGCCGAGCACTTCGTCCTCATCCGGGCGGTCATGGTGCTGCTCGGCCTCCTGGGCCAGCTCGACGCGACAGGACGATGGCTCGACACGGCCCGGGAGTGGCTGCTCGGAGAACCGCCGGCGACCGATCTCGGGCGGGCGGAGGAGGCCTTCTTCGCCGGTCGGTTCGCCTACCCACAGGAGGTCTCGGCATGAGCACCACCGCGGCGCGCACGATCCCGTCGATCAGCGGTCTCCGCATGACCCGTCGGATGCTGTGGGAGGGGTTGAGCAGCTTCACCGGCGCGGCGGAGGCGGCGGCGGGTCAGGACATCGTCCGCTGGCGCAGCGGTCATCGCTCGATCATCGCCATCACCCATCCGGACTACATCGAGCATGTGCTGCGCCAGCACGCTGACCGCTACCGCAAGTCGGTCGAGTACCAGCTGGTCAGCACCGTCCTGGGGCGAAGCCTGTTCACCGACGACGGCGAGTCGTGGCGACGCCATCGGATGATGCTCAACCCGCTGCTGTCCCGGCGACATCTCAACGGCATGGTCGATCTCATGATCGACCCCATTGCGCAGTACGTGGATGCGCTGGAAGCACAGGGCGCGCGCTTCGAGGTCGAGATGGTGCGCGACATGACGGCGCTGACGCTCGACGTGGTCGGCGCCGCGCTGTTCGGGCGCAGCCTCGGCAGCGTCGCGCGCACGATCGGCCCCGCGGTCACCACCGGCCTGCGGCTCGGCGAGATCGCCGCGCGGGTCACCATCGTGGCGGCGCCGCCGGCGGTCGCGGTGCGCGCCTTCGGGGAGGCGGTCCACCATCTGCCGCTGCTGCCGCCTCCTTTGAGTCGTGCCCAGCTGACGATGCGGACGATCGACCGCATGGTGTGGGACGTCATCCACGGCCGCGAGGAGCACCCGACCGACGCCGACGACCTGCTCGCGCTGCTGCTCCGGGCGCGCGACGAGGACGGCACGCTGACCACGCGGCGTGTTCGCGACGAGGCCACCACCTTCATGATCGCCGGCCACGAGACCACCGCGAACGGCATGTCCTGGATGTGGTACCTCCTCGGCCTCAACTCAGAGGCCCGGGACCGGATGTTCGAGGAGGTCGACAGGGTGCTAGGCGGCCGGCGGCCGACCGCGGAGGACATCCCCGATCTGCCGTGGACGACGGCGTGCTTCCAGGAGGCGATGCGTTGCTTCGCCCCCGTGTGGGTGATCCCTCGCACGGCGGTGGTCGACGACGAGATCGACGGCTACCGCATCCCCAAGGGATCGACGCTCATCGTGCCGGTCAATTCCGTCCACCACGATCCGCGATGGTGGCCCGACCCCAACGACTTCGATCCCTCGCGTTTCCTCGCCGAGAACGCCAAGGGCCGTCACCGCTTCGTCTACCTCCCGTTCGGGGCGGGCCAGCGCATCTGCATCGGCATGAGCTTCGCGCTCATGGAGGGCACGCTGATCGCGGCGATGATGTCCCAGCGCTATCGCTTCGACGTGGTCCCGGGACATCCCGTTGAGCCCGAGGCGACGCTGACGCTGCGTCCTCGGGCGGGCATCCGCATGATCGCCCACCGCCGGACGCTGCCACTCGATGAGACGCTGGCCGCATGAGCGGCGTGGTGCTCCAGGACGCGACGGTGCTGATCACCGGCGCTGCAGGAGGGATCGGGACGGCCACCGCGCGGCGCTTCGCCCGCGCGGGGGCGCGCGTGCTGTGCACCGACATCGATCGTGCCGGGGCTGAGCGGGTCGCTGAGGAATGCGCGGCCCTCGGCGCTCGGGCGGAGAGCCACGTGTGTGACGTGGCGGATGCCTCGGCGGTCACGGCACTGGCCGAGGCCGTGGGACCCGTCGATGTTCTCGTCAACAACGCCGGTGTCGGGGTTCTGGGTCCGTTTCTCGAGTGCAGCGTCGAAGACTGGCAGTGGCTGCGATCGATCAACCTCGACGGCGTCGCCCACGGGTGCTTCGCGTTCGGGCCGGGCATGCTCGCCCGCGGCCGCGGGCAGGTCGTCAACGTCGCGTCGATGGCCGCCTACACCCCCAACCGCGACCTCGCCGCCTACTGCGCGTCCAAGGCGGCGGTCGTCTCCCTCTCGCAATGCCTGCGGGCCGGGTGGCGCGGCACGGGCGTCGGGGTTAGCGTCGTCTGCCCGGGCCTGACCGATACCCCGATCGCTGCCAGCAGCCGGTATCGCGGCGGCGCTCGTGACAAGCAGGCCAAAGCCGTGCGAACACTGGGATGGGGAAGGTCACCGGACCTCGTCGCCAAGGCCATCGTCGATTGCGCCGAGCGCGACCGCGACGTGGTCCCGGTCGGCATCGACTCGACGATCGCCTACAAGCTGCTTCGCGGAGCACCCCAACCGGTCCAGCAGCTCGTCGCCCGCGCGGGCCTGCTCTGACATGAGCAGGACCTCGACAGCTGCCTCGCTCGGACATCACCGCGTCGTGATCATCGGCGCGGGCATCGCCGGCATCGGGCTCGGCGTCCGCCTGCTGCAGGCCGGTATCGACGACTTCGTCATCTGCGAACGCAACGACTCGATCGGAGGGACCTGGTTCGAACACACCTATCCCGGGTGTGCATGCGACATCCCGACCCACCTCTACTCGTACTCGTTCGCGCGCAACCCGCATTGGTCTCGCCTGTTTCCCTCCCAGCAGGAGATCCTCGAGTACGTGCGGCGCACCGCCGACGAATATGGAGTCACGTCCCAGGTGCGCCTGGACTGCGAGATGGTGTCCTCGACCTGGGACAGCAGACGCAAGCAGTGGCGGGTGCTGACGTCCGATGGTGCGCTGACCGGAGACGTTTTGGTCAGCGCCATAGGAGCAACGGCAGAACCCGACGAGCCCGAGATCCCCGGCCTGGAGACCTTCACAGGGCATCGCTTCCACTCGGCGCGCTGGGACCACGACCACCACCTCGACGGCGAGCGTGTGGCGGTCATCGGTACTGGCCCCGCTGCCGCGCAGTTCGTTCCTCATGTCCAGCCGCTCGTGGGCAGGCTCAGCGTGTTCCAACGCACCCCGGCCTGGGTCATCCCGCACCCCGACCGTCCTGTTCCGTGGGCCGAGCGCCAGCTCTACCGGTTCGCGCCGCCTGCGCAGGACCTCCAACGCAACCTGTTCTTCGGCATCTACGAGGCATGCGGGTTCGGCTTCCGGGGCCGGGCGCCCCTGGTGGCACCCATCGAGGCCCTGGGCCGGGCCCACCTGCGACGCCAGGTCCGCGACGCCACGCTGCGCGAGAAGCTCACGCCGCGCTATCGGTTCGGTTGCAAGCGACCCGTGCTCTCCAACACGTTCTATCCCGCCCTCGCCGCCGCCAACACCGAGGTGGTCACCGATCCGATCGACCGGATCGAGGGACGGACCATCGTCACGGCGGACGGCGCACGGCGCGAGGTCGACACGCTGATCACGGCGATCGGCTACCGCTACAGCCGCTCGCTGCTCGTCGATCGGGTCGCCAACGGGCGTGGGATCACCATCGGCGACCTCTGGAAGGAGTCGCCCCGCGCCTATCTCGGAACGACGGTGCCGGGGTTCCCGAATCTGTTCACGCTGCTGGGTCCCAACTCCATCGGCCTGAACTCCGTCATCTTCTCGCTGGAGTCGCAGATCCAGTACGTCATGGACGCGCTCCGGCTCATGGAGCGTCGCGCGCTGGTCACGGTCGAGGTCCGGCCTGAAGCACTGGACCGGTACGTCGACGACGTCGATCGCCGCAGCGAGGGAACGGTGTGGACGGCCGGCGGCTGCCAGAGCTATTACCTCGACGACTCCGGGCGGCAGTTCGCGCTCTACCCGGGATTCGCCAGCTCGTTCCGGAGGCGAACCCGTCGCTTCGACGCGGACGCCTACATGCTGGAGGCGGCGTAGCCGCGACCGCCTGACCGGCGACGTTCAGGCGCCGAGGCGGACGGGCAGCGTCTTGAGCTGGTTGGCGAACGGAGAGATCGCGTGCACAGGCTCGCCGTCGAGCGTCATCTCCGGGTAACGGGCGAGCGTCTCCTCGAGCAGGATGCGCAGCTCGAGGCGGGCCAGGGCGGTGCCGAGGCAGAAGTGCCGGCCACCGGCACCGAAGGCCTGGTGCTCGGGGTTGCGGGTCACGTCGAAGCGGTCGGGGTCCTCGTAGACGTCCTCGTCTCGGTTCGAGGACGGGTACCAAAGGATGACCTTGTCACCCTTGCGGATCGGGCAGCCGCCCAGCTCGGTGTCCCTGGTCGCGGTGCGGCGGAAGTGCGCGAAGGCCGGGAACATCCGCAGCGACTCCTCGACGGCGCTGGGAATGAGGCTCGGGTCGTCGAGCAGGATCTGGCGCTGGTCGGGTTGCTCGATCAGTGCACGCATCGCGCTGGTGTAGGTGGCCTTGGTCGAGTCGTTGCCGGCCGCCATCAGCAGGAAGAAGCCCATGACGATCTCGTGCTCTTCCAGCTTCTCGCCGTCGACCTCGGCGTGGACGAGCACGCTGGTGAGGTCGTCGGTCGGGTGCTCGCGACGATCGGCGATGAGCTCCTGACACCGTTCGAAGATCCGGGGGATGAGCTCCTGCATGATCGCCTCGGGCCCCGCCGGGTTGAGGTCGGGATCTCCGGCGCCGATCAGCGAGTTCATGAGGACCGCCCACGGCTCGTCGTGCTCGGGCGGGATGCCCATGAAGCTGCCGATCACCCGGGAGACGACGGGCTGGGCGACATCGGCAACGAGGTCGCAGGTCTCGCGCCCGTCGAGACGTTCGAGCACGCCGCGGGTGATCGTACGGATCTCGTCCTCGTGCTCGGCGATCCGCTTCGGGGTGAACCCGCGCTGGAAGAGCGCCTTGAGACGGTCGTGCTTCGGCGGGTCCATCCCGATGAACATCGCCGAGATCAGCTCGACCGGGAGGACGGCGTCGGAGACCACGGTGATGCCGTTGGCCGACGAGTAGGTCTGCCAGTCGCGGCTGACGGTGTGCACGTCCTCGGCCTTGGTGACCGACCAGTAACCCGCCTCGGTCGGGTACTCGGGAACGCCGGTGCTCCAGTGGACAGGGCATTCTGCGCGCAGGCGCGCGAACGTCTCGTGGGGCGGGCCGTCCTTCCACAGCTCCTCGGTGACGAGGATGAGGTCTTCTGTGCTCGTGGGGTGGGCGGCCATCATCGAAGTGTAGCTGAGAACGTACCGTGCGGTACGTTCTAGGCTGGGTTGCCGACCGCCATGATCTCGCCGTCCACTGCTCCTGGAGCGCCAGGCGTGGTGGGGTCTCTCGTTCTCCGCAAAGTGAACCAATCGGTACATTCTGGGGCGCCGAATGGCGCGCTCCGACTCCCCGGCAATGAAATGCTCGGTCTGCGAGAAGACGTGGTTCAGCTCCACGCACCTCCAGGCGGGCCCGCATGTGTGCCCGAGACCCGGCTGTAAGGGCATGCTCAGCCCGATTGTCTCATCGAGCTCATGATGGTCCCGCGTGCAACGCACGAAGTCAGGCAGCAGGTACCCGCGGGTGCTGTCCGTAGGGTTCTCTCCATGGGCTTCTTGCCTCCTCCGACCGCCAAGGGTGTGCGGCAATCCGAAGCGGTTATTCACGCGGCTGTGCGCTGTTTGGCTCGGGATGGCTATTCGGCGAGCTCGATTGGGCGGATCGCCGAAGAGGCCGGCGTGCAGAAGCGGATGGTCCTCTACTACTTCGAAAGCCGGGAGCAGCTCTTCGACGTGGTGGTGCGGCGGATCGGCGATCAGCTGCTGGGCCAGTTGCAGGAGGCGCTGGAGGGGCTGCGCGAGCCTACCGACATCGTCTCGGCCGGGTTCGATCAGCTCTGGGACCGGCTCACGAGCGATCGGGCGCTGCTTGCCGCGTACTTCGGGCTGGTCGCGGAATCGGTGACCGATCCGCACCTGCGCAAGTCGGTGGGCTACATCAACGAGGGCTACCGACGCCTCATCCACAAGCTGTCTCAGGATCTGGAGGCCCAGGGGCGGCGCTTGACGATCGACGAGCAGGCGCTGACCGTGTTGATCATTGCCGGCATCCAGGGCCTGACACTCGAGTACCTCGAGCGCGGCGACAGCCCGGCGTTGCGCGCGGCGATCGACGTCTTCCAGGGTTGGCTGTCGAGCGTGGCTCAACTCCAGGGCTGAACGGCACCACTGCTTCACTCGTAGTCAGCAATGCGAAGCCACGGGACGTGTCCCGACGCAAAGCTGGTCGACCCCCTTCACGCCGCCTGCCGCGATGATCGTGGGGCGGCACGCGGCCGGCGCAACGCGCGCGCCATCAGCCGGGGACGGGAAGTGGTGTGGTGGGGTCGATGGAGTCGACGTCGCTGGGGCGAATGAGGCTGCGCATGAGAATCGCCGCCAGGCCCAGGGCGATGGCCCCGCCGATGAACGCGACTTGAAATCCGTCGACGGTGGCGGCGGCACGGTCGGCGGCTGCGGGTGCGCGTCCCAGGACCATGAGTGCGCTTGTGGTCTTGTCTGCTGCGAGCGTTGAGAGAATGGCAAGCCCGAGGGCTCCGCCGATCTGTTGGGAGGTGTTGTAGAGCCCGGAGGCCAGGCCGGCATCCTCGTCGGAGACGTTGGCGGTGGCCAGCAGCGTGATGGGTACGAAGGTGAGGCCGATCCCGATCGAGAGCGGCCCCAGGCCGATCAGCAGGCTCCCGAGGTACGTCCCGGCGGGGGTTATCCCGGTCAGCAGGATCATCCCGGCAGTTGCGATCATCAGGCCGGCGGTGCCCACTGCCCGGACGCCTACGCGGCCGATCAGCTGTTGGGCTGCTACGGCACCGACGATGATGCCGACCGAGACTGGCAGGAACGCGAGGCCTGCCTTCAGCGGGTCATAGCCGAGGATGTCCTGGGTGTAGAGCGATGCGAAGTAGAACATCGAGTACATGCCCGCCCCGAGCAGCATCAGGATCAGGTCGGCGCTCGTCAGGGAACGCACCCGGAAGATGCTCAGGCGGACAAGTGGATGGCGACTGCGTTGCTCGATGACGACGAAGCCCGCGAGGATGACGAGCGACGTTTCGCCGAGGAGGAGCGTCTCGGATGCTCCCCTGCCGTACTGCTGGGCTTTGACGATCGTGTAGACGAGCAGCATCAGCCCGCCCGTCACCGTTGCTGCCCCGGCGAGGTCGAAGATGCGGTGCGTGAGACCGGCCCGGGATTCTGGAACCCACCGCAGGGCGGCCAGCACGGCACCTACACCAACGGGCACGTTGACCAGGAAGATCCACGCCCATGACAGGGTGTCGGTGAGGAGTCCGCCGAGCAGCAGTCCGAAAGCGGCGCCCCCGGCTGCGATCGCGCTCCAGACGCCGAGGGCCTTGGTGCGCTCGGCCGGCGCAGCTCGAGGTCGGACACGAGCACCGGCAGCCCGGCATTGGAGGGCCGTGAGTACGGGGCGTCGGCGGTGAGCAGCTCGAGTTTGACGGTGTGCCCGGGCTCAAAGCGCCAGCCACTCGGGTGCAGCTGGAAGACCTGCCGCGCCGCGGCAGTGGTCATGTCGGGCCGATAGAGGCCGCGTGCCACGAGCGTCTCCTTGCCGTCGGGACCGACGTCGAGCAGGCGGGCGGCCAGCTGCGACACCGGGCCCGGAGAAATCAGCTTGGCAACGATGGTCGGCGACCCCATCAGCGTGAACGCCTGCCCTGCTCCCAGCGGCAGCCGGTAGTTGGCCGAGCCGGGGAAGTCCGTCGCGTCGGCCGTCGCGCAGCCTGCGGCACCGGCCACGGCGCCAGCGCCAGCGGGGGGCCTCTTCAGTCAGATCATCGGGCTGCTGACCTCCGGGCGCCTGCCCGGCGCCTGCGGGCCGGTGGTGCCGGAAGCCCGGAGCGCGCGAGGGTCCCGACAGGGGTCGGCCCCGGCCTGGCGGCAGGCATCGGCTCATCTCGGTCCGCGTCCTTCGGGCGACCTCCTTCACCGCGTACCGACCGGCGCCCCTGGCACGACCAGCAGCGTGACGTTGGGGTTACGACGGCTCGGCGTCGGCATGCTCACGCCGCGCCTTCGCGCTTCCAGTCGGTCCAGCGGTCGGGTAGTTCCTTTCCACCGCGGCGGAAGTGGTTGAGGTCGACCTCGATGAACAGGCCGCGCGCTTCGGCGATGACGTTGTCGCCGTCGAGCAGGCGTCCGACGAGATGCAGCTTGCGGCCGTCGACGCGATCAGACCAGGCCTCGATTGTGAGGTCGTGCTCGAGGAACGCCGGTGCGCGGAAGTCGACGTTGAGGTTGGCGGTCACGGCCGGCCGCTCGAGGATCACCAGCACGGTGCCCAGGGCGTCGTCGAGGACGGTGGCCACCGCTCCTCCGTGCGCGAAGCCGGGTGCGCCCTCCTGACGCCGGTCGAAGCGCACCGTTCCCCGGACGCGGTCATCGTCGATACGCAGTCGCAGTCCCATGCTCGCCGGGTTGTCGGGACCGCAGCCGAGGCAGTGGGGTTGGTGGGCGGGGACCGTGCCGTCGGCGTGGGGCCTCACGTCGTGGCCTCGATCCAGCTCTCCATCAACGAGACGCCGAGATGCTCGAGGTTGTGGATCTCCTCGACGACGTCGATACCGCCTGCGTGGTCTGCCTGCTCGGCGTGCCCGGCGAGTGCGCGCCAGGCCGCCGCGGCGGCGTCGTATGTCGTGCCGACGGCCCGCAGCATCCCGTCGTCGAGCAGTTCTGCCATATCGAACAGGAACGTCGCCTGAAGCGACCGGAACATCGCTCCGGCGGTGCCGGCCTTGACGATGAACACCCGCAGTCCCTTCATCGCGGCCGGCAGGTCGTCGCCGAACGTTCTCGGCCAGGCGGGGTAGGCCGACGCGAACGCATCGACGCCGTCGAGCCCGAACGCCCCGGTCAGGCCCGCGAGCGTCTCGCCACCTTCGCGCATGTTCTTCACCGCGCGCTGGAGGGCCAGGCGGACAGCGTCGCCGGGAGCGCGGAGCTCCCGGGGCCAGTCATAGACGAACGTGGTGTGGCGGTTGGGGCCCGGGAAGGCCTCGGAGCTGCGGGCTCGGGCAAGGGAATCGAGGCGGCAGCGCTGCAGCTCCTCGCGGTCGTTGTCGGCGATCCAGGCGACATCCTCGTCCTCGTCGTAGGCGACGACGACGATGTCGTGGCGGGTGTTGTGCATTCGCACCCGCAGGTAGTCGAGGTGGCCGATGTCGGCCCAGACCATCGGCGGGCGGCCGGCGTCGATCTCGTCGCGCACCCACCGCCAGCCTTCGTCCGGGTCGTCGGTGTCGCGGACCTCGAGGCCGAGGCCGAGGTGTTCGGCGATGTCGCGTTCAAGGTCCGCGCCGCGGCCCACGAGGTAGACCGGTGGCGTGATGCTCGGCATCTCCAGATAGAGGAAACCCAGGCCACCGGAGAGCCCGAAGACCGCGCCCTCAGACAGCGGGCCGGCGCCGTAGTCGAGCTGATGGAGCTCGAGCAGATCGCGCAGGGCACCAGACCCGCAGTGGCCCGCACGCTGGTGTGGGAAGGCAGAAGAGACCCGGGAGCACGACACTCCGGCACCGTAGCGCATGAGTTCACCGACCGGTACGTTCTTCGCTACAACGTCACCTCGGCGAGCTGCATGACACCGCCACCCGTCTCGGTGACCAGTTCGAGAGCATCCGTATCAGCTGGGTGCCCCGAGAGATGAATGCCGAGGCCGACCAACTCGCCAGGGAGGCGCCCGGTACTCGCTAGTCACCTCTCGCCCGGGCCCCCGTCCCGGGGAGACTCAGTGTGGGCCCACGGGGCGATCAGCGAGGATCTGAGCGGTGAGCGAGGGCGTGGTCGCCTCGTCATCGATGTTGCTCTGAGGCTGATCGCGCAGTAGTCGGCGCTCACACGACGGGGTCCAAAACGGGGTCCAAAGTGAGCGAAACTGAGCCGTCCTGGGACCCTGTAGGATCACTGGAATGCTTTCAAACACACGGAATTACACTAAGTCTGTGTGGCTGGGGGTCGGGCGGTCGCAGGTTCGAATCCTGTCTCCCCGATACGAATGTCTAAGAGGACGGTTGGCTCTGTGTTGGACTAGGAGTCAGCGGCGCGGTCTGTTGCCGGGTTTGCCCAGGTACGATGTATCGCCGCCAGCGCCGGGCCGCGACGACCCGGCTTCGGTTGCTTGTGCTCACGGTCGTCGCCGAGGGTTGCCGTCGGGGTGACCCGGACCTAGGCGGTCGTGCGCGGGGCGCTCGATCGCTCGTCCTGAAGGGTACGCCAGAGCACGATGGTGACCGCGCAGGTGATGGCGACATCGGCGAGATTAAAGGCTGGCCAGCGGGCCGGCGCGATGAAGTCGGTCACCACGCCGTCGTGGGTGCGGTCGATGAGGTTTGCGAGCGCCCCTCCGAGCAGCAGGCCGCCAGCCGGCCATGGAATCGGTAGCGCACCCCGGAGGACCGCGATCGTGAGGGCGGTGACTAGACACGCGATCGCGACGACGAGCCACACGGTTGGGAGGTTGGTCAGAGCGCCGAAGGCGATGCCGGAGTTATGCCCGAGTTTGAGGCTTAGGCCGGCGATGATCGGGATCGGTTCGTCGAGGCTGGCCTCCGCCCAGCGTTTGGTCGCGAGGTCTACTGTGGCCACGGCGCCAGTAAGCAGGGCAGTGCGCCGCAGTTGAGCGGATCGCGTGTTTTCGGATGATGTTCGCAAGGCCGTTAGAGTATGCGATATGTCTAATGACGAGGTCTGCGAGCTGTTGTGTCTCGATGCGCCAAAGGCGATGGCGCTTCGCCGGGGCCTCCCCGATCCCGGCGCGCTCGAGCATGCAGCCGAAGAGGCGAAGGCTTTGTCGGATCCGACGCGTCTGGCACTGGCGGTGGCGTTGCGTGATGCCGGCGACGAGTGTTGCGTTTGTGATCTGGCTTTCGTGATTGGTCGCCAAGACAAGCTGGTCTCGCACCACTTGCGTCTGCTCCGCGGCGCTGGTCTTGCACGGTCGCGTAAGGACGGGCGGATGGTGCTGTATGACCTGACGGGACGGGGCCGTGAGCTTCTCACCGCAGTCATGGTCCCGGCCGTGCCGGTGGCATCGTGAGCGCCCCGACGCTTCCCGTGCCGGAGTTGGATCCCGCGGCCGGCAACTCTCTGCGGTTCAGAGTGGATGGCATGGATTGCGCGTCGTGCGCACGCACGGTGGAGAAGGTGGTCTCAGGGCTCGACGGAGTGCAGACGGTCGAGGTGTCATTTGGCAACGGGATCCTGCTGATCGGTGGTGATGTCGCGCCGGAGCGAGTCGAAGCGGCGGTGCGGCGTGCTGGCTACACCGCCCGTCAGCCGGGGCGCCGGGCGCCTGAGGCACCGTTCTGGCGCCGGAGTGCACGGACCGTATCGGCGACGCTGTCGGTCGCCTTGCTGCTGGCGGCGGTGATCGCGTCGCTGGCGAGCGCACCGCGGCTTGTGGTCGAGCCGCTCTATCTCCTGTCGATGGCGGCCGGCGGCTGGGCGATCGCATTGGCCGCGCTGGCGGCATTGCGCAGCCGAACGCTCGACATGAACGTGCTGATGACGCTCGCAGCGCTGGGTGCCGTGGCGATCGGTGAATACGCCGAGGCGGCATGGGTCCTCGTGCTGTTCGCGGTCGGGACGACGCTCGAGACGTTCGCGCTCGACCGCAGCCGCCGGTCGGTCGAAGCGCTGATGGAGCTTGCGCCGGTCGAGGCGCGCGTACTCGCTGACGGACTGGAGCAGATGGTTGCAGTCGAGGAAGTCGCGCTCGGTGCCTTGGTCGCGATCCGCCCAGGCGAGCGGCTTCCGCTTGACGGTGTCGTGACCGACGGCGCATCGAGCATTGACGAGTCGCCGCTGACCGGCGAGTCGGTGCCGGTCGACAAGGAGCCGGGCGACGACGTGTTCGCCGGAACGCTGAATGCCTTTGGCGCGCTGACGGTACGCGTGACCGCGGCGGCGGAGGACTCGACACTGGCGCGTGTCGCGCGACTGGTCGCAGACGCGCAAGGCAGCCGGGCGCCGGCCGAGCGATTCGTGGACCGCTTCGCACGCTATTACACACCGTTGGTGTTTTTGGCGGCGCTCCTAGTGGCGGTCGTGCCGACGCTGCTCGGCGGCGACGCCGATACCTGGGTGTATCGAGCATTGGCGCTGCTGATCGTGGCCTGTCCGTGTGCGTTGGTGATCTCGGTGCCGGTGAGCGTGGTCTCGGCGATCGGCGGTGCGGCCAAGCGTGGGGTGCTGATCAAGAGCGGCCAGGCCCTTGAGGATCTCGGCCGCGTCAACGCGGTGGCGCTGGACAAGACCGGCACGCTCACCGAGGGCCGCCCTCGGCTCGCGAGCATCACCCCTGTTGAGGCCGAGGAGGCGGAGGCGCTTCGGTTGATGGCCGCGGTCGAGCGGCAATCCGAGCACCCGTTGGCGGCGGCGATCGTCAGTGGTGCGCGCGAGCGCGGTGTCGAGATCCCGGCGGCGCAGGACTTCGTGGCGCTTCCAGGGCGTGGTGCCCTCGCCACTGTCGACGGTAGGCCGCTGTGGGCGGGCGGGCCGCGCCTGGCTGCCGAGCACGGCGCGACGGCGCCGGCCGCGCTCGTCGAGGCGGAGGAACGTGGCGAGACGGGTGTTCTGCTTGGCGAGGGCGCCCGGATCCTCGCGGTGTTCGGGCTCGCCGACCAACCCCGGCCGGAGGCTGCCGATGCCGTGCGCGGACTCCGCGAGCTCGCCGCAGTCGGTCACGTGGTCATGCTCACCGGTGACAGCGAGCGGGTCGCTCGTGCCGTCGCTGGCCGCGTCGGTATCGACGAGTGGCGTGCTGGGCTGCTGCCGGAGGACAAGCTCATCGCAATCAGAGATCTGCAGGGGCGACACGGCGCGACCGCGATGGTCGGTGACGGCGTCAATGACGCGCCCGCGCTGGCGGGCGCCACCGTTGGCGTGGCCATGGGCGCGGCCGGTAGCGATGTCGCGTTGGAATCCGCCGACATTGCGCTGATGGGCGACGAGCTCACGCGGCTCCCGGAAGCAATTGACCACGGGCGACGTGCGCTGCGAGTGATGCGACAGAACGTCGTCATCTCGCTGGCGACCAAGGCGATCTTCGTGGTGCTGGCACCGCTGGGATACGTGTCGCTCGTGCTGGCCGTCGCCGCCGACATGGGCGTGTCGCTGCTGGTCACCCTCAACGGCCTGCGATTGTTGGGCCGCAGCAAGGCGCCCGCAGCCCCCGAGCCGGCGGTTTCCGTGTCTGAAGGCTGCTCCGACGACTGCTGCACGAGCGAGCCAAGCACAGCGGCACCGATGCCACTCGTCTTGGCGGGCGCAGGCGACTCCAGTTGTGGCGATGGCTGCGGCTGCTCGGACACCGAGGGGACGCGGACGTGAGCGACCACGATGATGATGACGGCCCGGTCACGGCGCCTCTGAGTTGGCGCGAGGCGACCTATAAGTTCGGGCCGCTGCGCAACGCGCTGATCGCAGCGCTGCTGACAGGACTCGGGCTGCTGCTAGAAGCGCTGGACGCGCCGGAGGCCGTCGCGATCTCGGCTTTTCTTCTCGCCATCTTGGTGGGCGCGTGGTACTTCGCGCAGGAAGGCTTCGAGGAGTTCGTCAAGGAACGCGAGATCGGCATCGAGGCGCTCATGCTCTCGGCCGCGGCCGGCGCGATGGTGTTCGGGCTGTGGGAGGAGGCGGCAGCACTCGTTGTGCTCTATGCGCTCGCCGAGGCGATCGAGGAGCTGACGTTCGCCCGCACGCGCTCTGCGATCCGCGGGCTGCTGGATCTCGCGCCGAAGCAGGCCAACCGGCTCGTAGACGGGCGCGAAGAAACGGTTCCGGCCGAGCAGCTTCAGCTCGGCGAGGTGTTCCTGGTCCGGCCGGGCGAGGCGTTGCCCACCGACGGCGTGATCCGCGACGGCACGTCAACGATCAACGAGGCCGCAGTAACCGGAGAGTCGGTGCCGGTTCAAAAAGGGCCGGGACAAGAGGTGTTCGCCGGGACGCTCAACGGCGAACGGGCGCTTGAGGTCGAAGTCATGCGCGCGTACGCAGACAACACGCTGCAGCGGATCGTGCACTTGGTCGAGGAGGCCCACAGCCAGAAGTCCCAGGCGCAGCGCTTCGTCGACCGCTTCGCGACGAGATACAGCCCGGCCGTGCTCGCGGCCGGCGTCCTCGTCGGGGTCATCGGGGGGCTAGTGACCGGGGACTGGGAGGAATGGGCACTCCGGGGGGTCACGGTGCTCGTCGCCGGCGCTCCGTGTGCCCTCGTCATGTCGGTGCCGGTCGCGGCGGCGGCCGCGATCAGTCGCGCGGGCCGAGAGGGCATCCTGATCAAGGGCGGGCTTCAGCTCGAGGCGCTCGGTCGCATCCAGGCAATCGCCTTCGACAAGACCGGCACGCTGACGAAGGGAAGTCCGCAGGTCACTGACGTCGTCGCTCTCGCCGGAGACGAGCAGGAGGCGTTGCGGCTCGGCGCCGCTGTCGAGGCACGATCTGAGCACCCCCTTGCCGCGGCGATCGTGACCGCGGCTCGCGACCGTGGCCTCGACGTGCCCGCGGCGCAGGACTTTGCTGCGGTCATCGGTCACGGCGCGGACGCGCGCGTCGAAGGGCGCAGCATCTGGGTCGGCAGCCCGAAGCTCGTCACACAGCGGGTCCCGGGCGCGGTCCTTCCGGAGGATGTCGAGCGCCTCCAGAGCGATGGTAAGACCGTGGTCTTCGTCGGCGAAGGTGACCGGCTCCTGGCGCTGATCGCGCTGCGCGACGAGGCCAGACCGGAGGCCGTCGAGGCAATTAAGCGGTTGCGACGGATCGGGGTCAAGCACATCGTGATGCTCAGCGGTGACAACCAGCGCACGGCGGAGGCCATTGCCGGACAGCTGGGTATCGACGAGGTTCTCGCCGAGCTCAAGCCGGAGGACAAGGTCGCAGCGATCGAGCGACTGCGTGAACAACACGGCGCCATCGCCATGGTCGGCGACGGCATCAACGACGCGCCCGCGCTCGCCAGCGCGGACCTCGGCATGGCTATGGGTACCGGCGGCAGCGATGCGGCCATCGAGGCCGCCGACGTCGCACTGATGGCCGACGACATCAGAAAGGTCTCCGAAGCCCTGCGACTGGGAAGGCGCGCCAGCAGGATCTCACGCCAGAACCTGATCTTCAGCGTCATCCTGCTCGCCATTCTCATTCCCGGCGCGGTGATGGGTCTGCTCACCGTCGTCGTCGCCGTCGCGGTCCACGAGGCATCCGAGCTGCTCGCGGTCGGGAACGGGGTCCGCGCCGCGAAGCGGCCGGCGGACATGGCTCCCGCCCCGGCGTCCGCGTGAGCGCCTCACTCATGGAGTCTCACGGTGCAGACACTGAGCGGCTGCGTCGCCGCGGCCTGCGCCTGGCCTGGTTCATCGTCGTCTGGGACGTCATCGAGGGCGTCGTGGCCGTTACGGCCGGACTTGCAGCGGGCTCGATCGCGCTCATCGGTTTCGGCGTCGATTCGACGATCGAGGTCTTCGCGGCTTCCGTGGTGATCTGGCAGTTGCGCGGCGGAGCTCACGCACGGACCCGCACCGCGCTGCGGCTGATCGCGATCTCGTTCTTCGTTCTCGCCGCGTACGTCGCTTTCGAATCGGTTCGGGACCTCGTCGGCCAAGACAAGGCGGGCGAGTCGATCGTCGGCGTGATCCTCAGCATCGTCGCGACCGCTGTCATGGTGCCGGTCGCGGTCGCGCAACGCCGGACCGGCCGGACTCTCGAGAACCCCGTGCTCGTGGCGCAGTCGAACGAGACGTGGATCTCGAACTACTTGTCGATCAGTCTGCTCGTCGGCCTCGGGCTCAATGCCGCGTTCGGGCTGTGGTGGGCGGATCCCGTTGTCGCCTTGCTTGTGGCCGGCATCGCGCTCAAGGGGGGACGTGAGGCGTGGCGAGAGTCCCGCGAGCAGGACGACTCGGGATGACGGCGGACCGGCACACGTTCGTCTTCGCTGAACGCCCGCCTGCCCGGGGACGCCGAGGACCTCAAGATGCTCGGGGACGCCTGCCTGTTGCGTTTCGGCGACGCCGGCGAGGCGATCGAGCATGGCCTACGAATCACTGGGGAGCTCGCCCGCCGCCACGGCTTCCCCGACGTCCGGGTCGGTATGCACACCGGTACCGCGGCACGCAGGGGCACGGACTGGTTCGGCTCGACGATCAACATGGCCGCTCGGATTGCAGCACTCGCCGGCCCGGGCGATGTGCTGCTGACATCCGTGACGCGCGAGGCCGCGACAGCGTGCGCAGACGTGGTCTTCGACGATCACGGCATGCACGAGCTGCGACACATCGCCCGTCCGGTGCGCGTGTTCCGTGCCCGTGGCGCCACCCTCGCGCAGCGGGACGGGCATTGGGTCATTGACCCGGTATGTCACATGCGGCTCGACGCGGAGCATGCATTCACGTCGGTTGAGTTCGAGGGCAGCAAGTCGTACTTCTGCTCGGCCACGTGCGCCGGCAAGTTCGCGTGGGCACCGGAGCGGTATCTGCAGGTACCTCGCTCGCGGTGATCGGCGCTGAAGCTCGGCGGTGATCAGGTGTTCTGCGGCGTTATTGCGTCGTCTTTTCGAAGGCCATGTAGTGGCCTAGTAGACGGCCGAGGCGGCCGACCTCACGAAGACCGGCTTGCTGGCCGCGATGGCGCAGCGCGCTGGGTGACACCCAGTGGGGGTCGCCGAACAGCTCGCCGACGACGAGTCGTCCGCCTGGTCGGAGTACGCGGGCGAGTTCGCGGACGGCCGCATCTTGGTCGGGGATCTCTCCGAGGACGGTGATGAGGTAGGCGGCGTCGAAGGTGTCGTTGGCGTAGGGGAGTGTGCGGGCGTCACCTTGTGTCGGCGTGATGTTGGTGATTCGGCGCTTGCCGGCGCGGCGCATGGTGTGGTCGAGCATCTTCTGCTGGAGGTCGAAGATGTCGAGCTGTCCGTTTGGTTCGATCCAGCTGGCTGCGTCCAAGGAGTAGTAGCCGGTGCCGGGTCCGACTTCGAGGATTCGCTCGCCGGGTTTTGGGGCGAGCGCTTCTTTGAGTCGAGCGCGGGTGATGAACGGGTGTGGTGGCTGGACCCAGAAGCGCTGTCCGTAGGGACAGGCGGACGGGTTCTTCCGCCACCAATAGGCGGCTGAGAGAACGCCGAGGCCGATGGCCGACATAACGTATGAGTGCTTGGTCATATCTAAAGGTTTACCATACCCTCATATGTCTGTATAGTCATGTGTGTGGACACTGTTGCGCGTGCGACCCTCTTTCATGGCTTGTCGGACGCATCGCGCCTGTCGCTTGTCGAGGCGCTGGTTGGCGGCCCGCGCCGCGTTGCGGATTTGATCGACGCCACCGGGCTGACCCAGTCCAACGTGTCGAAGCACTTGGCGTGCCTGTGGGACTGCGGTTTGGTGGAGCGCGAGCGTCGCGGCCGAGAGATTCATTACCGCCTCGTGGCTGGAATAGTCGACCTGCTCGAGGACGTTGACCGGGTTCTCGCCGTGACCGGGGATCGGGTGATGGCCTGTCCGCGCTATGAGCTTGGCGGTGGGACTCGCCGGGCAGCATGAGCCTCCGCCGAGATCGCTCGCAGCGCCGGCGCTGCGTTGCGGGTCTGAATAACTTGGAGAGGCTCGCGTTGCCGCTTTACCCTGTCGTCTTCGTGCCGAAGAGTCCGCGCCGCTCGATCGTTCCTGCCGTTGCCATCGCGCTGACGACGGCGCTGGTCGTGCTGCTCGGGTACGGAATGTTGGCCGGCGGCACCAACACGACGCTGGACGACGCCGTCAAGCGTGGTGACCTGCCAATCGCCCCGGGAGCCAAAATGCAGCGGCCCAACCTCGACGGCAGCGGGTCGACCAGTCTCAGCGACCTGCGCGGCCAGGTGGTGGTGCTGAACTTCTGGGCCCATTGGTGTGATCCGTGCCGTGCCGAGGCTCCGGTCCTCAACCGCGCCCAAGCCCGGCTGATGCGCGAGCGGCTCGGCACGGTGTTGGGTGCCACATACGACGATCCGCCGGCGGATGCCAGGGCGTTCCAGCGCCGCTACCGCCTGACGTTTCCCTCGATCAGCGACGTCGGGACCAAGCTTGCAAAGGAGTTCGGCACGAACAAGCTGCCGGAGACCTTCGTGCTCGACCGCCAAGGCCGCGTCGTTGCGATCTCGCGCGGCGAGATCAGCTGGCAGTTTCTCAACCGCGCAATCACGGCGGCTGCCGGATGATCCAGGCTCTCCCGGCCGCCGAGGCAGCAGCCTGTGTGGACACCGATTTCGAGGACGACGAGCGATGATCGCAGCCTCCAGCGTTGACACCACGGTATTCGCGGCGTTCGCGGTCGGTTTCGTGTCGTTCATCTCCCCGTGCGTACTGCCGCTCGTACCCGGCTATCTATCTGCGGTCTCTGGTGTCAGCATCGACGCGTTGGGTGAGCGAGCGCCTGGCCAGCGTGCGAAGGTGCTCGGCCCCGCGTCGATCTTTTGCCTGTCCTTCACGCTGGTGTTCGTTGCGCTCGGCATGTCCGCGACCAGCATCGGGTCCGTGCTCAGAAATCACCAGGCGACCCTGAACCTGATTGCCGGCTGGACGATTGTGGCGCTCGGCATCTTCATGATCGCGACGCTGTTCGCGCTGCGCTTGAACCGCGACATTCGCCCCGAAACGCTGATCCGGCGCGCCGGCAGCGGGGGGCCAGTTGTCGCTGGCCTGGCGTTTGCGATCGCCTGGACCCCCTGCGTGGGTCCAACGCTCGGCTCCATTCTGGCGGCAGCATCGACGTCCGACACTGTCGGCCAGGGTGGCGTGCTGCTCGCTGTCTACTCCGCCGGCCTTGCGGTCCCGTTCCTGTTGACGGCCGTCGCGTTCGAACGCGCCACGGCGGCGTTCGGCTGGATCCGTCGTCACCACCAGACGATCACGGCGATCTCCGGGCTGATCCTGATCGCGATGGGCTTGATGATCGTCACTGGCGAGCTGACCCGACTCAACTCCGACGCGCAGCAGTTCCTCAACGGCCTCGGCCTCGACTTCTTGTACCGCCTATAGGTCAAGCCGGAACGGTTACGTGTGCTCGGGCACGAGACTGAGCGGGGACCAGGACGCAGCTCTGACGGGGTCCAAAACGGGGTCCAAACTGAGCGAAACTGAGCCGCCCTGGGACCCTGTAGAATGCCTGGAATGCTTTCAAACACACGGAATTACACTAAGTCTGTGTGGCTGGGGGCCGGGCGGTCGCAGGTTCAAATCCTGTCTCCCCGATAGAGAAGCCCTGCATTTGCAGGGCTTCTGTGGTTCTAGGCGAGGACAAAGAACCGAGAGCGGATTGGATGTTCCTGGTCGAAGGCGCTATGTGCTGGGCCACCGTTAGACTCGGGGCGTGGCTATCTGGTCGAGGAGTCCGGGATCGAGAAACCTTCCGTGCGAGGGCCTCGTGGCCGGCCAGATAAATCTCACGCATGCCGCCTTTGGGCTGGAGTTCAATGAGACCGTGGAACCAGCAGCGGCCGACGTCAGCTGGCACCTGTGGGTCTACACGCCGTTCACGGTCCGCGCCGCGAGCGGTGATGAGCTTCAGCTCGACCCAGAGGGACCCCCGAACCTGCTCGGTCCCGCGCTTATGGCTAGGCACCAGCAGCTCACGAGCGGCTATGTCTCGCCCGAAGGAGTGCTGTGTCTGCACTTCGGCAACGGCCTTCAGATCGAGGTGCCGCCTGATCCGCAATACGAAGCGTGGACGCTAGGCCCAGACCCACTTGAGGGGAACTCGATGTGGATAGCGGAGTTTGCGCCTCAGTAGCCCGGCTGCGTAACTCAGAGGTTACGCTCCTAGTTGAGCGGGGCGTAACGTGTGTGTTACAGTCTGCCTATGGCTACCAAGAAGGTTGATACCAGTCGCCACGATCGTCGTCTGGCTCAGCGGATGGCTGAGGATGGCGAGTTTCGCGCTGAGTTCCAGCGTCAGCAGCGGGGTATTGCCGCGACTGACGAGATTGTGAATCGGCTCGACAAACTGCGCGAGCAGCATTCGATGAGCAAGGCAGAGCTAGCGCGTGCCATCGATAAGCACCCCGCGAGCGTCCGTCGCCTGCTGACCGCGAAAGGCAACCCTGAGCTGGCAACCGTGGTGGCCCTGGCTGACGCCCTTGGCGCAGACGTTGTTGTCGTGCCGCGTAAGAAGCCCGTGCCGCCTAAGGCCGCGTAGACCCGGCGCTCGGCGCGGGCGCGTCCTGATTGGCGCTTAGCATCAGATTCGATCGTGGCTTGGGGCATCGTCTATTACCAGGAGGCAAGCGGACGGGTGCCCGCGGAGGAGTTCCTCGACTCCTGCCCCTCGAAAATCGACGCCACCTTCAATGCCGTGCTCGAGGCCGTTCGTGCGGCGCCGCCGCCGGCCTTCAGTGGCGGCGGCAAATGGGAGGCAATGCACGGCAGTATGTCCGGCTACTACGAGATACGGCTGACCGGGCCCGGTCGTCGCCACTACAGGCTGTTCTGCATCCTTGACAATGGATCGCCAGAGCAGCTCGCCGAGCGCGGATACTCAACGCCCCAGATCGTTGTGATCAACGGCATGGTCAAGGCAAACGCGACGCTGTTCAGCGACCGTGAGTACAAGAAGCACGTTCGGGCACACGGCGAGGCCTACTTGGCCGAACTCCCCAGGCGTATCGCTCAGTAGCCGGGTAGCTCGACGCGCCGACGGGGACCAAACGGGGACCAAACTCAGAGCAACTGAACGTCACCCAGTTCAAGTAGATTCAAGTGCATGCACACAGCAGCAGCGAATCGAACTGATTCCTGCGGGCTGGGGGCCGGGCGGTCGCAGGTTCAAATCCTGTCTCCCCGACTAGAGAAACCCTGCAAATCGCAGGGTTTCTTTCGTTGGGGGCTTTGTCCACGGGGTTCAATCTTGGACCCCGTTTGGACCCCGTCACGCCTCGATCTCTTGAGGTCATTGAGTTTTCGACCTGTAACCCGCCGGAACGGGCCGGGCGGTCGCAGGTTCAAATCCTGCCTCCCCGGTAGAGAAGCCCTGCGGATGCAGGGCTTCTGTGCGGCAAGCGGGGAAGGATCGGAAAGGACCGACCGATCCTTCCCCACCTGTGTTCACGGGGTCGAGAGGAGAGGTAACCGCCCCGTGCGTGACGATCAGCGCGTGTGCGTGATGGTCAAGGGTTGTTCCAGATCACGTAGACCTTGCGCACGGTCTCGCGGATGTCCCAGACGCCACTCCAGCCGTCAGGCGCGACAATCGTGGTGCCGGTCGAGATCTCGTGCGCCGTGCCGTCCGCGCTGGTGATCGTGGCGTCGCCGGCCACGAAGTGCATGACCTCGGTGTCGCCGTTGCGCGCGGAGTCAAAGCGCCCGGGCGTGCACTCCCAGACGCCGGTGCGGGCGTGCTCGTTGCGGTAGAGCTCACGGACGGACTCCACGGGTTCTCCGGAGAGACACGGGACGCGCGGTCCGCGGACCTCGAGGCTCATCGCCCGGGCATCGCCATCAGAGATGATGGACGGCATCGCCTCAGGCATGTGCGGCAGCCCGCGGTCCGAGCGCGGCCACCCGCGGAGCAACGTCGCGTCCGAGCAGCTCGAAGTGCCGCTCGTACGTCTCCCGATCCTCGCTGTAGTCGAAGACGAACGAGCAGATCGCGCCCACACCGTCGAGGTCATCGTTGAGCTTGGTGATCTTCTCGACGACCGTGTCGGGCGAGCCGACGAGCCAGAAGTTGTCCACCATCCACTCGAGCGTCAGCTCTTCGATCGCCATGCCGGGCTCGATCAGCAGCTCGCCGAGGGCGTAGCTCTTGCCGCCTCGGTCACGCACGGCCCGGAACGCGGGGAGGATGTGGTGCTCCCAGGTCTGGCCCGCGCGGCCTTCCAGCACCTGATGCCGGGCCTCGTCGTCGGTGTCGGCGACGAAGATGTCCCGCATCACGCGCCACCGGGAGCGGTCCGGCGTGTGGCCCGCCGCGATCGCGGCGGCGGAGTACGTCTCCCACTGCTGACGCAGCACGTGCACCGCCACCTGTTGACTCATCGGTGAGTAGCCGCGGGTGCCCGCGTCGATGAAGGTCGGTGAGGTGGGCTGCACGCCGGTCATCACGATCTCGGGGTGCGGTGACTGGTACGGCTTGAGGTGCGGACCCTTCCACTGCTCGGAGTAGGCCGGCATGTCACAGGTCCAGGTTTCGCCCTCGATCTTGAACGGCGCCTCGCGCGTCCAAATCGCCTCGATGATGTCGAGCGCCTCGTCCATCATCTTGCTGTTGCTCGCGCCGACGCCGAAGAACTGGCCGTCGGTGGGGAAGGAGCCGGGTGCGAAGCCGGCGATGTAGCGCCCCTCGGTCATGTGATCGAGCCAGAGGAGGCGCGTGGCCAGGGCCATCGGGTTGTGGTACGGCAGCAGGTGCGCTGCCGCTCCGAGCTTCACACGCTTCGTCAGCTGTGAGGCGGCGGCCATGATCAGGTCGGGCGCGGGACTCGGCTCGACGCCGATCGTGTGATGCTCGGCGAAGTAGATCTCGGCGAGGCCGTATTCGTCAGCCCACTGGGCGAGCTGAAGATCCCATTGGATGACCTGCGTTGCCGTGCGCGCGCCGGTGATGTAGTCCTGCGCGTACGGGGGGCTGAAGAATCCGATGTCCATGCACCCCACCGTCTCGGAGTGCGGGGAGCCGCACAATTGACGTTTGTTGCAAAGAACTGCCGCCGAGCTATCGGCGAGCACAGTCCGTCACTGAGGGCGACGCATGCGCTGGGTCAGGCGCCGTGACCACGGCTTACTGGCCGCCCACATCAGCAGCGGCCGGAGCCGCGGGTTGTTCCAGGCGCGCTCTGCGAGCGGGCGGCGGGACATTGGCTGCGGTGCTGCAATGCCGTTATGGGCGGCTCGGTGGTTCCACTCCGCGCGGCTCGGCGGGTCGTCGATGTCCCGGCGAATCGCCATCGCAGCGTTGTGGCCGTTGGCGCCGCTGACGCCGCCGCCGGGATGCGTGCCCGCGCCGCAGAGGTAGAGGCCCTGTACCGGGGTGCGGTAGTTGGCACAGCCGACCATCGGACGAGCATCGAACCATTGGCCCAGCAGCATCGCGCCGTGGAAGATGTTGCCCTGGGTCAGGTGGTAGTCACGCTCGAGGTCCAGCGGCGTGATGATCCGGTAGCCGATCACCGAGTCGCTGAAGCCGGGGCAGAACTCCTCCATCGTGGCGCGGACGCGGCGCTCGAACTCGGGCGCGAACTCGTCCCACGTCTGGTCTGCCAGCTCGAATGGCGTGTACTGCACGCCGGTGCTGACGATGTGCTTGCCCTCGGGGGCGAGCGACGGTTCAACGGCGGTCGGGATCAGCAGCTCGACGGCGAGCTTCTCGGGCATCCTGCCCTCCTGGCAGGCGATCGCCGCCTCGCGGATGTTGTCCGGTGTGAAGTCGAGCAGCGTCAGCGGAAGGTGCTCCGGTCCCGGCGTGGTCGTCGTGACGCCGCGATAACGGGGGAGCTCGGACACGGCGTAGTGCACCCGGCCCATCGTGCCCCGGAAGTCCATCCTCGCTGCCTGCCGGTGGAAGGACTCAGGCACCGCGTCACGCGGCAGCAGCTTGGTGAAGGTGTTGTGCGGGTCGGCGTTGGACACCACGACCGGTGCGTTGCGCGTCGAGCCGTCGGCCAGGCGCACACCGGTGACCCGGCGGTTCGCCACGACCACCTCGTCCACCAGGGAGTCGGTCTGGATCGTCACGCCGCGCTGCTCTGCGGCCTTCTGCAGGGCGTCGGTGATGGCACCCATCCCGCCCCGGACCTGGCCCCAGACGCCGAACTCGCCTTCGAGCTCCGAGCATGAGTGGTCGATCAGTTCGAGGCCCGTTCCCGGTGCGTCGGTGGAAAAGTGCGCCGACGAGGAGGCCGTGAAGGCGAACATGCCTTTCAGGTTCGCTGACTCGAACCGGGCGTCCAGGATGTCGTCCGCCGATGCGGTCACGAACTCCTTGAACATGCGCTTGTGATCCGGGTCGCTGAAGATGGCGTCCAGCTCCCCGAACGTCGGCGGCTCGCGCATGACGGTTGGCGCGATCAGGTCCCAGTACTGCTTGAGCTCCATGCCGAAGTCGAGGAACGCCTCGACGTCGTTGGGTGCGAAGGTCTTGAGCTCCTCGATCGTGCGATCGATGTCGCTCCAGAGGCGCAGGTGCGAGCCGTCGCGGTACATCGCGAACGTCGCCGGGTCCGTGACGATCAGCTCGAGGCCGTGCTTCTTGAGCTCGAGCTCGTCGATGATCTTCTGGCGCAGCTCGCCGCAGACGTAGGAGAGGGTTGAGGCGCGGAACCCCGGATGGATCTCCTCGGTGACGCAGGCCCCGCCGATGATCGACCGGGCCTCCAGCACGAGCACGCGCTGCCCCGCGTCAGCGAGGTAGGAGGCGGCCACCAGCCCGTTGTGCCCTGCGCCGATGATGATCGCGTCGTAGTCGGTTGCCATTACGCCTTCTCCGTCCCTTCCAATAGCTCGTTGATGGCCTGCTCACCCAGGTACTGCGGGTTGTGGCCCTGCAGCAGCAGGAACAGCCGGGCCGTCTCCTCGATCTCCTCGACCGCAATCGACAGCCCCTCCAGCGTCGGTGCCGCCGCGAGCGACCCGTGGTTGCGCAGCAGCACGCACCGAGCCTCGGCCGCCGCACGATCAACCTCGGTCGCGAGGTCGTCGCTTCCGGGGCGGGCATAGTCGGCGAGCGGCAGCCGGCCGACGCGCATCGCGAAGTACGGCGTGATTGTCGGCAGCGCGTTGTCCGGATCGAGATCGGGCAGGCAGGACACGGCGACGGCGTACGTGGAGTGCAGGTGCGCGACGGCGGTGCACTCCGGATGGTGGCGGTACAGCGCCTGATGCAGGATGAGCTCCTTGGACGGCTTGTCGCCGGAGACGTGCGTCCCGTCGATCGTGTTCACCGACAGGCGCTGCGCGTCGAGGCGGCCCATGCAGACGTTCGTCGGCGTGATCAGGATCTCGTCGCCGCTGCGCACACTGAGATTGCCGGTACGCCCAGGCGTCAGGCCCCGGTCGTACAGCGCTGCACCCAGCTCCACCAGGTCGGCGCGGGTCTTGTCGTCGAAGCTCATCGGTCAGCCACCTCCAGTGCGTCACGGAAGAACGTTGGTCCGCCGAAGTTTCCCGACTTGAACGCGACGGCGAGTTCGCGGTCATCGGCGACCATCCAGGGGACCCCGACGCTGATGTCCGGACCCATGCGTGCGGACTGGAGTGCGAGGGCGTCGGCGACGGCGCCGGAGGTCTCACCGCCGGCGACGATCAACCGGCGCACGCCGAGCCGCACGAGCTCGGTTGCGAGCCTGCCCATCGTGCGCTCGATGCTCCGCGCAACCTCGTCGTGTGCCATGCCCTCGGCTGCGCCGCGAGGCGAGGCCGGGTCGAAATCGGTGGAGATCAGGATCGGCTCGGAATCCGTGCCGCCACCCATGAGTGCTGCTGCCCGCTCGAGCGCGGCGTCGCCATCGACCATCTCGGCGACGCTCAGTGTGAGCGCTCCGTCCCCGAACTCCGCAACCTGTTGGCGTGTTGCTTGGGACATGCTTCCGGCGAGCATCGCGGCTGGGCCTTCCGGTAGCCGTGCGCGCTCCGGATCGGCGCCGGTGCCCAATGGTCGCCGGAGCGCGGCCGCGGCGAATGCCGCGCCGAACGCGGCGCTCCCTGCGGCCACAGCGCCGGTCGCGGCCGTAGCGGCGATCGTCTCGAGATCTGGCGCATGGATGGCGTCCGCGATCACGTGCCGCACGCCGGCGGCCTCCAGTTGCGCGAGGTGTCTGGTGACCGCATCGGTGCCGCCGTCGATCGTCGTCAGGGGCAGCAGGCCGACGTCACGATCGGTCTGGGCGCCGAGCACGCGCAACAGCTGCGCGTCGGTCATCGGGTTCAGCGGGTGGTTGCGCATCGGCGACTCGCTCAGCAGCTCGTCGCCGACGAACAGATAGCCGAGGTACACCGTGCGCTTGTTGGCGGGATACGCCGGGCAGTGGACGACGAGGCGCGCGCCCGTGGCGTCGAGCAGTGCGTCGGCAATCGGCCCGATGTTGCCGTCAGCCGTGGAGTCGAACGTGCTGCAGTACTTGGAGAACAGGCGGGTCGCGCCTGCCGCACGCAGCGCCGCAGCGGCCTGCAGCGCCGAGCGGCACGCCTCATCGGCCGGGATGCTGCGGATCTTCCGCGCGACGACGACCGCGTCGGTATCGGCGCTGATCGGCGTGTCGTCGGCGAACACGACCCGGGCAGAAAGCCCGCGCACCGCCAGGGCACTGGCCTGATCGGTCGCGCCCGTGATGTCGTCGGCGATGAACCCGATCGTTGCGTGTTCGGTCATTCTGCGGCCAGTCGCTCGATTGCCATGCGCGGGCTGGACAGGACCGGCGTGTCGCCCGTCGGTTGCCCCTCGGCGATGCGCGCCATCGACGCCTGTGCGAGCACGACGACGTCGACCGCCGTGGCGAGCCGCTCGAGCTCGCCGGCGACCATGGCGTCGTGCCGGTCGGGGTCGCCGGAGCTCAAGGCGGCAAAGGCTCCCTCACAGAGCCGCGGCACGATCTCGATCTCGCGGTCCAGCGCGCGGGCGGACAGCTTGACGATGTCTGTTGTTGGGGCGAGCGTCGTCGGCAAGGTGGCCAGGACGCCCACCGTCGCGCCGAGCATGACGGCGGCCTCGGCCATCGGGCGGTCAATCCGATGGACCGGCACGCTGCTCTCAGCGGCGATCCGATCGACGATGTTGCCGATCGACGAGCAGGTGACGAGCATGGCATCGACGCCGAAGTCCGCCAGGGCGGCAACGTGCGACCGGAGCCGCTCGGTCGTGACGTCGTCGATGACGCCGTCACGCACCGTCCGCTTCAGCAGCAGCTCGTCAGCGATGACCGTCGTTGCAACATCGGGCAGCAGCTCGCCGACAAGGGCGCTGAATGTGGGGGTCAGGCCGGCGACGGTGTGGACAAGGCCAAGGTGTTCCATCAAGGAGTTCCGATTTCGGTTGGTTCGGCTTGTCCTGCGTCGGTGAAGCGCGGCAGGTCAGCGAGCAGCTGCTGGGTGTACGGATGCTTGGGATCGGTGAGGACCTGATCCACCGATCCGGACTCCACGACGGATCCCTGTTCGAGCACGATCACGTCTTGGGCGATGCTCCGCACGAGCGCGAGATTGTGGGTGATGAAGAGCATCGTCAGCTTGCGCTCGTGTTGCAGCGCGCGGAGCTGCTCCACCAGTAGCGCCTGCACCGAGACGTCGAGCGCCGAGGTGATCTCGTCGCAGATCAGCAGCTCAGGGTCAACGATCAGCGCACGGGCGACGGCGACCCGTTGGCGTTCACCGCCGGAGAGCTGGTCGGGCATGCGATCAGCGAAATCGGCGCCGAGGGCGACCTGGTCGAGCGCTGCGAGTGCCGTGCTGCGTCGCTCAGCGCGTGACGTGTTGCCGAAGAAGCGCAGCGGCTCCTCGACGTTCTCGATCACGGAGAGCCGCGGGTTCAGTGACGCGTGCGGGTTCTGGAAGATGTACTGGATGCGCCGCCGCTCCTCCGGGCGTCGCCGGCGGACGTCGGGGTCGAGTGGTTGTTCGTCGAAGATCACGTCGCCGGTCCACTTGGAGTGGAGGCCGATGAGGCAGCGCGCCAGGGTGGTCTTGCCGGACCCGGACTCGCCGACGATCGCCGTGCAGCGACCGGAGGCCACCGAGAACGCGATGTCGTGGAGGACTGGCGCGGCGCCGTAGCGCGCGTTCAGGCCCTTGACCTCCAGGGCCCCAGCCGCCCACGTTGCCGTCGAGGCAGCAATCGCTTCGGGGTCCAGACGGCGCTGGTCTGCGGCCACCGGGTGGACGCAGCGCACGAGATGCCCCGGCTCGATCGGGTCTAGCGGCGGCTCGAGGCTGCGGCACTCGTCGGTGACGTAGGCGCATCGGTCGGCAAACAGACAGCCCGCCGGCCAGGCACCCGGCCGCGGCGGGCGGCCCTCGATGCCGACGAGCGCCGCCGAGCGGTCCGGCGTCGGCGCAGAGTTCAGCAGCCCGACGGTGTACGGGTGCCTGGGCGCGCCGAACAGCTGATCCGCCGGTGCGTACTCGACGAGCCGCCCGGAATACATGACCGCCGTGGCATCGGCGATCTCGCCCACGACGGGCAGGTCGTGGCTGACGTAGACGGCGCTGACGTTGTGCGTGTCCGTCAGCTGCCGGATCGTCTCGAGGATGTGTTGCTGCGTGGTGACGTCGAGGCCGGTGGTCGGCTCGTCGAGCACGATCAACCGCGGGCGGCACGCGAACGCCATCGCGATCCCGATCCGCTGTGCCTGCCCGCCAGAAACCTGGTGCGGGTAGCTGTTCAGCAGCTTGCGTGTGTTGGTGAGTCGGACCTCATCGAGCAGCACGGCCACGCGGTCCTCAACGCTCTCGTCGTCATTGAGATGCTCGGCGTGGATCGCGATCGCCTCGCTCAGCTGGTCACCCAACTTGAGTGCCGGGTTCAGGCCGCTGGCCGGATCCTGCGGGACGTAGGCCACGAGCGAGCCGCGGGCGCGGTGAAGGTCGGTGCCGGCGAGGTCGAGCACGCTGGTGTCCGCGATCTGCACCGACCCGGAGCTGATCGTCAATCCGCGCCGGACGTAGTTGAGCAGCGCGAGTCCGACGGTGCTCTTGCCGGAGCCGGATTCACCGACGAGGCCCATGATCTGACCAGCCGGCACGGCGAAGGACACGTCCTGGACGACGGGGATCTTGGAGCGAGTGAGCTCCACGGTCAGACCCTCGACGCGGAGGCCGGTAGTGGCAGTTGGTTGCGTGGCGCTTGCCTGGGTCATCGCGCTACTCGCTGGCCTCGCTCAAAGCCGACGCCATGACGGCCTGCTCGCCACGTTCCTCACCGAGGTTGGCGCGGGCGACGGCGTCGGCGAACGTGTTGGTGCCGACCGCCAGGATCGCCAGCAGGATCGCGGGCGCCAGCACGCCCCACGGGTTGGTGGACAGCCCGAGCCGGTTCTCGTTGATCATCACGCCCCAATCCGGGGCCGGCGGCTCCGGCCCGAGGCCGAGGAAGCTGAGGCCCGAGATCAGGATGATCGAGTAGCTCAGCCGCAGGCCGGCCTCGACCATCAGCGGCGTCGTCAGGTTGGGCAGCACGTGCCGGCGGATGACCGTGCGCGGCGGCACGCCCCAGATGGCCACGGCCTTCACGAAGTCCCGTTCGGCGACGGACTGCGCAGCGGCGTGAATGACGCGCGCGGTCTGCGGCGCCTGTGAGAGGCCGACGGCCAGGATCAGCAGCCACCACTTCGGTCCGATGACGCTCAGCAGGAGGAGCACGAAGACCAGCTGGGGGATGGCGAGCACGACATCAACGCCCCGCATCAAGAGGCCTTCCACGGCGCCGCGCCGGTAGGCGGCGACGACCCCGATCACTGCGCCCAGCATGACTGAGAGGGCGGTGGCCGCAAACGCCAGGAGCAGCAGTTTGTAGCCGCCGTGCAGGACGCGGGCGACCACGTCTCGCCCGAGGACGTCCGTCCCGAGCAGTCCGGCCTCTCCTGCACCTGGTGACGAGAACGGCGGGGCGGCAAACGAGGTCGGGGAGCCGGAGGGGACGAGCGGGCCGACGAAGGCAACGGCCAGTACGACCAGTGCCAAGGCGGCACCGACCTTGCCGCGGCGCGTCCTTAGCGCCGCGGTGACGACGCGGGCGACCGCGCCGTTGCGACCGGCGCTGGACCGTTGCGCCGCTTGGGGCACGTCGTTGCCGGTGACGGCGGGAAGGATCACGTGATCACCGGGGAGCCCGCCGTCGTGGGGTCGCAAGGAGCACGACCACGTCCGTCAAGATGTTGAGCGTCACGTACATCGCCGCCAGCAGCACGACCACGAACTGCAGCACCACCACGTCCCGTGCCTGCACGGCGTTGACGAGGGTCAGGCCGATGCCCTGGTATTGGAAGACCGTCTCCACGAGGACGATGCCGCCGGCGAGGTACAGGACGTTGAGGCCGAAGACCTGCACCGCCGGCGCCACGGCGTTCGGCAGGGCGTGGCGGAAGAGCAGGCGTGCCGGGGAGGCGCCCTTCAGCTGCGCGACCTCGGCGTAGTCGCTGTTCAGCGCCTCGATCATGGCCGCTCGCACCATGCGGAACATGTATGGCGTGGTGACGATCACGAGCGTCAGAACCGGCAGCACGAGCTTGTCCGGCTGCTCCCAGATCTGCGTGCCGGGGGGAAGGATGGAGACCGCGGGGAACCAGTCCAGCAGTCCGACCGAGAAGACGAACACCACGAGCACGCCGACCACGAACTCCGGCAGAGCGCTCGCGACCAGCGACAGCACCGAGGTGATGTCATCGAACTTGCTGTCGCGGCGGTACGCCGCGATCACTCCGCCGACGAGGCCGAGCACCGTTGAGACAATCGCGACCGCGGCCACGAGCACGAGTGAGTTCTTCAGTCGCGGCATTACCATGTCTGTGACCGGCGTGTCGTTGCTCAGCGACGTGCCGTAGTCACCGGTGATGAAGTCGCCCGCCCAGTTCGCCAGCCCGCCGAGCGTCGACTGGTCCAGGTTCAGCTCCGCACGGAGGCGGGCCAGGGATGCCGGCGTCGCCTGCTGCCCGAGAATCGCCGACGCTGCATCGCCCGGCAGCACGCGCGTCGCGAGGTAGGTGAAGACCGCGACCAGCACCACCGAGACGACCCCGAGCGGCACTCGCCACATCAGCAACCGCAGCACAGGGCGCTCCGCGCGTTCGCGGAGCACCGGGCCTGTGCGTGTGGTTGGGGGTGTCGCCTCAGCGGCGGTCATGCTCAGCTTTGGATCCAGATGTCCTGGAGGCCGTTGCTGCCGTTCATCGGGAAGCCGCTGAGGTCCTGGCGGACACCGTTGACCTTGGACGACATGCCTTCGATGGTTGGGAAGTTCACCGGAATGATGTACCCGCCCTGGTTGTGGTCGAACGTCATCAGCTGCTTGACGAGTTCGCCGCGCGCGGCGGTGTCCACGGTCTTGAGCGCCTCGTCGTACAGGCCCTGCCACTTGGCGTTGGTCTGCTGGATCTCGTTGTACGGCGCCCCCTTCGTCACGCCCTGACCGGACTCGACGAGGTAGGACGAGACGTTCCAGAAGCTGAGGCCGAACGGCACCTTGGCGTAGGACTGCGCCCAGTACTGGGTCGCCGGTTGCTTGACCACCTTGACGGTGATCCCCGCCTCCTTGGCCTGGGTGGCGAACACCGCCGCGCCGGCCTCGGCACCCGGCCCAGTGGCCGCCGCGTACAGGCTGATGCGGAGGTCCGACTGGCCCGCGGCCTTGAGCAAGGACTTTGCCTGCTCGATGTCCTGCTCGCGCTGTGGGATCTCCTTGTACTCCGGGTCGATGGCGCCGAAGATGTCGTTGCCGATCGTTCCCTTCCCGCCGAAGATCTGCGCGTTGTACTCCTCGCGGTTCACGCTCAGCCGCAGTGCCTGGCGCACGCGCACGTCACTGAACGGGGCCTTGTCGGTCCGCATGTACATCGGCACGAACGCTGCGGTTTCCGACGTCATGATCTTGCCGCCGGTGCTCTCCACCGGCGCGATCGAGGTGTAGGACAGCTGGTCGATGAGATCGACCTGGCCCGCCTGCAGCGCGTTGACCTGCGCGGTCTCATCCGCGAAGTTGATCACGGTCAGTGCGTCCAGGTACGGCTTGCCCTCCTGCCAGTAGTTCTCGTTGCGGACAAACGTGGACCGCGCGCCCGGTGAGAATGACTTGTACTTGAAGGGCCCGGTGCCGACCGGCGTCTTCGGGTCGTAGCCGACGGGCACCATGCGGATCGTGAACGACCCGGCCAGGGCATCCGGCAGGATGGCGTAGGAGGACTTGAACTTCAGGAGCACCGTCTGAGCGTCCACGGCCTTTGACGCCTTCAGGTCGATCGGGCCCAGGTTGATCAGGCCCGGGAACTCGTTCTTCTCGATGCGCTTCAGCGAGTACAGAACGTCCTTGGCTTCGAACGGCTTGCCGTCGTGGAACGTGACGCCGGAGCGGAGAGAAATGGTCCACTCGGTCGCGTCCTTGTTGGGCTCCACCGATTCGGCCAGCACCGGAGTGGGCTGCCCGGTCTTGGGGTCCATGATCATCAGCTGCTCGAACAGCGCACCGGCTCGGATGAAGTCGACCGTGGTGAGGGAGTTCTGCGCATCGATCGAGTCGGTGTCGCCGCCGCTGGTTGCGCCCACCCGGAGGGTGCCGCCCGGCGTCGGCGTTCCGCCGCCGGAGGTTCCGCCACTATCGCTGTCGCTTCCGCAGGCGCTCAGCAGGCCACCCATACTGAGGGCGAGCGCGCCGCCTCCACCGATCTGCATCAGCCGGCGACGGGTCAGATCACTGCTGATACCGGTTGCGTTGTCCCTTGGCGTCGTCATCGTTGTTGCTCCTTGATTGGTCGATGTTCCCTTACGGGACTCAGCACTGCTTCGGGAGCTCATCCCGAGGTGAGGTTGAGGCCGCCGTCGACCAGGAAGTCGACGCCGGTGGTGTACGAAGATTCATCGGAGGCGAGAAACACCACCGTCTGGGCGATCTCGGAGGTCAGCGCCATGCGCCCCATCGGAATGTTCTTGACGCCCGCAGCGACGCGCTCGGGGTCCGTCCGCTCGGACTCCACGACCTGCGCGGTGCGTACGTAGCCGGGGGAGAGGGAGTTGACCCGGATCCCGTGCTTGGCGAGGTTCATCGCCGCGTTGCGCGTGAGGCCGAGGACAGCCGCCTTGGTTGAGACGTAGGCGATGAAGCCGGTGCTCGTGCCGCCACGGTGGGCCCACGAGGAGGCGATGTTGATGATCGACCCCGAACCCTGCCCGATCATCCCGGGCGCAACGGCCTGTATCCCGAGCAGGATGCCGGTCTGGTTGATCGCGACGACGCGGTTCCACTCCTCCAGCGAGCAGTCGATCACGTCGGCGGGAGAACTGATGCCCGCGTTATTGACGAGCACGGACACGGGGCCCCAGCCGTCATCGAGTCCGCTGATGGCCTGCTCCCAGTCGCTCTGCGACGAGACATCGAGATGGCGATAGACCACGTCCAGGCCCTCGGCGGCGAGACCTTCGGCCAGTGCGGCACCCGCGTCGTCCAGGACGTCGACCGAGACGACCTTGGCGCCTGCGCGCGCCAACGCCTCAACGTGCGCGGCCCCTTGCCCCTGGGCGCCACCCGTGACAACGGCACACCTGCCGCTGAGTCGACTCTCCATGCCGCGACTCTGCACCGCTGCTCCGAGCGATGCCACTGTGCTGCCGTACTAAACGCGGCGCCGCAACTAGCGTTGAGCCCACACAGCGGCTCGGGGCCTCCATTGTGCCGTTGACGAGAAGATGCCCGACCCTTAGGCTCGAGCACAAGTGCCAGACGACACGGATATCCGGGCGGTTCTCACCGACAGCATCAGCGTCCGGGACCTCACCGAGCTTCCGTTTCTGCAGCTCACGGTGCTGGCCGGGGCTTCTGGCCTGGACAATCCAGTGTCCTGGGCCCACGTCACGGACTCCCACGAGCCGTGGAACTGGCTCGAGCCCGGGGACCTGGTGCTGACGTCTGGCCTGATCGTGCCGGAGGACCCGGAGGCCCAGGCCAGCTTCATCGAACGGCTGGCGGCAACGAAGCTCAGCGGGTTGGTGGTCAGCGAGGACGAGCGGTGTCCGCCGTTGTCGCAGCTCATGCATGAGGTCGCCGACCGGCTCGGGTTTCCGCTGCTGATGGTCAGCTACGGCGTCTCGTTTGCGCAGTTCGGCCGCGTGGTGGCCGCCGCCAACGAGCGCGGCGAGAACCGCTCGCTGAGCATGGTGAGCCGCGTCCACAGCGAGGCGATGGCCTGGCTGATGGAGCAGCGAGGCGGCGCAGAAGGGGTCCAGGGCCTCGGCCGGGTGGTGCACTGCGATCTCCGGGTCGTGGACCCCGAGACCTGGGAGCCGCTGATCGCGGGCTGTCCCGCGCCCGACATCCAGTGGAAGGAGGCGTATGACGCCGAACTGGCGAAGCGCTCCGGGCGTGTGCCGTTCGTGATGCGACTGGTCGTCGGTGATCAGGTCGCGCTGACGACGCCGATCCCGACCGAGCGACCCGCCTGCGTCATCGCCTTTCCAGAGCCGGACGAAGCACCGCCCCTCGCGGTGCTGCAACAGGTGGCGGCGGTCTGTGCCCTCGAGGTGGTGCGCATTGACGCCAATGTCGAACGTGAACGGCGGTCCGGGGCCAGCCTGGTCCATGACGCGCTCAACACCCGCCTGGCCGCCCCTGCCCTGGACGCGTTGCTGCAAGATCGAGGGCTGCGCGGCGAGCTCTCGGTGATCGCCGTTGACGGACAGTCTCAGGCGGTGGACAGGATGGCCCGGAGCTGGGTGATCCGTGAGATCCCGTTCCTGCTCGGCAGCATCGCCCGCGTCAGTATCGGCGTGATCCGGACCGAAGACGTTGAGGACCTCGCCGAGAGCTCCCGGACCGAGCGCTGGCGTATCGGCGTCAGTGATTCGTTCTCGGGTGCGGTGGGCATTCAGGACGCCGTACGCCAGGCACGCTGGGCGCTGGAGACTGTTGCTCCCGACGGCTCGTCGCTCGCGGTGTACGGCGACGGGAGCCCGAGCTTCCTCCCGCGCACGCTCGCCGAGTGCCAGGCGGCCGTTGATCGGATCCTCGGGCCTGTGATCGCGTACGACCGCGAACACGAGGCCGACCTGGTGAAGACCCTGCACGCGTATCTCGAATGCGATCGCTCCCCGAGCCAGGCGAGCAAGGTCCTGTTCGTCCACGCACAGACCGTCAACTACCGGTTGGCGCGGATCCAGGAGCTCACGGGCCGCTCAATGCGGTCCACGAGCGACGTCAGCGAGTTGTGGCTGGCGCTCCGCGCCCTCAGCCTCAGTCAGACGACGGACTGAGCGCATGCCCTGTCTGGCGATAGCGCCAACGGGTCCCATGCTGTGCTCCACCACAATGGCACCGGGCGGTGCCAACGAAGACACTGCCTCCCCGTGAGCGACTCGACGCACGCCATCCCGTCGTCCGTCCGCGGCCCTGGCCTCCGGACAGTGATCGAAGGTCTGGACCACCCCGAGGGCGTCTGCTGGTCACCGGCTGACGGCCTGGTCTATGCGGGCGGTGAGGCAGGGCAGCTCTACCGGTTCTCGCTGGACGGCGGCGAGCCCGAGCTCGTTGTGACCGTGCCCGGAGGCTTCATGCTGGGTCTGGCGATCGACGGCGCCGGGAACGTGTACGTGTGCGATGTCGGCAACACCTGCGTGCAACAGATTTCGCCCGACGGGCAGGTCCGGCGCTACGGGGAAGAGATCGCGTCTCCGAACTACCCGGTCTTCGACGCTGACGGCCGTCTCTGGGTCTCAGACACCGGTGACTGGGGGACCCCCAACGGGGGCGTGGTTTGCATCGACCCCGACGGCACCACCACCCGACACGCCGACGGGCTGAGCTTTGCGAACGGCTTGGCGATCTCGGGCGACTGGCTCTACATCGTCGAGTCGACGTGGCCACGGGTCCAGCGGATGCCACTGGCTGGCGGCGAGCTAGAGCCGGTTGTCGCGCTCGAGCACGCTGTCCCCGACGGGCTCGCGTTCGACGTCGACGGCGGGCTGTGGATCAGCTGTTGGCAACCGAACCGCGTCTATCGCCTGCCGGCCGAGGGCGATCTCGAGGTGGTTGTGGACGACTGGAGCGGCGTCTACGCGCCGACGCCCACGAACGTCGCGTTCGCCGGCCCGAACCTCGACGTGCTCGTGCTGGCCTCACTTGGCACGCAGCAGATCGCCGCGATCGACCCCGGCGTCCGCGGCGTGCCACTTCACTACCCGATCCCTGCCTGAGCGCAGGAGACAGAAGGAGCAAAGCCATGAGCGCGATCCGTGACCTGCAGGCGTCCGCGTGGGAGGCCGAGTGCCGGCATGACCTCGACGGGCTGCTTGATCACTTCCTGCCCGAAGCGACGTTCCACCAGTCCAATAGCCACAAGGTCTCTCGCGGTCACGACGCGATCCGGGAGCTGACCGAGAACTTTCTCCGCGAGTACCCGGAGTGCAAGGTGGACATCCTGAGCGAATACGGCGATGGTGAGCAACGTGCCGCGATCGAGTTCCGCGCCACCATCACCGATACCGAGGGCGTGGTGTCCGTGCTGCAGGGCGTGCAGCTGATCGAGGTCGAAGACGGGAAGTTCAAGTCGATCCGCGGGTACGAGGAGGCGCCTGTGCCCGTGTCAGCGAATGCAGGACCGGAGGAGACGGAGTGAGCAGAACACTCGAAGGACGCGGCATCGTCGTGACCGGGGTTGCCTCGGGGCTCGGCCGCGCGCTCGCCACCGAGCTCGCCGCAGAAGGGGCATTGGTGCTCGGCTGCGACGTCAACGACGAGGCCGGCGCCGAGACGATGGACGGCATCGGCACCTATCTCCACACCGATGTCTCACGTGAGGCCGAGGTCGAGGCGCTGGTCGCGGCAGCCGTGCAGCAGTTCGGGCAGCTTGACGCGATGTTCAACAACGCCGCGATCCAGGTCGAAGCCGAGCTCGCGGAGACCACTGAGGAGCAGCTCGACCGCGTCCTTGCCGTCAACCTCAAGGGTCCGTTCTTCGGCTGCAAGCACGCCGTCCGCGTGATGCGTGAGTCCGGCGGCGGCTCGATCGTGAACATCGCGTCGGTCCTCGCGCTTACGGGGGACGGCATGCTCGCCGCCTACGGCGCGGCCAAGGGCGGCGTCGTGGCGCTGACGAAGTCAATCGCTGTGCAGTACGGCCGCGACGGGATCCGCTGCAACGCCGTGTGTCCCGGGGACATCCAGACGCCGATCCTCGAGGCGTACTTCGCCGCTGCCAAGGACCCCGCCGCGCTGCGCGCGCAGGCTGAGGGCGAGTATCCGATCGGCCGCATCGCGCAGCCGAGGGAGATTGCTCGTGCCGCGATCTTCCTCGCGTCCGACGACGCGGCGTACATGACGGGCCAAGAGCTGATCGTCGACGGCGGCCTGCTCGCCGAGTGCTACTGAGCGCGCGCTTGGCGATAGGCGACCATCTCGGCGACCGAGATGACCTTCATCTCGTGCCGGTCGGCGTACGCCAGGGCCTCCGGGATCCGCGCCATCGTGCCATCGAAGTTCTGAATCCCGCAGACCACCGCTGAGGGTGGAAAGCCGGCAAGACGGGCAAGGTCGGTTGCTGCCTCGGTCGGGCAGGGGCGCTCGAGCACGCCGCCGTCGCGTGCCATCACCGGGCGCACATGGCCCGGCACGACGAGGTCGGCGTGCCCCTTCGACGGATCGGCAGCGGTGCGCATCGTGAGGGCCTGGTCGGCTGTTGAGATGCCAGTGGTGACGCCTTCGGCGGCCTCGATCGTCACCGCCAGCGGCATCACCGTGGCTGCAGTTTCGGTGGAGGCCATCAGCCCGATGCCGAGCTCGGAGCAACGTCCGCAGGTCAGCGTCAGCCGGACCCATCCGCCGACCTTGCGCGCCATGAAATTGATGGCGTCGGGGGTGACACGCTCGGCGGCCATCACCACGTCGCCCGCGTCACCCTCTTCATCGAGGATGACCACCATCCGACCAGCGGCGATGTCCGCGACGGCCTCCTCGATGGACACGTGGTGCAACGCGACGGTGCTCACGACGCAATCTCCATCGGCGCGGCGGAGTGTTGCCAGCGGGCGAAGGCCACGACCTGACCGGCCATCATCGCTAGCTGTGGCGATGCGGCCTCGACCGGGTCGCCATCGGCGCCGGCGCTGGAGTTGATCGTGACGCCGAGCGGGGTCGGCCATCCGCGCAGCGCGTGCACGGTCGACCGCAGCGACATCAGCGTTGAGGTCGTTGCCTGCCAACCGGCAGCGCAGACGATGCAGCCGACGGCGCGGCCATCCAGGTACGGCTGCTCTGCGCCGCGCAGCTCCTCGAGGTGATCGAGCGCGTTCTTGATCAGGCCCGACGGCCCACCGTGGAAGCCGGGGCTTGCCACGATGACGCCGTCTGCCTGGCGGACCAGCCCCAGCAGGCGCTCGGCCTCAGCGGTGTGCGCGCCGCGCTCCGGGGCATACGCCGGCAGCTCGAGGTCACCGGCCAGCAGCAGGTCGGTCTGCGCGCCGGCACGCCGAGCATGTTCCAGCGCGACGTGCAGCGCACGCTCGGAGGTCGACCCGTCGCGGGTCGTTCCCCCAAGACCAAGGATCCGAGGCGTCCAGTCGTCCATCTTCACATGGTCGAGAGCACGGCCCCACAAGACCACTAGCCGCTGGGACAGAATCGCCAGGAAAGCTATCTGCGGATATAGGGATCAGCCGACGGTGCGCGTCGCGATGAGGCCGCTGAGGTGGCCCGCCTGGAGGCGGCTGCGAGGGGCCCAGACCGTGACAAGGCCCATGCGATGGCTACCAGGCGTTCCGACCTGCAGCAGCAGCTCCCACGGCTCGCCGTCGGGCGTCTCTTGCGGCCGAAGTCGGCCGGACCGGTCGTCGACGTAGCCGAACAGTCGGTGGAGCCTGTGGCTGCGGTTGGTGTTGTCCGTTGGGGCGATGCCCTGCAGCTGCGCCAGACCCTGTCGCAGTGACTCCCATGCTGCGCGCTCCTCATCGGAGAGGTCCAGCGGTTCGACCTCGGAGGACCATGCCCGTGGGAGCACGACCTCGGCACTGGCCGTCACGCGGACGCCGTCGACGGCGTGATGCTGCTGTTTCGAGCGTTCGATGCGTGCGCGGGCTCGCGCCGTGCCGGCGTCTTCGTCGAACGTGGCCCAGATCAGCAGGAGGCCAGGGTCGAGCGCCGTGCTTGAGACGGCATCGCTCGACGTGAGCACGTCGACGCGGATAGCGGCACGCACCTCGTCGACGCCGGAGGACGTGTCGGCGTCGCGGGCCGGCTCGGCGTCCGGCACGAGCCGATTGCTGATGCGCACAAGGTTCTGAATCTCGTTGCGTCGGTCTTCCAGCTCGTGCTCGGCGATTGCTGCATGAAGGTCGGCGGCAGTGGCGCAGCGCTTCGCGGGGCCTGCCCAGGGCACCGTGCCCAGCACCTCGGCGTCGGTGTTCGCCCCCTCAGAGATCGCCGCGCGCAATTCCCGGTTGCCGCTGGCAACTCCGCGAAGCAGGTTCGGCACCGCATCTGTGAACAGTCTCCGGCGGCTGGGATCGCCCGGCGACGCCATCCTTACGCGGCGTCCTGGACAAGTACTCCGCGATCAACGCCACGTTCGTCGACCGCGCTGGCGAGGTGGCGATAACGGAGGGCATCCTTGAGCACGTAGTCATCATGCCGAACGCACGCGATGTTCGTCCCGACGGCATTGGAGCTTGCAACTGTTCCCGTTGACGGGGTCCAAAACGGGGTCCAAAGTGAGCGAAACTGAGCCGTCCTGGGACCCTGTAGAATGCCTGGAATGCTTTCAAACACAATGAATGACACGAATTCTGTGTGGCTGGGGGCCGGGCGGTCGCAGGTTCAAATCCTGTCTCCCCGACTAAAGAAGCCCTGCAAATCGCAGGGTTTCTTTCGTTAGGCGACGGGGTCCAAAACGGCGATTTTCGTGGTTCCCGCCGTGATTCGACGCCGCAAGAACCCATTGTTTTCAAGGTTTTTGACCAGTGACCGCAACGGCCCGCGGCCGGGCGGTCGCAGGTTCAATTCTGTCGCTTCCATCGCGCGGTGAACTGCGCGGGGCGCCGCTCGAGGCTGACGTGGGTCTCCTGGACGGGGACGGTGCAACGGACGTCCCCCGTGGGGCGGGTCCCCTCGACTTTCCCTGCTTCGTGTCGATACTATGTGCACATCCCCCCTGTTCGCTTCGGCGGCAGGGATGCAAGGTCGCCTTCGGGCGGCCTTTGCGCTTTCAGGACCAGTCTGGCGGCCGGTGGAAGTTGCCGGCGGCGTCAGAGAGCTCCGGCGCAAACTGGCTGGCAGCGAGCGCGCCAGCGCGGATCGGTTTGTAGAACGACCCTCGTGGCAGCTTCTTGGGTGACAGTCCCCAGCTGCGGTTCGAGTGGGGATTCAGAATCCCGACCGGTGCGTTGAGTTCCTCGCGAACGAAGCGCACGGGCTCCATCAGGTCGCTGTCGTTGGAAATGACGACGGCCATGTCGTAGCGGGCGCGGAATCCGTCCACGAGCAAGTGGCTGGCGAGGTTGACGTCCGAACCCTTCTCCTCGGTCACGATCACCCTGGCGAACTTCGACCCCACGGCTGGCGGGTCAGCCAGCCGTCGGTTGGCTTCGCGGCTGATGAAGTGTCCGAAGTGCGTTTCGAGGCACGGAATGGTGTCCAGAGCGCGAAGGTAGATTTGCTGGCGCTGCGCTTGGTTCGGGTTCGTGTCTCGTGACTTGACCTTCGCGGTGAAGTACTTGATTGCCACAACGTCGTTGTCCGCGTTCAGCACGTTTCTGCACAGCGCGAGCGGATCGAGCCACCGGTACGGCGTGTCCTTGAGACACCCGTAGTAGAGGTTGAACCCATCGATATAGATGATCGTGCGCAGCATGCTGGGCGAGCCATGGTACGTGTCGCGCCCGTCGCCAACTCGGCACGGGAAGGAACGCGAGTTGCGGGGCGATCGGTGAGACACTGTGTCTGCCGCCATGTCTGATCCCGACTTCCTCGATGACCTGACCGCCGAGCGCACCGAGGCAAATCCGGCGTTTCCCGCGATGCTCGATGCTGCCGCTGGTCGGCAAGCGCTGGCACGCAGAATCTTTGAGGCCGCGCACCTGACCGGTGAGTTTCGGCTGCGGTCGGGCGCGACAAGCGACGAGTACTTCGACAAATACCTGTTCGAGTCGGATCCTGCCCTTCTTGCCGACATCGCTGAAGCTCTCGCGTCACTGCTCCCCGCCGGCATTGACGCCGTCGCGGGACTAGAACTTGGTGGCGTCCCGATCGCGACAATGGTCTCCCAGGTTTCGGGTATTCCGTCACGGTTTGTGCGAAAGCAGGCCAAGGAATACGGAACCCGTCGCCTCGCAGAGGGCGGCGATGTCGATGGTCTCCGACTCGTGGCCATCGAGGACGTCGTGACGTCAGGCGGACAGGTCATCGAGTCGTGCGATGCGCTGCGCGCCGCTGGTGCCACGGTCACTTCAGTGCTGTGCGTCGTCGATAGAGAGGCTGGCGGTTCCGACGCACTCGCCGCCTACGGCCTGGCGCTCAGCGCACTGTTCACCGCGAGCCAGCTGCGCGCCGCCAACGAGTAGTACTCGGACCGCTGTGCCGCTCCTGCTGCTCGACCTTGACAACACCGTCGCTGACCGTGCGGCAGCGTTCGATCACTGGGTCGAGTCACGTCTCTCACAGTGGGCGCCCGCCGATCCTGATGCCCGGGCCTTTGTTCACGAACAGGACAACGATGGCTTCACCGAACGGCTGCAGTTCCTCGTAGCCGTTCGGGAACGGTTCGGCTTGACCGAGGCCGTAGAAGATCTGCTCGTCGACTACCGGCGCATCACCCTTGAGGGATTCCCACCCATCGGCGATGAGGCGGCCGATCGATTGCGGGCGCTTCGTGACGCCGGTTGGCGCATCGGTGTCGTCACGAACGGGGATGCTGGGGTTCAGGAGGCCACGGTCGAGCGCATTGGTCTCGCACCACTCATTGATGCCTGCGTGGTTTCTGGAACCGTCGGGATCGTGAAGCCGGACCGGCGCATCTTCGAGATCGCGGCCGAAGAGTGCGGATATCCAACCACGGGCGGCTGGATGATCGGCGACGCGGAAGCCGACGTCATCGGCGCAGCAAACGCAGGCATGCGCAGCATCTGGCTCGCTCGAGGCCGCTCCTGGCGACCGAGTGTCGCGGCGCCTGGGGTCACCGCCCGAAGCCTCGATGAGGCCTTGGACAAACTGGCCGCGACTGGCGGCTGACATCTCAGGATGGCTTTGGTCGCAGCTCCGCCGGTGGGCCGAGCATGTCTTGCGGGGGCCCGACCGAGTCGATGTAGCCGCGGATCAATGCGAGGTCCTCGGCGTCCGTGGCGAAGATCTGACCTTCAAGCAGGTATTCCCAGAGTGGGTCGGCGGCGTGCGCGCCGCCGCTCCAGTAGCCAGCGATCGCCGCTTCGGAATCGTCGGCGATCGCGTCGAGCCATCGTGCATCCGCTCGGAACCAGTTCAACTGGATCGCCACGCTCACTTCCAACACAAACGAGTCACGGCCAAGCATCTGCCCTACCCAGTTGCGGCCCTTCGCCGTGGCCTCGGCGAGCCACAGGCAGCACAGCCGGCTTGGTGCCGCGGCGGCATATCTACGACGACCGGCTTCCAGTGCGAGTTCACGATCGGCCGCCCGAAGGACCGCTTGACACTGTTCGGGGCTTGCCCACGTTGTCGGGTAAGGATCGATTCCCCACCCGATCTTGCCGCCCGCACGGACAATGGCGCCTAGCCGGAGAGTCACCATGAACCCTGAGAGGAATAGATTCGGCCAGAGCTCTGGTGGCCCTTCCAGGACGGTGAGGTCCACGTCGTAGGGTGTCTCGGCGAACTGGAGAGCATTGGCGAGACCGATGGATGATCTGGTGCCGGCTAGCGAGAAATTCCACAGGTCCGGCCAGTGGTCGTCGTCGACGCGAAGTCCGTGCACGAACTTCGGTGACGGGACCTGGGGGTCTGCAATCCGTTCCACCGGATGATTGTGCCTAGGCGGGAGCCGGGATCACATCGGCGAAGGGCTTGCCGTCGAGGCACTGCAAGAAGTCATCTTCCGCCATCACCTCGATGTCCTGGCCGTCCGCCTGCAACTCGAATGCACGCCGCGTCTTGCCGGTGAGTTCAGAGCCCGGGCGGAGTGATGCCGGGTTGATGTCTCCCACCACCAGCACGTTGGTTCGCTTCGTGGTGTTCTTCTCCGGCATGGCGCCGACGCGGGCGGCTTCCTCCCAGGCGATTTGACGCGTCATCGAGAACAGCGTTCCGGTGATGACGACCACGCGGCCGTAGAGATGGCCGTCTGGATCAGCAGCGGTATTGACGGTTGGCTGAAGCAGGCCGCCGCCGAGTCGGACGCTTCCCGCGTATGAACCGGCGCTCATTCGACCGATGACGACATTGAGAGAAGCCGCCAGGCGGTCAAGGTCGGATACGCCCTGTCGTTCGGCGAGGCCTCTGACGACGGCAACGACGGCGAGAGTGTCGGCGAGCGGATCATGATGATTCGTGAACTCGACCCCAAGTGCATCTGCGACCCACGGGAGGCGGTACGAGCCCAGTCGAAGCGCCCGGCGGGCGAGTACCAACGTGCACAAGAACCTCATCTCCGGCCACGGGATGCCATCGACGGCGCAGGCGTAGCGGATGACTCCGATGTCGAAGCCAGCGTTGTGCGCCACGACGACGTCATCGCCGATGTAGTCCAGAAGCATCGGGAGGACCTGAGACCAGCGCGGCGCGTGCTGAACCATTTCCGGCGTGATGCCGTGGAGATGGATATTGAACGCGTCGAAGTAGTCGACCTGAGCCGGAGGGCGAATCAGCCAGCGTTGCTCGTCAACGGGGGAGCCGTCACGGACACGTACGAGCCCGAGTGCACACGGAGATCCGCGGTACGCGTTGGCAGTTTCGAAGTCGATTGCGACGTAGTCGAGGAGTCCGGTCTCGAGGTCTTGAGTTTGGTGAACGCCGTCCATGGGGCGAGCGTATTTCGCGGCGGTGCTGCGGTCGTGCGAGTCCGCCGGAAGCCCGGTGAGCAGGCGCAGGTCTTCGGCGTACCGCGCCCAGGGCGTCATGTGCTCGATTTCGACACCGTCGAGCGGTGTGCCGGGATCAATGATGTCGGTGTCGAGTACCGATCGGATCTGGCGTCGCCCGAGGTCGAGGGCGTGATTGAGAAACAGCTCGGGTTCGATCGTTGCGGTGCCGTCGGCTTGAGCTTGGAAGCCCCACGAGTCCGGGTCGGTGAGGTGTCCGGCGAGCGTTTCACTCTGCGGTGCCGGAATCGAGAGGCGGCGAGGGCCGTAGTCGACGAGCTCCCGGTCTCCCGTGTCTGGATCGATGAACGTCATGTTCTGACTCAGGACTTCTTCGTGCACGAAGTTTCGGAGGACGCCGATGGCTTGAACGGTGGAGGTCAGCGTGCCGTCGCCGAGTGCCGTTTGGAGACCTGAGTCGTCGGTCTTGTCGAGGAGGGCGGAGACCCAGTCCGTCTTTTGGAATCCGGCGGTTCTCATCTGCTTAGGCATTTCGGCGAGCAGGTGGAGCATGCGGGCGAGAACGTCGAAAGCTCCAACCACTGAGAGGAGGGAGTTTTCGAAGAAGTACATGACCTCTCCCCAAGAATCCTCGGGGTACTGATGCCGACTGCGCACCTCGACGTACTCACGCCCCTGGAGTGCCCGTCCGAGGCGGACACCCAACGAGCCAGTCATTCGCACACCCTTCGCTCCTCCGAGAGGCGAGTCAGGGTTACGGAAGCAGTGGCCGAGCCACGCGTTGTATTCCGGCATGCCGGCAGAGGCGGCCCAGGCGTAGAAGAACTCGACGGGGACGAATTGGCTCCCTTGTGGGTCGCTGGAGATCGAGAAGTCGCCGTGGGCACGGAGGTAGAGGCCTGCGGTTGCACACGCTTGTTCGGACGTCTGGACGTTTGCGTCGCTGGCGAAGGTCTTGAATCTCGGAGAGGTGAGCACGGGTGTGCCGGTCACCAGGATGTCGACGTCGTGGCGACTCGCGGTCTGCCCGAGTCTCAGGCCGCGCCGTGCCTCACCGGCGTCGATCCCGGTTTCGGCTGACTCTGTCTCGGCGTGGTCATCCCAGGACTTCGAGTTGCTCAGCCCGAGTTCTCGCGTCTCGGTCGGGGTGACGTATCGAGCGACGAAGTTGCCCTCGCCGCGGCCGGCGCCGAACTCCACGCGATGAGGTGCGGATGCTGCGGTGTGAAACACATCGACGGTTGGTTTGCTCACCAGGTTCGTGAGCAGGTGGAGCGCTTTGCTCTCCTCGAGCGTCTCATCGTCAATGACGATCCGAAGGTGACGACCCGCATCGTCAGCCGCCCACGGACTCCGCTCCGTTGAGCCGAAGGTGATGCGCCAATGGGCGAGGTTGTTGAGCACGCGCCCATCATCTCGCGCGCGACACCTGGGACGACGGGGAGGATCTAAACGGGGTCCAAAACGGGGTCCAAACTGAGCGAAACTGAGCCGTCCTGGGAGCCTGTAGAATCACTGCAATGCTTTCAAACACAAGGAAATGCACTAAATCTGTGTGGCTGGGGGCCGGGCGGTCGCAGGTTCAAGTCCTGTCTCCCCGATAGAGAAGCCCTGCGAATACGGGGCTTCTGTGGTTCGGGGCTGGGGCTCCGCGGGGTCCGGACGGGGCTAGGGTCGCGCTACGACGCGGGCGCCCCGGTCTGGAGCGACGACGATGCCGCGGCGTACGAAGCGCTCGTCGCGGTTGGGGTCGACCGCGACGAGGTCACAGGACGCCGCGACCGCCTGGATCACGGTGGCCATCTGCCGCTCGGCGAACGCGGCTCCGATGCAGCGCCGAAGACCTCCGCCGAACGGAACGAATGTGTATGGATCACGGCCGCCTTCGATGAATCGCTCGGGCCGGAACGCGCGTGCGTCTGGGTACAGGTCCTCGCGTCGGTGGAGTAGGTAACTGCAGACGTACGCGAGGCTGCCGGAAGGGAGTGTGTGGCCGTCGATCGTGTGCTCCCCGATCAGCGTTCGTCCGGCGAGCCACAGCACTGGTCGGGTGCGTAGAGCCTCGGTCACAACGGCCGTGGCGTACACCTGCGCGGTTCCGGCACGGGATTCGTCGCGGAGTCGCTCCCATGCTGCCGGAGACCGAAGTAGACGTTCGAACGTCCACGCGAGCGATGCCGCAGTCGTTTCGTGTCCTGTAAGCAGCAAGGTGAGCAACTCGTCCCGCAGCTCATCGTCGGTCATCGGGCGCCCATCCTCGTCACGCGCTGCGAGAAGCATGCTGAGGACGTCGTCGCCGCCGGAATCGGAGCGTCGACGAGTCGCGATGATGCCGTACAGCGTCGCGTCGGCATTCGCGAGGAGCCGGCCAAGTCGGCTCGATGCTGGCGGTGCCGCTGCCAGATCCCGGCGTATGCCCATCCGTATGAGTTGCGCCGGGCTGCCTGTCCCGGCGTGCATGAGCGCCAGCAGCTTGTCGCCGACGCGTTCACGCTCGTCGACGTCATGCAGGCCGAAGACGGCGCGCAGCACGACTGCCAACGTGATCCGTTGCATGCCCGCCATCAGTGCGAACTCGTGTCCTACCCGCCAGCTCTGCATCTCGGCGAGCGTCATCTCGTGTGCGATTTCGCTGTAGGTGCTGATCCGTGCACCGTGCAGTGATGGCAGCAGCAGGCGCCGCTGTCTGAGGTGATCCGGCCCGTCGAGGCACAACAGTGATGAGGGGCCGAGGATCGGGCGGATGAACTTCGTCTTGCCCGCTCGATACGTCGCGGGTGACGTGCGGAAGAGGTACTCGGCTGCGGTTGGTGACGCGAAGAAGCTCGCGCGACCGAACTTCAGGAGGTTGAGGGTGAACGCGTTGCCATATCGCGCGTGACAATCGTCAAGGAGTTCGGCTGCTCGCAGCGCCCAACGCGCCGTCGTCGTCACGCGGCGGGCCGGGCCGGCCGGAACCGAAGAGGACGGTAACTCCGTCGCAGCCCCCGTGTATGTGGTTCTTGAGTTCCCCATGTTGAGCCCAGAACAGGAATACCAGCCCTTCCCCAACGAGGAGGCGCGCAACACACGTCAGGACGGTCTGGAGGTTCCTGCCATGGTGCGGACGCTGAGTCTCCCATCGGGCGTTCGGGTGCTGAGGTCGGCTGTGGCCGGGGGATCGCGCTGCCCGCATTGAGCCGCCTCTGTACACCGTCGCTGCTCGTGGGACTGGACTACGACGAGCAGCTGATCGCTGAGGCGCAGAGCAACGCCGAGCGGGCAGGTATCGCGGCCGAACTCATCTGTGCCGACCTTCGCGAGATGCCCTTCGAAGATGACAGCTTCGATGTCGTCATCGATTTTGGGACGCTCTACCACGTTGCCCGAGCGGATGATGGTCTTCGTGAGGTCGTTCGCGTGCTCGCGCCCGGCGGTCTGTTCGTGCACGAGACGCGGATCTCCCAGTTGCTGTCACACCCAGTCCGAGCGCGAGGGCGCACCATTCCGTGGGATACAGAGACCGCGCTTCGTCGGAAGCGCTGGGCGGTCCTGTGGGCAACCCGCACGACGTTCTAGAAAGCCGGTCGGCAGCAGGCGCAGATCAGGGGCGCTCAGCGCAGCCCGCGGCGGAGACCAAACGTTGGTGTTGAGCACCTCACCTAGAACCTGGCACTCGAACCATCGCCACTCGCGCCGTCGAGGGGTTGGCTGCGGGTGTCATTACAGCGGGTCCAGAGGGTCTTCGAGAACTTCACCAGGCTGCTGTTCGTGCCTGGATCCGGGTCGGCGTCAAGTCCTGCTCGACGCGAAACCGTAGTTCCGGCTGGCTCTTGTCAGTTGCCGTGGACGGCGACGCGGACGGTGCGGCTGACCCCGGCTTCGAACGGCCCGTTGGTGGCTCTGACTGCTCGCGTTCGACGCCCGCGCTTCGGGGCGCGGTGCAAGCCGTGGGCTCGTTCGGAGCGGTGGGGCATGGCGGGCGCCGAGCCCGCGCTAGATGGCTGAGGCAAGCGGTGTGCTGGCGATGCCTGCCCGGTCCAGGCGGGCCTGAAGGTCGTCCTCGAGTGCGTCGAGATCGATCACGATCGCGCACACGGATCGCCGCAATGCCGCGGGGAGTCTGTCTGCACTGGTGATCCAGCAGCCCTCGGGGTCTGATACGAGCAACTGTTGTGGCCCGGCGGTCCGGGACGTGAGCACCTGCGTGATCGGCAGGAGCCGCTCTACGCGAACCTCTGGCCCGCAGATCGACCGGACTTTGGCGACGGCCAGTAGCGGCAGAACGTCCCCTGGCCCGTAGAGCGACTCGCTTCCTGCCCCTGCAGAGAGTCGGACGGATGGGATCAGGACCTCACTGGTGGCCAGGTAGCGGAGCTGGCGCAGCGTTAGGCCGCTGATTTCGGCAACGGTGCTCGCGGGCAATGAGCGCACTACTGCAGCGTAGCTGTGCCCGAGGACGCACGACCGCTGCTCGGCGGATCCCGGGAACGCCGAGAACAAACAGGAAACCTCGTCAGAGCGACACGCAGGGGACTCTCGGAAGTTGTTAGAGGACTTCGCGCGTCACTCTCGAAAAGTAGGTTATGCGTACGCTCCACGACAGCTCACGAACGCGGCGACAACCCCGGCTACAGCCGCCGCCAGCGACAGTCCGCCGCAAGGACTGTCAGAAGGCCAGCGCACCGCCCACACACCGCAAGACGGGGGCCGCAGGCGATGTCCTTGCCGCCGCGGCACTGGCTGCTGGCATCTGGGCCGCCTACCTGCCGCTGATCGCGGTGGCCTGCCTGTGGATCCTGAGGTCCTCGGGGGCCTGGGTTCGGCAATGCACCGCCGTGTTGGGCGCGGGGACCCGGCCATGAGTGCCTACAACGACAGCCATCCGGTAGTTGCGGTCGCCGCCTGCCGGACTATGCAGGCACAAGAGCTGCTGGTCGACGCCGGCTGTGTCCGCCCGCCACGGGTGCTGGTGGGCCTTCTTGCACACGCGCTCGGTCGCCGAGAAACCCTCAAAGACCAGGGATTGCCTGGCGAAGCGGCCGAGCGGGTCGCGATCGACGAGCTCGACCTACGGTCGCCGCAGACGCTCGGCCCGCTGATCGTGGAGATGCCTGGTCTGCAGGGCGGGCTCAGGGACATCGAAGCGCAGGTCCGCGAGCTGTTGCTGGAGGCGATGGCGCGGTGACGGCCGCCGAAATGCGCGCCAGCGCGAGAACAGAAGCACGGGGGAGAGCACGACCAAAATACGGACGCGTCCGAAAACCACCTGGGGATATTCGGACAGACCCGAAAATCAAGAGCGGCCACTTGGCACCGCCAATTCTCGGACGGATGCGAACTCTCCGTCCGAGCAGGACAATACGTTGCGGCCCGTGACAAGAATGAGCTTCTCGGCCGCGACGCCACCGACGTACACCGTTACCGACGCGATCGCGGTCACAGGCACCACGCGAGCACAGCTCGAGTACCTCGCCGACCTCGGCATCCTCGCGCCGACGCTGCAACGCGCCGCCGGCAAGCGCCGCTACTACTCGTTCGCAGAACTCGTTGCGCTCCGTGCTGCGAGAACCCTGTTGGCCACCGACGTGCGAGTGACCCGCCAGATCATCGACACCGTCAGAACTACTCGCGACGAAGCGCTCGAGAACGGGCTTCTGGTCGCAGACGATGGCGGCCGACTCTGGGTCGAGCCGGTCAACACTTTTGCCGCACTCCTTGAGCGCACCCCAGCGCTCGAGCAATCACTCGCGCTCCAGGTCATCAACCTCGGCCAGATCGTCCAGACACTTCGCTCAGAGCTCGATATCCGGGGCCTGCCGGCCCCAAGCCCTCCACCAGCAACAGCGGTGGCGGCATGAGACCCGGGAGGACGATCGACTCAGACGATCATCAAGCCTGAACGCATGGAGCCCGGCGGTAACCGGGCTCCAGCGGTCGACTCAGGCAGAGCCGACATAGCCGCTCGCGCGGCGCACGAAGACGCAACGCGGTGACCTGATTTAGCAGAGCACAGTGTAACGGCGATCCGGACACTCACGTCCCGGTGAAACGTCGTTCCCATTGTGCTGCCCGAACCCGGGTGGTCCTCGCGCGTGCAAGTACACCGCGAGGTTCCGGTAACCCGGAGCTTGGCGGTGTCTTTGGACGCCCAAACGCTTCGCGTCGGACCCGGCAAACCACCGCGGCTCGAGATCCCAACCGAACCATCGAAGGTTGAGATCTACGCGGCGATTCAGCACGCCCGCATCCAGCGACTCGGCCCTGAGACGAGCGCCGGCGACGATCGCCTGCAAGCCCGCGGCGCGGTCGTTGTCCGTCGGCTGTGGCGGCGCGGCTACGCGGAGAACACCGGGCGTTACGCCTGCTCGATCGCGCAGCTCGTCTCGATGCTCGCCCCGATCATGGGCTGGGAGGAGAGGCCCGCCAATCGACTCGAACGCGAACGGTGGGTTTGTGCTCACCGGAGTAGTGTCATTCGCTGGCTCGACGACCTGCAGGAAGGCGGCCTGATTCGCTTCTACGGCCAGCAGAGGCAATCCGGTCGCTGGTGGCGCACCGTGATTGAGCTCCGCGAACCCCAGGACCTCGATGACCAGCTGATCTGTGAGGCCGGCCGGCGACTGGCTCGTCAGGACGAGCGCCTGTCGCGCCGTCACCGCCGCGATAGGCATCTGCCCCGAAAACGCAGACCGGTGGAACAGATCGCTAGCCATGATGGTGCTAGGCGTCCTCAACGGTCAACGCGGGCGCGGATTGCGCGCCTACGCATGCAGGCTCGTCATCAGGCCCGAGGACGCTGCGAAGCACATCGGGAAGATCTGGCATATCCCTTCGGGGCTTCGACTGCGTCTCAGGACAAACCACTTACTTTCAATCCCCAAATCTCCGTAGACCTTCAAGAGAGATTGGCGCGCGTGCGCGCGAAACTAGACGAGCCGCCAACCTCACAGGAACGACCTCAGCCAAATCGCACTTCGATGACCAGAAGGGAGGTGACTCCTGCCTCCCGGAAGGAGATTGAGGATCTCAGGGAGGGGATCGAAGAGTTCCAGATCGCCGATCGTCGCCGGCGACATGCCTTGAGAGTGCGAATCGCTGGCCAAGCAGCCAAAGACGCCGTTGCGCTGGCGCAGAGTCGTCCGGGCCGCGGCTGGCCGCTACGCCGCTGGCGAGAGGCACACCTGATCTTCAGTCGCGGGGGACAGATCACCGCCGAGTACCGGCAGGGCCAGCCGGCTCGCACCGGCGCCGAGCTACTCGCCGAGCTTGGCATTGGTGCCTGCGGCCCGGCCCCGGCAGGCCTCTACGAACGTATTTGCCATGCGGTTTCGCTCTACGAGAGAGCCGCCGAACATCGGCCGGCAAACTGGCCCGCTGCAGGCGCCGCGGCATTCTGCCACCTGGCAGCGCGCACGCACCACGACCGAACCACACTCGACATCGCCAACCGGCTCCTGCATCTGGCCCGCGACATGAACGCCGAGAGAAAGCTCGCCGATCCCAACCGGCCGGGCCGGCAACACCGCCGAGCCGACAATCGGAAACCGCCGGTGACCCGGATCTCGTTCCGGCTCGCAAACGCCCCCGTAACAGCGACCGAGGCCGGACGCCAAATCATTCGAGACCGCGCGCTCCTCGACGGACAAGACATCACTGCTACGACAATGAGCTGGGCAATCGACGCGCTGCATCTCGGCCAGATCACGACGCTTGGCGGCCGCCCCAACGAGTCGTACTACTCGCTGCTCGACGGCGCACAAACACGCGCCGAGCGCTACAAGAACGACCAGCTGACCGGGATCTGGGGTTCAGCCAACGAGCATCAGAACCCCTGGATACGAAACGCGTTATCGGGACACTGGGTCGACCGTTACCGTCAAGAGCCATGAACGCTGCCGCGTCTGCCATCCGTTGTGCTGCCGTGAGCGTGCTTGCCGGCGGCGTGTTCGCCGGTCCAGGCACCCTACCGGCGCTTGCCAACGGGGCCAGCCGCTCGGGACAACAACGACTAGGCGACACCACGATCGTCATCTCCTACGAATTCGGAACCGTCAACATCGCTGCTGACTCATCGCAGCTCCCCGTGACTGACCCCCCGACGTACACGGCCGCTCCAACGCACATCGACGGTTCGTTTCGCCGCGACTGCTCAACACCGAGCGCCGATAAGGCAGCAGCCACGTTCTCGTTCTCAAGCCGCGATCCGCGAGGAGTTCTCAAGACCGCTGACCCCGCCAACACTCTGAGTAGCCGCATACTGTCGGCAGCTGGTCGTCTTGAGACACAGTTTGGGCCAGAAGACGCAATCAGAAGCGTCACCTGGAGGTGCGCGATCGGGAGCGTTGACGGAACACCGTTCGCGTTCTACTTCGACGGCTTTGAGGCATTCACACCAAAGATCGCCGAGCAGCACGTCCGACCAGCATTAGAAGAGCAATATGGACCTGAGATCTTCGAGCGCCGACACTGGCTCGCATGCCCGGAGGCACAGTTCGCCGTGCCGTTCGGCCAGGAGGGCGAAGAGACGGCGTACTGCCGCTACCAGATCGGCCGACGCGACAACGTCCTTAGCGGCGAGTTCTCCGTGACGGCGACACCGTTTCAACCGATCGTTCAGGCGCCCCTGAGTCAGCGCACCTACTCCCAGCGACCGATTGGCTGCCGATCAAGATACGAGCGCTCCTACACGCGCTCGCGGCAGAGGATCTCAAACATTGACCTGCGTTCTCCAAAGCCCCTCTGTAACGAGCGGTTCATACGCACCGATCTTGCCGCCGCCGCGCTCTGGGCAACACGGCACGGGCGCCGCACGTTCAACGCGGGTTTGCGCGGCACCAATTCGGTCGGGTTTGAGAAGCAGGCCGGCTACCGATGCCGGCTGCACAGCAGCTCCTCGGCGGAGAAGGCCCGCTTCCGCGTACGGTGCGTCAACGAACTCGGCGACGTCATCACCTACGCCTTCACCGCCAGACCGGACCGGCCTGCCACCTAACGCGAGCTCGTCGGCCATGGCACCGCCCGAGCGTGCCTGGCCCCCCGGCGACGTCCAACAGAGTCGTTGTGGCCCTCTCCCCGGTTAAAGACCGGTCTTCGACACCAGGAACCACACGAGCAGGAACCCTGCTGATAGACCGAAGATCCACTGGCCATGGTTCGGATCTAAACCTCGGTAGCGGCGCGCGGCGAACAAGCCGTAGAACAAGCCGAGCGGCGGGGCAGCCAACGCGAGTGCGTACCCGAAGACGGCGCCCGGCCCGAGCCGCGCCCTATTGCTCCCGCCCTCAATCCAATCGCCGGGGAGCGGCGCGATCTGATCCTCCCACGCACTCCCGTTCCAGTACCGCTGGGTCATCGGGCGGCTCGGATCCGGGTACCAGCCGGCCGGTGGACCAGCGGGCAAGCAGAGAGGAGAGGGAGCAAAAGGATCCAGCGGGAAAGGATCCGGCGGGACGCGATCAAAAGGGCGAGACATGTCTCCCGGCAGAGTAAGCGCGCATGTAGACACCCGACGCAGACCCGCCGACGCAGACGCCACCACCACCCGAGGCAGCTGCGGGCGGCGCCCTTCGCTGCCGACTCTCGGGTAGTACCGCAGGATGCCAATGCGAACGGCCGGAGTAAGGCTTGGTGCGCTGCGAATGGAACCTGCTGACGAGCGTCAGCCACGCATTGTGGTCTGGCCGAGGGTCCCCGCCGACGTTTCAAGCGATCCTTGATGGCTTGGCCGCCGAGCTCCGCGGTGATCGACCACGACTGCCTCGTCGCTGAGGGCCACAGCGATGCGGGTGACAGCGCCCCTGGAGTCCCCGCCGCGTTCTAGGGTGGCCCGGTACCCAGCGTGATGCCTTGTGCTGTCGCCCATTCTCTGTAGCTCAGGTGCTTCTGGCCTTGAAATACCGTCTCGGTGCAGAGCTGTGGCGGCACGGGCACTTCCTCAACAATCTGCTGGACTGGCAGCCAGGAGTTCACGTCGGGGTTTCGCCACGTCGCCGGATCGCTCTGCAACACACGTTCGTAGCGTTCTCCGAAGAGCGTGAGGTTGGTCGTGTCCGCAAGCGCTGCAGAGGGAGAGAGCACCCCGCGAAATCCTGCCGCTCGAAGGTCGTCGGCGAGCTGACGGCAACGTTCATGATCGGTCTGTACTGCGATCGCTGGGTCGAGCCCGCTGTTCTTGTATTTCTCGAACGTCGACAGGTCAGCGATCCGCGTTTCGGCGACGTACACCAGCCACAAGTTCCTTCGCATTTCCGCAGCTTGTGCCGCCGAGCGCAGGCTGTAGTAGCGGGCGCATTCGGCGAACGCTCCCAGCGGGGAGAGCGAAAGGTATTGCGCGACCGCTTGACCTTTGCGGTGCCATCGCCCGGACTCCTGGTCAGGTTCGGGTGTTCCGGCGTTGTGGTAAAGCGGTGGCCAGTCGGGGGAGGTTTGCCGAAAGCACGTCCACTCCGCAGAAACTGCTCTTGGCTTAGCTTGCCAGCTGGCCACGGCCGCCGCGCGCATACGTGATGAGGGGCTCCCAGGCAGCGCTTACATCGTCGTTCAGGAGCTCTAGTGGCGAACGTCCGTTTAAAGCATCCGCGGGGTTCTCAAACCACATGAGCAGACCTGTTGGCGTCATCGCATAACGTAGGTACGCGACGAGCTGGGCGACGAGCTTGGCTCGCTCCGGTGTGTTCTTGACGGAGGTGCCGGTCTTCCACGCTGCGAGGGTCTTTGTGGTTACGCCAAGGACCCTCGCGACGTCAGTCGCCTTCAGTGCGCTCATCTGCGCGAGAACGAAGCTGGCTGCCTCGTCGGGGTTGTCCAGCGCTGAGCGCTCCAGACGCCTCCTCATGCGGCGCAAGACGTCCAGCATCTTTGCGGCCGCGAGCGCCAACGAGCCGGCCGAGTCGGTACCGCCAGGATCCTCGTCGATAGCGCGTCGCAACTCGAGCAGGAACACGAACAGCTGCTTGGCCTCGTAATCCTCGGTTCCCGCGGGAAACGAGTTTGTGAGATCGAGAACACCGTTCTCGATTCTGTGGTACCAGGCCAGGCGTCGTTCATTGCGCTTCGCACGGCTCTCGTTCGACAGGGGCAACTCGTCAGCGCTCTCGCCAACAAGCTCACCAATGCTCGCCGCCTTCTGTTGAAGGCTGTCCCTCATGGTCTTGTCTAGGAGTGCCCCGGTCATCGCATTGCCCCAGTCCCATCTTCAAGTGTCCGCCGAACTTCACTTCCTATCAGAAGTCTATCGGACGTCCAGGCCAAACGCTTAGCTCGACGCACCACCGGTAGTCAGATTGCCGCTCGTGGAGTTTCGCGTGCCGGAGAGGCAGCGCGACCGACCGGCCGTAAGCTGAACTCATGGATTCTTCCCTTGCAGACTTGGGACGGCGCATCTATGAGCGAGCGCACCTGACCGGCGAGTTCCGGCTGAGGTCAGGCACGATCAGTGATGAATACTTCGACAAGTACCGCTTCGAGTCTGAGCCTGATCTCTTTGCCGAAATCGCGGGCGCGGTAGCGCGGTTGCTCCCCGCCGACGTCGATGCGGTTGCTGGGTTGGAACTCGGGGGCGTACCGATCGCGACGATGGTCTCCCAGGCATCAGGGCTGCCGACACGGTTTGTGCGGAAGGAGCCGAAGGAGTACGGGACGCGTCGGCTCGCTGAGGGCGGCGACGTCACCGGACTGTAGCTAGCGGTCATCGAGGACGTCGTGACGTCGGGGGGACAGGTCATCGAGTCCTGCGCTGCGCTTCGCGCCGCGGGCGCGACCGTCGCATGCGTGCTCTGTGTCGTCGACAGAGAGGCTGGCGGCGGTGAGGCGCTCGCCGCTCGCGGCCTCGAACTGAGGCCGCTGTTCACGGCCGGCCAACTCCGAGACGCGACTGAGCGTTAGCAGGGCTGCACGTGCCGCTTCTGCTTCTCGACCTCGACAACACGGTCGCTGATCGCGCCACCGCATTCGAGCATTGGGCCGAGACGCACCTGGACCAATGGGCACCCGGCGACCAGGGCGCCATGGCGTTCCTTCACGAACAGGAAGGTGACCGTCGCTACGACAGCTGCCCCCGGAACGCACGGCGGGGTCATGACTCCGAGCACCCCCGCATGGTGGCAGACCGCCCAGGGTCCGGCACGGCGGCCGGGTCGGCACACAGTCGGCGCCGAGGAACGTGAGAGATTGTTCGGAATCGATGTCGAGATCACCCGGGTCGCTCCGTCTGGGTGATTGAGAGGTCGACCAACGTCGGCCCCAACAACCCGAGGAGCAACTGACATGAAGTTCATGGCGATCATCTATGGCAACAAGGAAACGTGGGACTCGTTCCCCGCTGAGGACTGGCCGAAAGCGATCGAGGCGCAAGACGCGTTCAACGCCAAGTTCACCGACACCGGTGAGTTGGTGTCGGCTCTCGGGCTGGGCGACGAGCTGACGGCCCGAACCGTGAAGGTTCGAGAGGGTGCAGTCACCGTGACCGACGGCCCGTATGTCGAGGCGAAGGAGTTCGTGTCCAGCGTGTATCTGCTCGACTGCGTCGACGAGGACCGGGCGTTGGCCGTCTCGGCCGAAATCCCATTCGCCTCGTTCCGCTCGGTCGAGGTGTGGCCGGTATTGCACGGCAACGGAAGTGACATGTGAACGACCCTCAACGCGTCGAGGACCTGCTGCGCGAGTGCGCGCCGCAGGTTCTCGGCGCGCTCGTTCGCCGCTACCGCCAGTTCGACCTTTGCGAGGACGCAACCCAAGAAGCTCTCCTCGCTGCCGCTACGACTTGGCCGACGCGCGGGATCCCGACCAACCCGTGGAAGTGGCTGGTGACAGTCGGCTCGCGACGCGTGATCGACTCGATGCGGGCCGATGCGTCACGTCGATCCCGTGAGGAACTGGTGGCCCACGGGGGCCCTGCCGCGGAGATGCTGGCGCCCGAACCGGGGGACGACGGGCCGCAGAGCGACGATTCATTGACGTTGCTCGTGTTGTGTTGCCACCCGGCGCTGACGCAGCCATCTCAGATCGCGTTGACGCTGCGAGCGGTTGGTGGACTCACGACAAGCGAGATCGCGACGGCGTTCCTGGTTCCTGAATCCACCATGGCCCAGCGGATCGCCCGCGCAAAACAGACGATTCGCACCGCTGGCGCAGTGTTCGAGCTGCCCGAGCCTGAGGCACTCGCTGTCCGACTGGTCGCCGTGGCGCACGTGCTCTACCTCGTGTTCACTGAAGGCCACACCGCGACGTCGGGCGGCGATGTCAACAGGGTCGATCTCACCGATGAGGCCATCCGGCTGACCCGCGAGCTTCGTCACCTTTGTCCGGAGGATTCCGAGGTCGCCGGTCTTTTGGCACTCATGTTGCTGGTCGACGCCCGCCGCGCCGCCCGCACGACGAGCAGTGGTGAACTTATCCCGCTCGACCGCCAAGACCGCACCCTGTGGAACGCCGGGATGATCGCCGAGGGGACCCAGCTCGTGACCGAGGCCCTCGGCTCCGGGTCTGTCGGCCCGTACCAGCTCCAGGCGGCTATCAACGCGGTCCACAACGCCGCCGCCAGTACCAGAGCGACCGACTGGACTGAGATCGTCGATCTGTACGAGCTTCTCGAGCAGGTCTCGGCTAACCCGATGATTCGGATCAACCGGGCGATCGCCGTCGGTATGGCCAAGGGCCCTGACGCAGGCCTCGCCCTCCTTGATGCGGTCCCGATCGATGACCCGATACATCGCCACCACCGCGCCATCGCCGTGCGCGGACATCTCCTCGAACTCGCCGGCCGCCGCGACGAAGCTGCTGATGCCTTTCGTCAGGCCGCTCGGCTCGCCACCAACCTCCCAGAGAAGCGCCACCTCCAAAAGCGAGCAGGAAGCACCCGGAGCCGGCGCTTCCTCCATCCGACAGGAGCTGACCCATATGCCTGACATCACGCACGCAAGGATTGACGACCTCCGGGCAGTCGAATTCCTTGAGGGGTTCACGTTTCGCCGTGCCGGGCGCGAGCTGGGCGTGACACCGTTCGGGATGTCCATCATCGACATGCCGCCCGACGCCACGGCCTACCCGGCGCACGACCACCATTCAGAGGGACCCGGCAATCCGCCGGCTCACCAGCTCGGGCAAGAGGAGGTCTACATCGCCCTTCGGGGGTCAGCGGAGATCGAGGTCGACGGCCGACGGCATCCCGTCGACGCCGACCACATCATCCGGGTCGGCGCGACAGCCCGGCGGAAGATCCTGCCAGGGCCAGACGGCGTCCGGCTCCTGGCGCTCAGCGGCGTGCCCGGCCAGGCGTACGATCCTGAACTGACTGATGCGAGCGAACGGACCGTGAGCAGCGACGAGATGGGCTTCGAAGCGATCGGCACCGACACGGGAGCTCAGGTGTCGATCATCGCGGTTGACGCAGCGCCCGGAACAGGACCCGGGCTTCATCGCCATCCGTACGAGGAGGTGTTCGTCGTCCTCGACGGTGAGGCGACGTTCACCCTCGGGGCCGCGCAGCGCGTCGCGCACGCCGGGGACGTCGTCGTCGCGGCCGCCAACGTGCCACACGCCTTCACCAACTCCGGCCAAACGCCCCTCCGCCAGGTCGACGTGCACGTCAGCCCGCGCTTTGAAACCGAGTGGCTCGCGTGATCCAGCCCGCCATCACAACGAGGGTGCGCGAGGAGCAGAACCGGCGCCTGCTGCGGGCGCGCGACACGATCGATCGTGACTACGCCCGGCCGCTCGACATTCCCGCGCTGGCCCGTGTGGCGATCGTGTCCGAGGCGCATTTCATCCGGTCCTTCAAGGCGGCCTTCGGCGAGACTCCGCACCGCTATCTCCAGCGCCGACGCATCGAGCGGGCGATGGCGTTGCTGCGCACCACGGGCCTGTCAGTTGGCGAGGTGTGCGTCGAAGTGGGCTTCAGTGGCGTGGCCACCTTCACCCGCACCTTCCGCGAGATCGTTGGCGAGACGCCCGGCGCATACCGCGCCCGTGGCCCGCTCCCGGATGCCCCGACATGCTTTGCGAAGTCGTGGCTGCGACCGAGCAGTTTTGGACAAGCCGATGCCACGAAGCGCATGTAGGTTGCTGCCCATGTACACCTCCATCACGCAATCACAGATCTACGTCACCGACCAGGACGAGGCGCTGGAGTTCTACGTCGGCAAGCTCGGGCTTGAGGTCCACACCGACGCCGACCTCGGCTTCATGCGCTGGCTGACCGTCAACGTGCCCGGCGACAAGAGCCGCCAGATACTGCTCGAAGTTCCAGGCCCGCCGGCGATGAGCGACGAGCTCGCAGCCCAGGTCCGCGACCTTCTCAGTAAGGGTGCCGCCGGCGGCTGGCTGGCCTTGGCGTCCGACGACGCTCGTGCCACCCACGCGGAACTCGCCAAGCGCGGCGTCGACATCACCGACGAGCCGACCGAGCGGCCCTATGGCGTGGACTTCGGCATCCGCGACCCCTTCGGCAACCGGCTGCGTATCGGCACGCTGAAGGACGCCTGAACGATGGCGTGCATGGGTCCCAGTTCCGGTCCCGGCCCCGCCACCGGCGAGCTGCGCCTGCGGGCGCAGCTCGACGCGCGGGGGCCAGCTGCCGCGATTGTGCTCACCGACGAGCAGGTGCGCGCGATCGCCGGCGACGCCAAGACGCCCGCGGTCCAGGTGACCGTCAACGGCCACACGTTCGCCGGCCGGATCGGCCGCATGGGCGGCGAGAACCTGCTCGGCTTCAACCGAGCCGTCCGCGAGGCGACCCGCGTGACGGCCGGTGAGGAGATCGAACTGACGATCACGCTGGACACCGCGCCGCGCGAGGTCGACGTGCCAGCTCCGTTGGCCGCGGCACTCGAGAACACACCCGACGCCCGCGCGCGCTTTGACGGGCTGGCTACCTCACACCGCAAGGAGTTCGCGCGCTGGGTCGCCGAGGCCAAGCGCCCCGAAACCGTTGCGCGACGCGTCGAGCAGACCCTCACGATGCTCAGCGAAGGACGGACCCGGTAGCTACAAGGGTGACTCTTCCGGCAACGCGGCGAAGTCCTTCTTCGTTTGCCGGTACCAGCCCATCCCCTTGATCGGGTTCTTCCACCGCCGCTGCCCTCTACCGACGCGTGGTCGTGAGCGGGGCGATGAGGCGCACCTCGCGGACTGGCCGGCCGCGGAACTCGGACTCGCGCGTTGTGCCGTCGGGGCGGTAGCCCGCCGCAGCGTAGAAACGCAGAGCCGGTCCGTTCTCATCCTGTGTGAACAGGAACGCTTCGACGCATCCAGAGGCGCGCAACACGTCATGTCCGGCCGCCAGCAGGGCGCGCCCGACGCCTCGGCCCGACCATTCAGGGTGGACGAACAGCAGGTGCATCTCACCGTCGGCGGGATGCACCGCGCAGTACCCGCCGACTCGGCCGGTGCCGTCAACCGCGACGAAGAGCGCGTTTGGCGGCGCGTGGTCGGCAACGAGTTCATGCCACCCCTCGTCACCGAACATCGGGGTGTCCACGAGCGCGCCGAAGAACCGCCAGCCGTCACGGACCGCGGCGTCGAAGACCGCTCCTATGGCCGCGGCCTCGGTGAGTCGTGCCCGGCGGATCGCCACCCTCGCGAGATCGGCGCTGATCTCGTCAACGTACTTCAAGCAGCTGCTGGCCAGGGCTTGCGGCCGAGCGAGCGTCAGGCCCGCTTCGAAGGGCATGCGGCCCTGCGGCGCTGGGGTCCAACTGCCGCTTCGGCGTTTCGACGTCGCCGAGGACCCAGGCTGCGGTCAGCCGATCCTTATCGACGGACCGGTAGCTACGCCGCTGACTCCTCCGGCAATGCTGCGAAGTCCTTCTTCGCCTGGCGGTACCAGCCCATCCCCTTGATCGGGTTCTTCCACCGCCGCTGCATGGCCTCGTACGCGTCTCGGTGGGCCTCGTCGCCACCGGCGATCGCCTCCTTCAGGTGCGCGTCCTGCGCCTTGATCACGTCGTCGGCGCTCTTGCCGTGAAAGGCCACCTCGCAGGGGCCGCCCAGCGCTCTGCACGTCATGGATTTCATCGTCATGGGTCCTTTCGGCGGTGTTCCGCCTGTTGAGTACGGTGGTTCATCAGTAAGACACGCGGCGAAGGGAAAATGTGACAGGCGGCGAGCAAGATCGTCCGAAGATGGACTGGAGCGAGCACGAGCCGAGGATGCGCGGAGTGGCGTACCGCATGCTGGGATCTCACGCGGACGCCGATGACGCAGTGCAGGAAGCGCTACTGCGAGCGCTAGAACGGGGCACCGACGAGGTCCGTGACGTTGGCGCCTGGCTCACGACCATCACCTCCAGGGTGTGCCTCAACGTGCTGCGCGAACGCCGCACCCGAAACGAGTCGGAGCTGGCGGAGGACGCGCTGCCCGCGCCCGACGATGCCGCCGACCCTGCGCAGCTGGCCATGCGCGGTGACCAGGCCGCGTTGGCGACGCTCGCCGTTCTCACAACCCTGAGCCCGGCCGAGCGGGTCGCATTCGTGCTCCACGACCTCTTCGGTGTGGACTTTCGAGAGATCGCGGCGGTCGTGGAGCGCAGCGAGCCAGCAACGCGCCAGCTCGCCAGTCGCGCGCGCCGACGCCTCCACGACGCGACGCCGCAACTGCAGCACGAAGCGCTCAACGGTCAACGGAGGCTGGTGTCAGCCTTTCTCGCGGCCGCACGAGACGGGCGACTCGACGACCTGGTGGCAATGCTGGCACGCGACGCAGTACTGACGTCCGACGCGCGCGCGACAAAGATGGGCGCTCCGCAAAGGCTCGACGGAGCGATGGCTGTCGCGACGCGCTTCTCGGGCGGCGCGCAGGTCGTCACGCCCGCAGTCCTCGGGGCCGCGATCGGCGCAGTCTGGGAAGCGAAGAACCGCCCAGTCATGGCGTTCAGCTTCACGTTCGCCGGCGGCGTGATCACGAGCGTCCACATGACCGCCGAGCGAGAACAGCTCAACGCGCTGGAACCGGTTGCACTCAGCGAGTAACACCGCAGTCGTGCGCTGAATTCGCCAATCTGACGTTCGATTAGCACGGAGCAGGCCGCCGCGTCCCACCCCGTGGCTCGCCGGCCCTATCCAGTGCTGCGGCAGGCTCGGAGAGTCCGAGGACGACATGAACCCGCGGAGAACACCGGGGACCTCGAATCACACGATTCGTTCGTCGATTCGGATCCTGACGGTGTCGCCGGCCTGCTTGCCGATCGTGGCCCGCAGTTCTGCTCTGACGGGAAGTCGGTGCGTACCGTCGCCTTGTGCCATCAGCGCGCCAACGAATGCTTCTCCATCGATTGCGCCGCGGATCTTCACCAAGCCCCGCGTGCCGAAGAGTTCAGCGGCATCGTCCATCACAACGCAGGTCCAGGCCCCGGGGTTATCACCCTTCTGAAGTTCGGCGTCGAACTGCGTCAGCATCGCGGTGTCAATCCTGACAGATGCAGCGTGGACCGTGAGGAAGGGGAGGTTCGGTTGCCGGGCAGATGGTGCCCGGGGCGCTGGCGCGGTAGGCACCGCGGTCTCGGACGAGATACGTTCTCCTGGTGGCCAGCATGGACGACGTCGCCCGGGTCGCGTCCGCGCTACCCGAGGTCACCGAGGGTCTCTCGTACCGCTACCGAACGTGGAAGGTCGGCAAGACGTCGTTCGCGTGGGATCGTCCGCTCAGTAAGGCGGACCTGAAGCGTCTCGGGGACGAGCCGGCGCCGACCGGACCGCTGCTTGCCGTTCGGACCGACGACCTCCACGACAAGGAGGCGGTCCTGCAGGCCCGGCCGGACGTGTGCTTCACCATCGCGCACTTCGACCGCTACCCGGCGGTGCTTGTGCGCCTCAACGACTGCGACCTCGACTCGTTGACTGAGCTCATCACCGCCGCCTGGCTTGCTGCCGCGCCGGACGCCCTTGCCAGAGAGTTCGTTGCTCGCACGAGAGATGCACCATGAGGTCGGGAGTGGCCGAGATTCAACGCTCGATAACACTCCTTGTGTCTAGGACTACGGAGAGTGCTCCGACGTTTACGACCCAGGCTTGCGACGTTCGATGTGCTGGCTGGCGCTATAGACGCGGCTGCGCGAACTCTCAGCGCGTGCGGTTGACCGCGGTGTTCCGTGACCGCACACCGCTGCCGGACACCGTGAGCCGCAGACGCTTGAGCTTCTTGGCGGATGCTGGCAGTTTCACCGTCGCCGACACCACGCACACCCCGGCCTTCGTGCTGACGTTCAGCCGACGTAGCAGCCCGCCACGACCCACCGCAATCCGCACCGTCGCAACACGCGGACACTTACGACCGGAACGCTGCACACGGTAATCCGTGAACACCAGCGCCCGCCCCGTGAACCGCAGCTGCGGAACAGCAACCCGCCCAACCGGCGGCTTCGGCGGCAGCACCACCGGCGGATCAACAGCCGGCGGGACATCCGACGGGCCAGAACCGCCATCGTCGCCGCCGCCAGAACCCGGCTCCTCAGGATCCGTGCAGAACCCGATCACACAGCGCGGAAGTTCCTGCGGACCGTGACCCAGCGGTCCGTTGCCGTCACCGAGGACCGGGAAGAACGCGAGGCCGAAGCAGGTCGCGTGACCGTCGGCCTTGATCGCGCACGCGGACGCGCCGCCCGTCTTGACCGCAGTCGCGCCGGCGAGCCCGGGCGCCTTCACCGGCGCGGACTGGCTCGTGCCGGAAGTGCCGGCAACGGCGGCTCCGGTCTCTCCCCAGCAGTAGACGTCGCCGGCGGCGAGCGCACAGGTGCTGTTGTAGTTGGCGGAGATCTGGGTGATGCCAGTCAGGTCATTGACGGCCACGTAGGAGCCGGCGTCGTTGGTGGTGCCGTCTCCGAGTTGACCCTTGTCGTTCCGCCCCAAGCAGCGAGCCGTGCCGTCGTCGAGGACCACGCACCCGTGCCCGTCGCCGATCGTGACGTCGACGACCCCGGTCAGACCCATGTCGGTGGGCGTCGCCGAAGTGCCGGAGGGGATGCTGCCCCAGCAGGAGACGGTGTGCGTCGCCCGCAGGGCGCAGCTGGTGTCCTGGCTGACAGCGAGAGCCACGGCGTCACTAAGGCCGCTGACAACCACCGGGGTGGTGGAGTTCGTGGTCGTGCCATCGCCGAGCTCACCATGGCCGTTGTAGCCCCAGCACACCACGGAGCCGCCGGAACGGATCGCACACGCATGGTTGGTGTAGCCGCCGATCGCTACCGCGACCGCATCGTTCAGGCCGCTCACGGCCACCGCCGAGAGATAGGAGCTGTCGGTAGTGCCGTCACCAAGCTGGCCGGAGCTGTTGAGGCCCAGACACTCGACGGAGTGGTCGGTCATCACCGCGCAACCGTTCTCGTGCCCGACGCTGAAGCTCTCCACGCCGCTGCCGCCGGGAACGGAGGCGGCCGAGAACGAGATCCCCCGCTCGCTCGTCTGACCCTCGCCGAACGGGCCGACGCCCCAGCAGCGCAGCACGCCCGATGACTGCAGCCCGCAACCGAACGCACTGCTGACGCCGATCTCGGTGACGTTCTCGACCCCCTGCACATCACGCTCGGGTGTTGTCACCAGTGGCGTGCGGCCGTTGCCGAGCTGGGCGTAATAGTTACCCCCGGAGCATGAGACACCACCGCCCGTCCGCGTCGCGCAGAACGTCAGGGGAATAGTGTCGAGCAGACCGGTCGCATCGGTGAATCCCGGCATCGCAACCGGCTGAAGTGAGATTTGGCTCTCGCTGACCACGCTCTCGACCGTGACCGCGCCCCAACAGCTGACGCCGCCGTTCGCGAGCACGACGCAACTGGTGAACCCGGCCTTCACGGCAACCGCGTTCGTGATGCCCGACACCTGCACCGGAACATTCGAGCTGTTCGTCGTACCGTCACCGATCGGGCCCTTGCCCCAGCACCACACCGTGCCGTCGGCCTTGACCGCGCATGCGCCGTCTGTCGCGACAGACACCCCGACCGCGTCCGTCAGGCCGGACACCTCGACCGGCGTTGTGGAGCTCGCGCTCGTGCCATCACCGAGATTCCCGTTGCCGTTGTACCCCCAGCAAACAACCTGACCACCAACACGCACCGCGCACTGGTGGTACGTGCCGACGGACACAGCCACTGCGTCGGTGATCCCCGGCACCGCCTCGGGACTCATCGTCGGACTACTCGACGTGCCCAGGTAGCCGGAACCGTTGTAGCCCCAGCACACAACCTCACCGGACTGCCGCGCGGCACACGACTTGCCGTCTCCGACATCAACCGACCGGGCATCGCTCAGTCCCGACACCATCACAGGAGTTGCCGACGCGGTCGTCGTGCCGTCACCAAGCTGCCCACTGTTGTTCTCGCCCCAGCACGCAACGCGATGATCGGTCAGCAGCGCACAACCGTGACTCACCGCCATCGCAACCGACTGCGCCCCGCTGACCCCGTCAAGCTGACGTGGCGTCCCAGCGAAGTCAAACGGCTCGAACGAGAACGCTCCCCAGCACCACACGCTGCCGCCGGTCTTCACCGCGCAGACCTTGGGCGGAAATCCGCCCTCGGCGCGCGCGGCCGGCGCAGCCATACAGGCGAGCACAGCGAACGCAAACACGCCCGCAACCAGGGCACGCAGACCAGCAGGGAACCTCAGCGAGAAAGCCATACCCAACTGATCGACCCCCCCCGGGGGGGGGCTTGAGTCCGGCGGCGGACAGATGTCCTAGCGCGCGCGGTTCACCGCCGTCGTCCGTGACCGCACACCGCTCCCGGTCACCGACAGCCTCAGCCGCTTGAGCTTGGAGGCAGACGCCGGCAGCGACACCGTCGCAGACACCACACACACCCCAGCCTTCGTCTTGACCTTCAACCGCCGCACCAGACCACGACCGACAGCGATCCGTACCGTCGCAACCCGCGGACACGACCGCCCCGAACGCTGCACCCGATAGTCGGTGAACACCAACGCCCGGCCCGTAAACCGCAACTGCGGCACAGCCACACGACCGACAGGAGGCTTCGGCGCAAGCACCGCCGGAGGGGTGCCGGGGGTCTCACCGGGCGGGTCGACCGCCGGCGGAGGCGGGACGGTGTCGACCGGAGGCGGTCCGTCGTCGACGCCATCGTCGTATTCCGCGCCCCCGAACCCGATCACCTTGCGCGGTGTCGGCTGCGGGCCGTGGCCGGCCGGCATGAAGCCGTCGCCGAGGAATCCGTCGGAGTTCTCGCCCATGCAGGTCAGGTCGGTGCCGCGGATCGCGCAGGTACCGTTGTCGGTGATGAGGAGCTGGTCGGCGCCTGCGAAGACCGGGATCGCAAGCGGCGTGGTCTCGTCGGCCGTCATCCCCGGCACGCGAATGCCACTCTCATCCTTGTATCCCCAGCAGAGCACCTCGCCACCGGCGCGGCGTGCACAACTCCGGCCTTCATAGACGAAGATCGCCGTTGCATCGATGATGCCGCCCACGTCGACCGGCTCACTGCGGCTCGTCGTCGTGCCGTCACCGAGCTGACCGCTCTCGTTGCGGCCCCAACAGCTGACGGTGCCGGTGCCGCGTAGCACGCATGCATGGTCTGAGCCGCCCGCGAGCTGTGTCGCGTCGGCGACGGTGTTGACGGCCACCGGCGCGCTTGAGGACTGGGTGTCGCCGTTGCCGAGCTGACCGGCCCAGCCTTGGCCCCAGCAGCGAACGGTTCCAGTGGCGAGCAGTGCGCAGGCGGCGCCGCCCATCGTGGTGATCGCTGTGGCCGAGGAGATCCCGGAGACTGCAACGGCGTCCGCTGATGACGTGCTGCCGCCGTCCCCGAGGGCCCCGTCGTTCTGCGTGCCCCAGCAGGCGACTGCGCCACCGGAGCGCAGCGCGCACCCCCACTGCTCCTGGGCCGAGATTGCGGTCGCGTCGATCACCGGCGCGCCGTTGCCCGGTGAAGCGAGGTTGCCGCGGCAGGAAACCGCACCGGCGACGACCGCGCACATCGACCCGTTCGAACCGGCGATTGCGGTCGCGCCGTCGAACTCCGCCACCGCTGCCGGCTCCCACACATAGTGGGTCGCTGACGGGGCGATCTCTCCCGACGAGTTGTTGCCCCAGCAACGTGTACCCGCGGCGG